>CAJDXB010000135.1_pt1 | contig 11439 bp, 9 predicted proteins | sample 7391691 | NCBI WGS metagenome assembly CAJDXB01 (sample SAMEA7055747, study PRJEB34461) | soil metagenome | biome: terrestrial ecosystem; feature: Peninsula; material: soil | place: Antarctica | collected 2016 | reverse complement strand
TCAATACTTCATCGCAACAGCTCCATCCTCCGTCAATGCGTGGATTTCATAAGGTTGCCCCGACTCAATTACAGTCGGTATAGTGACTCCACCTCCGACAACAATGGAATGTGAAAGTTCAACCATGGCGACATTTAGCCCAGATTCATCATTGACGTAAACCACGGATCTTTCAATTTTTTCCGGGTCTAGCCCTGCGAATTCATCGGTGGTGATGCAGTGCACCGGATGGTGACTGCACAGGGTCGGATTATTGCAGTGAGGCGCTTTCAACAACCGGACGATTTTGACTCCGCGCGAACGCAGGAACCCATTGATCAAATACCCGATATCAGATTCGATGTCGGGGTGGCGTTCGGCGACATATACCGTCGCTGCTTGCCCTTCAATCTTCACTGCTGTAGCCACCGGTGCATTGGCCGGAAAAAAATAGACGGTCTGGGATTTTCGCTCGATCGATTGATAGGCATATATCGCCAGAAGAGCGCCGGCAAAAACGTACAAAACCCGCAAACGAAACCTTCCCGGACGTAAAATCACCGCGATGAGTGCGGCAATAAATAGGTAAACCAATAAGCCGGTGAAACCGGTGAAATAAACGTGCTCAAGAACGGCACCGGGCCATGACGTAATACACAACACCACTTCGTTGAGGATATACGCCCCACCGTTCGCAATGTGAGCAAATACATCACCGATTATGGGAATGGTGAAAGTGATTAACCAAATTACCCCGGCGTGAAGGATCACCCACGCCAGGGGTATGACCAAGAGGTTGGTAAAGAAAAAATAGGTGGGAAATTGGTTGAAATAATAAATGCTCAAAGGAAATGTAGCCAGTTGGGCACAGAACGAGACGACGAATAGTGACCACAACTTATCCGGCAACCAATACCGCGTATAAACCAAGCCGTATATCTTGGGATGGAGATATACAATGCCCAGAACTGCGAGGTACGACAATTGGAAGCCAACTTGACCCAGCAGAAACGGATCGATCATCAATAAAAAGAATGCACTGGCAAAAATCATGTTGTACACGTTCAGCCTGTGGCCGTGGAACTTCCCCAAGGCGATGAACGAAAACATCGTTGCCGCCCGCAATACGGAAGGACTGAACCCGGTGATTGCCGCATAAAACCACAAGATGACCAACACGAGAATGAATGACATCCACTTCCACCTTTTCCCGCGCAATAAAAAGCCCAATACCGCTACGGCAAAAAGGTATATGATCCCGACATGGAGACCGCTGACCGCTAATATATGCACGGCTCCCGCACCGGCGAAATCCGCACGGAGATCCGGGTCGAGGTAGGAGCGATCGCCAAGGATCAAAGCGGCGATGACCGCATTTTCACGTTCGGAAAATCCATTTGCACGCCACTTCCGAATCAGCTCTGCACGCCACCTCTGTATGGCATAGAAAAATGAATTCGATCGGTGGTCGGTTTTCACATATTGGTTCCCCGGCAAATAGACCGTTCCCGCAATCCCCTGTCGGAAGAGATATTTGGAATAGTCGAACTGACCGGGGTTGGCAGGCGGTTCCGCTGTGGTGATGTTTCCGCGAAACAACAACTCATCACCCGGCGTCAAAGTCTCGGCCATCGAATCCATTGCAATATAAGCGATGATGTTTATTCGGCATGGATACGACTGCTCCAATGAGTCTTGCCAATCTTCGACCTTCAATCGAACGGCGAAGGTCTTGGCCTTTGGATTGGGAAAAGAATTGACGGTAGCTTTGAAAACTTTGGCTTCGGGCACCTCCCACCGTGGAGAAGCGTATTTTATCTGAACGGCGCTGAAACCCATGAAGAGCAATAATCCCGTAACGAACATCCCAAAGAGACTCCGTCGGTGAATTCGTCTCCAAACAGGCCTCAATAGAAAAAGGCCGACCACACCCACCACACATAGCACCACACAGGCAATGACCGCTAAGCGATTTGCAAAAGGCAACTTCAACCCGATGAACACTCCTATAACAAACGGGATGATTAGCCTCACATAGGGGGATGTGTGCCAAAAATACTTCATCGTCAATACGTCTCTAACGGATAAAGTTAACAATACTTTGTTAACAACTTTTGTCATGACCGAAATCCTCCATCTCATTTGGGACTGCGATACGATTTGTCTCGCTTTTGGCTTAAACCTCCGCAATGGAATGTGGTATCTTCGCCGCGCACACATGAAGATTCTTTATTACTCCCCACATCCCCATTTGCAGCGTGAAGCCCCTACCGGTTATGGGACGCACATTCGCGAAATGATATCCGCATGGAAGCGAATGGGAGCTTCGGTTCACACGTTCATCGCCGGCGACCGAAACGGTACCGAATACGGTACGGGAAGTCCTCCAAAGTTTAAATCGATGCTGCGGAAATTGATTCCTTCGATTGCTTGGGAATCTCTTAAGGATCTGGAACTGGTTCGGCTGGACACGCAGTTGGAAGTGGAATTGGCGGAGGTCATCCAAAACTTCCGTCCGGACGTGATCTATGAGCGCGTGGCTTACCTCCAAAACTCGGGAGTGCGAATGGCGGCCAAATACGGAATTCGACACATCGCCGAGATCAATGCGCCTTTTCCCGAAGAGCGTCGTTCATTTTCCGGTCGTTCCTTTTTTCTATCCACCGCCGAAAACAACCTGCGTGAGATCTTGATCAAATCGGATTGCATCTCGGTGGTCAGCTCAGCACTGAAAGAAAAATTCGTCACATCGCTGCCCGAAGCTGAGAAGAAAATTCACGTCATTTCAAATTGTGTCAACCCCGCCAAAGTACTCCACGATACGGCCGACGTCGATGCCTTGCGTCAAAAATTCGGTCTCGCCGGCTCCACCATCATCGGCTTCGTCGGTTCCATATTCCCCTATCACGGTGTGGATATACTGATCGAGGCCTTTGCTCGCCTGGAAGACCAACAAACAAAATTATTGATTGTCGGGGATGGTGCGATGTTGCCCGAACTCAAATCATTGGCTCGGCGCGAAGGAATATTGAATCGCGTCATTTTCACCGGCAGCATTCCTCACCGCGACATTTTCCCCATGATCGAAATCATGGATATTTGCTGCATGGCCCGCAGCAACTGGTACGGATCACCGGTGAAAATATTCGAATACGGATTGATGAAAAAACCGGTCATCGCCCCCGATGTCACCCCGGTGAAGGATGTGATGAGCGAAGAGGACGGCTTGTTTATCGAACCGACGGTGGAGTCCCTGTTCTCCGCTTTGAAACGCTTGGTGGATGACCGCGAACTGCGTAGTACTTTGGCCGAAAACTGGCATCAAAAAGTCTTGGTTCATCACACTTGGGACACCGCAGCACAAAAAATCTTGACGCTATGCACATAGCCCTGCTTACCGATGGCATAACACCGTATGTGACCGGCGGCATGCAACGCCATTCGCATCACTTAGCCCACCACTTGCTAAAATTGGGCGTGGAGCTCACTCTGGTCCATTGCGTCCCGAACGACCACACCCTGCCGAGCGAAGAAGAAGTTGCAAAACTCTTTGAAGCCGAACCCGGTCAGCTCCGTGTTCACGGTTTCCGATTTCCGAAGATGGCGAAATTACCAGGACATTATCTCCGCGAATCCTACCGGTATTCATGCATGATTCATGAAGAGCTGAAAGACCATTGGTCGACCTTCGACTTTATTTACGCCAAAGGATTCACTTCATGGTGCCTCCTCGAAAAGAAAAAAAAAGGTGCCCACATGGGACCCGTCGGCATCAAATTCCACGGGTATGAGATGTTTCAAACCGCCACGAACGTCAAAGGCAAACTCGAGCAACAAATGCTCAAGCCACCCGTGGTATTCATCAACCGAAACGCCGACCTGATTTTCTCATATGGAGGAATGATTACCGATCTCATCGCATCAACAGGCGTGGACCGCCGAAATATCGTGGAAATCGGTTCGGGTATCGACGATTCCTGGTTGCTCCCGGCCCCCACACCTTCCACAGGAATGCGAAAAATGCTGTTCATTGGCCGCAATGAAAAACGCAAAGGCATCGAAGACCTCATCGCGATGAAAGATATACTTACGTCCGCGCGAATCGAATTCCATTGGGTGGGCCCCTTGCCGAAGAACAAACAAATTGACGCTCCGAATATGATTTATCACGGAGAGGTCAAAGATTCGGAACAATTGAAATCGATCATCGACGGATGCGACATTCTGATCGCACCGAGCCATTCCGAAGGCATGCCGAACGTCATTCTCGAAGCCATGGCGCGGGGTTTGGCCGTGGTGGCTACGCGGGTCGGTGCGGTGCCCATTATGGTTTCGGACAAAAACGGTCGGCTCATCGAGCCCAATAATCGAAAAGCATTGAGAGAGTCTTTGCTCGAAATGATCCGCATACCGGACTCAAAACTTTACGAGATGAAGGAGCAAAGTCTTAAACGCATCCGCGAAAAATTCCTGTGGTCGGCGGTGGCAACTCAGACCTTTGATGCCATCAAGAAATTTACCTTTACTTCGTAATCCAAGTTTGCGCGCATCTCATGCTCGATTTCATCGTCCGAAATAGAAATCTCCTGATCCTCTTTGCGCTGTGGTTTGCTGTGGGACAACTCGGATCCGGCCCTTTCTATGTCATCGGCGGAATAACGTTGGTCATTCTCTGGCGCAAGCAAATGTACCTCGAGATACTGATGGGGTTCATTTTCATTCTGGTGCTCAGCGATAGTTTGCAGCACGAGACCGATTTTGCCAAGGACTTCAAAAACGTGTATATCTTGATATTGGCGGCAATAGCCATAATCGAAAGGGGCCGCTTCGGAACGCTCAATCGCATTTACGTGTATTTCCTGCCCTTCTTTGCCGTGGCGATTGTCAGCATGTTTTATTCCCCTGATCTCCTCGTCTCAGCGCAAAAAACATTCTCGTACTTCTTGTTGGTCTTGGCCGTTCCACAAATCTTCGTCTACTCTTTTCGCCAACACACTTGAGATGGCTCATACTGCCCATCTTGGCATCCATCATTATGTCCGGCTCGCGCACCGCGATCATCGCTGCAGCGCTGTTTTTTTTCTTCACCCGTTTTTATCGCGTAGCGCCCTTCATCGGATTCATCGTATTTGTCGCCACGGTTTTGGTCGTAGAGTTAATCGCATCCAACTTGACTGATATCGTTACTGCCCTCGGCATTGCCCACTTTTTCCGAGCCGATACCTTGGCAGAGGGCTCGGGGCGATACATCGCTTGGGAGTTCGCTTGGCAAAACATCCAAAATAATCTTTGGATCGGTCGCGGATTTGCATTCGATGAGTGGCTTATGGCCAAAAATCAAACCATGCTCAACAACTTGGGCCACCAAGGAGGAGTTCACAATACATACCTCATTATTTGGTTGAACGTCGGCATCATCGGGCTGGCGCTATTTCTGCGCGCAGTAGTATTGCTTTTCATCCGCGGTGCCAAAAACACCGTCTTGGCCTTCCCCGTCCTGTGGCTGGTGTTATTCAGCATTCTCCTCGAACCGTGGTTGGCGGCTTCCCTCAACCCTTTCAGCATCTTGTTTTATTTGACGGCTACGCTCATTACCGACGAAGCGTTCCAATCGTATGTTCCCGACAAACCCCAGGTCCATGAAGAGGCGCAATCGATCCCGGCTTAAGATCTTCGGCGGGGCCATATTGGCATTGTTGGTCTTGGAATTGGCACTGCGTCTGTTCTTTGGTTTTGGGCGGCTACCGCTCTATTACACTTCACTTGAGTACGAATATGCCCTTCAGCCAAGCCAAGACCTGAACCGCTTCGGCAACCACTTTTACATCAACAACCAAGGAATGAGAAGTCCCCCTCTGGGCAAGGACGAAATACGCGTATTGAAATTCGGCGACTCGGTATTGAATGGCGGCGTTCAGGTTGACAATGATTCCCTTTGTTCCACTCTTCTGGAAAAGCAATTGGATGTTTTGGATCCCCGAATCCGAGCCCTCAATGTGTCTGCGGGCAGTTGGGGGCCAGACAATGCCTTCGCGTGGATGAAGCAACACGGCGACTTTGATGCAAAGGCCATCGTTCTGGTATTCAGCAGCCACGACTGGGTAGACACGATGACCTTTCGCGATGTGGTGGGCAGCGTGCCTTTCTACCCAAGGAGCCAACCCATCACCGCCATTGGCGATGCCGTGTCATGGGTGTATTCGCGGTATTTTCAAACGGTCGACTGGTCGGCACTGCCGATATTGGATCACGCCGATACAACCGAAAATCCCGGGCACTCATTGGGCTGGATCAGGTTTTACCGCTACGGACAAGACAAAGGAATTCCAATTTTGGTCTATCACCACGCTACTCAAAAAGAACTCGACGCCGGCCAATGGAACCTTAACGGTCTCGCATTGGAAGCGTTCTTGAGCAATCACAACATCGAAACGGTATCGGGTTTTGACGCCGGTTACACCAAAAACGATTTTCTGGACAACATTCACCTCTCCCTATCCGGCCATCGAAAACTGGCAGAGATCCTGGTAGAACCCGTAAAAGAAATGCTCAATGGCCCGAGGCAAACCCCATAAGGTCGTCTTCCTATACACCGAGCTGGCCGATTATATCCGCTCGTGTTTCGATGCACTGGCAGAATCGGGTGCGGAAGTTCACGTCATCGCCTACCCTGTCAATCCCGAAGCGCCTTTCGAATTCGACAAACAAAACTCCGAAGTTCATTACTACCGACGAGAAGATTTTGATGATAAGAAGCTCATCGAGTTTACACAACAAATCGACCCCAAAGTCGTCTTTTGCAGCGGTTGGATCGATTCCGGTTACTTGACCGTCTGCCGAGCGGTGACAAAACACAGAAAAACGATCCTAATCAGCGACAACGCGATGACGGGAAGCCCGCGTTCCATTCTCTCGGCCCTGCGCGCGCGTCTATTTTTCAAACCGGCCTTCGATGCGACTTTTGTGCCCGGCCGCCCCCAAGAAAAATATGCGCGAATAATGGGTTTTGACGAAAGAGATATCAAACGGGGATTCTACACCATTGATCCAAAGCGATTCGCTCCCTTATCCAAAGCAAACACGGATGATTCACATCCCTTTCCCAAACGGTTCGTTTTTGCCGGTCGGTACGTGGATTTCAAAGGGGTGCACGAACTTTGGCAAGCTTTTGCCCGATTGGGAGAAACCGATTGGGAGCTCCACTGCATTGGCACAGGCCCGCTGTTCGACTCCAGGCCCTCTCTTCCCGGACTGTACCACCACGGGTTTGTTCAGCCTTCCGAAATGGATACTTTTGTGGCGCGCGGCGGTGTTTTTGTTTTGCCGAGCCACAAAGAGCCGTGGGGTATGGTAGTACATGAGTTTGCTTCAGCGGGGTATCCACTCATTTGCAGTGATAAAGTCGGTGCCGCAACGGCTTTTCTTATCCCCGGCAAAAATGGCTACGAAGTTCGTGCACGAAGCATTAACTCTTTGGCCGATGCCATGAAGAAAATTACAAATAACCGTGACGAAGAACTGCGGGGAATGGCACGACAGAGCCTGTTATTGGCAAAACAATTCTCCACCGAAAAATGGGTGGATATTGTAAAAGCATGGATAATCTGAAAATATGAGCAGAATATTGATCACCGGCGGTGCCGGATTCATTGCAAGTGACTTGGCCAAAAAATTGGCTGAGATTGGTGACCATCAAATCATCATCGCTGATAATTTGCAAACCGGGAAAAAATCGAACCTGCCCGACGTCTCCAAGGACAATATTCATTTCATAAAGTCGGACATCAATCGTTACGAGGATATTTCAGCTTTATTTTACGCCTATCGGTTCGAGTATGTGTTTCACTACGCCGCTACGGTGGGGGTCGAACGCACCTTGGCAAATCCAACAAGAGTGCTCGACGACATCAACGGCATTAGAAACATCCTGAACCTCAGCAAAAACACCGGCGTGAAACGCGTCTATTACTCCAGCAGCTCAGAGGTGTATGGCGAGCCTGTAGAAATTCCTCAAAACGAAAAAACAACGCCCCTGAATTCAAAACTTCCCTACGCCATCGTCAAAAATATCGGTGAGGCCTTCTTGCGGTCATACTCTTTTGAATTCGATTTGGAGTACACGATTTTTCGCTTTTTCAACACATACGGCCCCAAGCAAAGCGATGACTTCGTAATGTCGAAGTTCATCCGCGCAGCACTGAACAACGACGACATCACCATCTATGGAGACGGACACCAAACACGAACCTTCTGTTTTATCGACGACAATACCGATGCGTGTACGCAAATATTCGAAAGAAATGAAGTGATCAACGACGTGATAAACATCGGCTCAAACAATGAAATATCCATCCTCCACCTCGCTGAGAAGATCATCAAAATCGTAGGTTCCAAATCCAAAATCATTCACCTTCCCGCACTGAAAGAAGGCGATATGACCCGTCGAATGCCCGACAATTCCCGAATGCTTGATATTCTGGGAAGAGATCTCATTCCGCTTCGAGATGGTATAGAACGTATTCTCCAATCCCCTCAATACCGCTAGAAATAATGTGTGGCATATCCGGCATACTCGGCATGCGCGATTCCGACCAGGCAAAAAGTTTGGTCGTGAAGATGAACGCTGCACTCTCACATCGTGGACCCGATGCAGAAGGAATTTTCGCTGAAAACCAGATCGTATTTGGACACAGGCGTTTATCGGTCATCGATCCGGGTTCTTCCGCCAACCAACCAATGACAGATGCCTCAGGACGGTATACCTTAATTTTCAATGGAGCGATTTACAATTACAAGGAACTGCGGGCCATGGTGCGAGGCTACGATTTCAAAACACAATCGGATACCGAAGTCTTGCTCGCCGGATTGGCCAAATGGGGAGAAAGTTTCCTGAAAGAATGTCGGGGCATGTACGCCTTGGCGTTTTGGGACAATCAAGAGGACGACTTGATTTTAGCCCGCGACCCAATGGGAATCAAGCCGCTGTACTACGCAAGGAAAGGCAACGTATTGGTCTTTGCCAGTGAGATACGAGCCATCCTCGCCACCGAATTGTTCGAACGAAAAATCAATCGGGATGCGCTTCCCGAGTACCTGCGGTTCCAGACCGTACACGGTACGCGCACCATTCTCCAAGAAGTCTATTCCCTTCCCGCCGGAAGCTACCTCCGCGTCGTCGATTCAGAAATGAAGATTCGATACCACTATCGCCGATCGGGCGTCAAGGAGGCCGGCGTGGGCCACATGGCCTACCCGGATATCCAACGGTTGATCAAGGACCGTCTCGACACTGCAGTAAAGCGGCGCATGGTATCCGACGTGCCTCTCGGGGCTTTCTTGTCGGGTGGAATTGACTCGAGCGCCATCGTCGCGCTGGCGTCCGAGCATACATCGACTCCGCTCAAGACCTTCAATATAGATTTTGCCGAATCGGAATTCAGTGAGGCGCGATTCGCACAAATCGTCGCCGACAAATACGGTACCGATCACACCACTCTCCGCCTCGATGCCAAAGAGCTGATCGATCAGCTCCCCAGAGCATTGACGGCCATGGACCACCCGTCGGGCGATGGCATAAACACCTATGTAATATCCGGAGCCGCAAAAAAGGCAGGTATCACCGTAGCCCTCTCGGGCCTTGGTGGGGATGAGTTGTTTGCCGGTTACCCCATTTTCGAGCAGTACCACCGTTTGGAACAAAACCGATGGCTTTGGTCCTTTCCCAAATTCGCTCGAAATATCGGAGGCGCCATACTCGAAAAAATGCACCCGGGTATCGCCTCTGAAAAGACCAGACAAGTGCTCAACGAAGATTACTCCGATCTCGAATACGTCTACCCATACAGCCGCCAAGTGAGCCGAGAGAAAACCAATCGGAGTCTTCTCGCATTTGATGCGCCCGTGGAAAAATCGGTTGTCGAAATCGTTCATGAAGGCGTGGGCTATGGCACCCCGGGTTTTGACCTCCCCATGCTCAGCCGCGTGAGCTATGCCGAAATGGCAACCTATCTCGAGTCCGTGCTTCTGAGAGACACCGATCAAATGTCGATGGCCCACGCATTGGAAGTGCGCGCACCTTTTCTCGATATCGACCTCGTATCCACCGTCATGTCGGTCAGTGACACCCACAAATACCCACATACGCCAAAAAAATTATTGGTCGATTCCCTCGGGGATTTACTGCCCAAAGAAATCGTCAACAGGCCTAAAATGGGCTTCGTGTTTCCTTGGGAACACTGGATGAAAAACGAACTCCGCGAGTTCTGTCAAGACCGCATATCCGGCTTGGGACGACGCGAGGAGTTTAATGGTCCCGAACTCGACAAAAGAATGAAAGCTTTTTTACAAGGCGATCCGAAAGTGACTTGGTCACGGCTTTGGCACCTCTGCGTCCTCGAAGCCTGGATGGAAGAAAATGGAATCCAATAAGCCCAAAATCCTCATTTTCACCGATTGGTACTTGCCGGGCTACAAAGCCGGTGGGCCCATCAAGTCGTGCGCAAATATGGTGGCTCAACTCCACGACGACTTCCAATTCTTCATCGTCTGCTCAGACCGCGATTACCTCGAAACCCAACCCTACGCCGACATCAAATACGGCCAATGGAACTCGGTGGGAAATGCCCAAGTGTTGTATCTCTCAAAGAGCGAAGAGAAATTCAGCCAAATTCGGGAGGTCATTCAATCCCTCCAACCCAATACGATATACATCAATGGAATATTCAGCCGCGTGTATTCCATTTATTCGCTATTGGCCGCCAAGCGCCTTAAAACCCAAGTCATCGTGGCACCGCGAGGTATGCTGGCACCCGGCGCCTTGGCATTAAAGGCCGGTAAAAAAAAGATGTTCCTATCGATGATCAACCTCATCGGCGGCTACCGAAGTATCCAATTTCACGCTACCGACAAAGCAGAGGCCACTCATATTCAAGAAAAGATAGGGCGGAATGCTGCCATCGAAGTCGTGCCGAATATCCCCGGCCTACCCACCGCCGGCACCGAGGATAAAAGATCCGCTCCAAAGCCGGCCAAGCGGAAAAACGTTTTGAATTCCATCACAATAGCCCGCATCGCACCGGAAAAGAATATCGATTTCGCAGTAAAATGCTTCAAAGAGATGCCCGGCCACCTCAACATTCATCACAGGTTTATAGGCCCGGTCTACGACGAGAAATACCTGACCACATGCCGTCATCTGGCCGCAAGCCTTCCCGAGAATGTCACTGTGGACTTCATCGGTCCCAAGCCGCCCGCCGGCATTGCCGCAGAGCTCCAATCCGCGGATTTATTCTTCTTGCCCACTCTTGGGGAAAATTATGGACATGCCATCATCGAGGCATTGTTGGCCAATGTGCCGACACTCATCTCCAACCGCACACCGTGGCGCAATCTTGAAGCTAAAAATCTTGGATTCGACATTGATTTGGATTACAAGCAACTTTTTGTGAAATACCTTATCAA
>CAJDXB010000055.1_pt1 | contig 11454 bp, 9 predicted proteins | sample 7391691 | NCBI WGS metagenome assembly CAJDXB01 (sample SAMEA7055747, study PRJEB34461) | soil metagenome | biome: terrestrial ecosystem; feature: Peninsula; material: soil | place: Antarctica | collected 2016 | reverse complement strand
CAAATCACCGGAAAAAAGTCGCTGCCGGTCAGCCGCATGGGGATACCGTGTTCCCGACCATATACGATCTTACTCATGGTGACGAGGGGCTGGCCATCGGGCAATATCCACTGGGCATTTTCGAGCAACTTGCGCAATTCGGCATGTTCCTTTCGTTCGAGATTCACCAATTGATCCACGTTGGGCGTCACCATCAAAGGGAGTTTGCCGGACCCGGCTTTATTTGCCGCTTACCATTTGCACGCCGCGCTACAAAGTGCCGGAGTGGGAGTGGGAGGGCGGTACGCTACTGAGGAACTTCGGTACCGAGAGCCCGCGACATACAATGTCATCGACACATATCGCTCTCCACCTTTGGCTGAATTGGTTGAACACACCAATATAGAAAGCGACAACTTGTTTGCCGAAGCGTTTTTATTGCAAATCGGTGAACACTCGGGCGACCCAACCATCGAAGGTGGACTGCACGTACTCGACGAGTATTATGCACCCATCTGTCAAACGCAATACCCGTTTTTTGCCTACGACGGCAGTGGATTGTCGCGATTTACTGCCGTGTCGGCTCGTCAAGTGGTACAAGTCCTCCGCATGGCACGACAAAAGCCCGCCTTAAATGAAGCGGTTCTCGCCCATCTTCCTCTCGCCGGTCGCGAAGGCAGCATGAAGTGGTTTGCCATGCGCACCAACCTCGCCGGAAACCTCCGCGCCAAAAGTGGATCCATGGATAAAGTGCGCGCCTATGCCGGGTATTTTACCGCATTCTCGAGCCGTGAAATAGCCTTTGCCGTATTGGTCAACAACTTTGAAGGATCGGGAACGGACATCAGAAAAAACATCGAAAACTATCTCATCAAGGCATACGGCGCGTATTAAAGTGTCGTGATATAGCCGCCCACATCCCGATAGTGGCGAACATACAAGAATAATGAATCTGATAGGGAAAACACCTTCGCAGAATGCGATCGTGTGTACGCGATTTTGAAACTACGGAACTTAACCTTTTTACCCCGGGCGCACCGCTTTAAAACGCCATCCGAATCGTGCGCCTTTCCAATTCCTCCTCTCGCTCTTCTTTGCCCACGCAGTATTTCGAATAGATTTTATCCGACTCCTCGTCGCCCAATTCCTTGGCGCGGAGGTAGTATTCACACGCTTCTTCTTTTCGCCCGGCAAAATACAGCGCTTCGCCTTGGTAGTAATAATAGTCGCTCGGCACGGGCAATTTTTCTGCATTTATGCCCTCCAATAGTTCGGCGGCATTGTCGTACTCGCGGTTCTGCAGTCGGATCACCGCTGCGTTAAACCGCGCTACTTCCAGCGTGGGATCCAGCGCCAATACCTGTTCGTAATCCGCCAGTGCGCGGCCGTAATTCTCGAGTTCCGCGTAGGCCGCTGCCCTCATATACAGTGCATTTCGGTATTCCGGACGCAATTCAATGGCACGGGTATAATGTCCAATCGCCACATTGGGCCGAAAATCCAAGTAGGCGATATTTCCCAAATAATAGTGTCCTTCCGGCAAATCCGGATCGATTTTCAGCGCGCCTTTTATTTTCTTTTGTGCCTGCTTGTACTGCTCGAGATTTATCAGCGCCGCACCGTGAAAAGCCTGTGGGAGCGCCCACTGCGGATCGTATTTTTCCGCCCGCTCATACGCCTGAAGAGCAGCGACATACTTCTCTTCTTCCTGATAGCAATGGCCCTTCAATACCCATGCTTCACCATTGACTTCTTCGGCTTCTATCAACCGATCGAGAACCGCAATTGCTCGCGGAAACTCTTGAGCCTCATAGTGTTTCTGTGCCTCAGCCAATAGCTCCGTCTTTTGGGCTTGGGCCGAAACGGCAACAACGAGAAAGGAAATGATGAAGATCACACGCATACGCGGTTTTTACGCTTAAGGCCGCAAAAAGGTTTACCATCATCGGAGGCGTGATTGATGGCGTGATTTTTCATTGTTTTTTGGGCGTGTCCCCGGCCCCTCAGGGCGGGCCGAGGTCGGTCTGCCGCCTTTATCTTTTTCTTTGGCCTGCGGGTGGCGTAAGACGTTTGAGGAGCTTCCAAGGTCGCTCTCAAACGCCCACGCCACCGACGCAAGCCAAAGAAAAAGGATACCGGCGTCCGCCCTCACGCACGACTATTATTTTCAAAATCATTTCAAAGATCAATAATGTTTGAGCAGATTGGAATTTTGATGTTCAGCGTTGTCCCTGTACTTTCTTATATAGGATATAGTCGTTACGACGTTTATTCGGTCTCAATTCCGAAAACGGTCATTAATAAGAAATCAATGCTATTTTCATAATTGAGGTCTTCGTATTCCAAACCTAATTTTCTGATGTTTAAATAATATTCTTCCAGTTTCTTATAGTAGTTTTTTTCCAGTGGTATGGCTATTGCCTTTTGCCCGATCTTCTCGATAAGAAACCACTTTTCCAATAATCTGGCTACTCGACCGTTTCCGTCTTGAAAAGGATGAATTTTAACGAAAACCAAATGAATTAATGATGCGAAGTAGAATATTTCAAAAGGATTCAATTCTGTCTTTTTTAGCAATTCAATGTCGCTGAACAGTTTTTCAATTTCTTTTGTTAGAATTTCCGGCGGTGCCGCCACGTATTCAATTTGGTCGTCGCTATTAATTACGAACATTGGGTTTTTTCGCACCAACCCTTGTTGACTTTTAGGTAGGATGTTGGACGTTATTATGGCATGAGCTTTTTGAACGTTTTCGAAATTTATGGAATGACTGTCAATGTAGTCGTAGGCGGCAAACAAGTCATCCGCCTTCCTTGTGTAGTCCGGTTTGAATTTGACATTAAGAAATTTGTGTTTGAAGAAACTGTCAAATTCTATGTTTTCGCCTTCAATTTTTGAAGAATAAACTGAAGAAACGGACTTATAAAATTGAAAGTAATCAACCGGCATATTCTTTTTCTTGACATGAGCGAATTTCTCCAAGGGAGATTCTTTCACGGCGTTTGTGTAAGCATCAAGTAGGTTAGATGTCAGTATGTTAAATTTCATTTACTTATCGTTCCTTCAAAGGTAGTTTTTTTTGATTCCGAATTTTTCCGATTGGTTTTCTTTCAATATCTCTTGATTGCGATATGCATTCATGCCATAGCTGAATTTCATATACTTGCCATCCATTCCAAAATGGCTTATGTGCGGCATATTCGGTGTATGGAATTTCAAGGGAGTAGAGGGTCGACACTTGCATCGCGCATCCTCCTTGCTCGCCCATCGGGGACCCGACGGGGAGGGAATTTTCATCGAAGAAAGCGGAGCCATGAAACAATACGCAGGCAGGGATTTTCCTGGAGAAGCTCAAGAAATCCTTCGCGATGATCTGCCGGCCTACCGCGCGTTACTCCACCGTCGATTGTCCATCATCGACCTTTCTCCCCAAGCAAGCCAACCCATGCAGCTCGTTGGCCGAAATATATTCATCGTCTTCAACGGCGAGATTTACAATTACCGCGAGCTGGAAAAGGTGTTCAATCTCAACCTCCGAACTGCGTCCGATACGGAAGTCATTCTAGCCCTTTACGACAAGCTCGGTACTGATGCCTTCGCCGAGTTGCGCGGCATGTGGTCTCTTGCAATCCTCGACCTCGAGCGACAACGGCTCATATTGTCGCGCGACCGATTCGGCATCAAACCGCTGTATTGGACCATCCGGAACGGAGGCATCGCCTTTTCCAGTGAACTCAAACCGCTGCTTCAATTGCCCGGCATGCGCCACACATGGAGCAAAAAGCGATTTCTTGAATACGTGACCTTCGGCGCGACTGCCGATGCCGACGAAACCTTCGCCGAGGGCATATTCGCACTACCGCCTGGCGAATTTGCCCTATACGATTTACAAAATGGCAACTTCAAAACCACATCGTATTATACATTGCCCAAACTCGGCGACCGAAAACCCTTCGGGGATTTTGAGGATTTGTTTCAATCCGTCATTGATGAACATTTAGTTTCAGATGTCGAGGTCGGGAGCTGCCTGAGTGGCGGTATCGATTCGAGTTTGATCGTCGCCGAAGCGGCCGGGCGCGGCAACCACCCATTCCAAACTTTCACCTGCTCCTTCCCCGGCGAATCGGTGGACGAAACCTCTTATGCTCAGAGCCTGTCAGAAGTGGTGCCGGGTTTGGCCCAACATTTCGTCACGCCAACCTCCGGCGATTTAATGGCTGCGATGGATGATTTGGTCATGCTTCAAGAACGGCCCATTGGCTCGACCTCGATTTTTGCTCAGTATTCCGTCATGAAACTCGTGGCGGATCGCGGCATCAAAGTCGTACTCGACGGCCAAGGCGCCGACGAGATCTTCGGTGGGTATTATCCTTTTGCCGGAGCCTATCTTCTCACCAAACTTCGCCAAGGACGGTTCGGTGTAGTGATGCGCCAGTACGCCGATTTGAAAACCCATTTCAACCCTCGAATGGATGTCGCCATGTTGCGCGCGGGTTATTATGCCTTGCCTTCAATACTCCAGTCTGCGGCAAGAAGATCGGGGAGAGTCGGATATGGTTTATTGTCAACAATCTACCGTGCGGAGGCCAAATCACTGCGCGGCCCACAACGGGGTTCGCCGGATTTCAATGAGCTAACCGCGCGTAGCATACAATTTGGTCTCAAGGAGTTGTTGCAATATGAAGATCGAAACTCCATGCACTTCGGGGTGGAAAGTCGTGTACCCTTTTTGGATCATCGTTTGGTGGAATGGTCTCTGTTATCCCCGCCGGAGGCGAAGTTGCACGAGGGATGGACCAAATGGCCGCTGCGAAAAGCCTTGGAAAAGCGCGGTGCCCGAGACCACGCATGGCGCATTGACAAACTCGGTTTTGTCGCACCGCAAGAAAAGTGGCGGAATGAAATCGCTGCACGGTTGATCGATGTGAAATTCGGCGAAATGGCTACGGAGTTTTTTGACTCCGACGCACTCCGACGGATCTTCACCGATGGACTTGAAAGCAATGAAGATCGTACGGCATTTTGGCGTGTTTTTTTCCTGCTGAAATGGCTCGACACCTTTAAAGTCGAAATCGTATGAAAATCGCGTTGGTTTGCGGTCATTATTTACCCGATCTCGGCTACATCGAAGTGCATCTGGCCCGGGCATTGAAGGAAGAGAACCATGATATATTGGTGATCACCTCCGACGCCGTTCCATCCTACGTCAAAAAGCTGACCAACGGCTTTGGTGAGAATGCATCGGGCATTGAAGTCGTCCGTTTGAAGCCTGTTTTCACCTTGGGGCAAATGGTTGTTGCAAGGGGAATTCGCAGAAAATTGAAGAAATGGAATCCCGACTTCGTTATTGCCATCGGCATGGGTAAGCGATTCGTACTTCCCGTTTTCGGCGCGGGCTATCCCGTCATGGCGATGTTTGGCGATAACGCCCAATCCTACGGGATGCATACTCTTCGCAATCGACTGAAAAATAGGGTTTTGTTTTCTTTTTTCAAACGCAAGGTCTACCGAGCTGCGGTGAAGACCGCTGATATCCTGGTGGCTTATACTCCGGAAAGTTTCGCGGTGGCAGGCCGATCGTTGGGCGGTAAAAAGGGGCGGATTCTAAGTGGACAAAACCGATTTATCCATTTGGGATTCTGGCCGAACGAATTTTTTTTTGATGAAACATTACGCCAGGCCAAGCGTGCTGAGCTGGGGTACGATACCCAAGATGTCATCTTGGTAACCGCTACTAGAATTAGCCCCGAGAAAAACCTCAAAGCGATGGTGCCGGTGCTTCGAAGTCTGCCGGCACATTTTAAATGGCTCGTTATAGGCGGTGCGGAGGATGCGGAAACGGAGGGTTTATTAGCCGCTTTGGAGAAGGATGTGGGTCACAGCCGTTATCTGGTTCTGCATCACGCTCCCCGCGAAACGCTCAACGCCTATTATTGCGCTTCCGATATGGCGGTATTTACGGTGCCGGCCATTTCGATTATTGAAGCCGCAGGTACGGGCTTGCCTCTTGTCTTGCCCGAGGCGGAAAGTTTAAGTGCTTTGAAGCAACTCGGTTTTCGCTCGGCCGTGTGGAGTGAATCGGTTGAAGATACCGCCGGCGAAATCGAGGACATTGCCGATGATGTTCGAGAAAGGAAAAGCCGAGCCTTGCGCGCTAAAGAGCATTTGTCGTGGCCGGTGCAGGCGCGAAAGTTGACCGCGTGGATGGATGAAGTGATTGGATGAGCACGAATTTCATATCGCATGATTACAAATCCAGCGAAGCACACGAGGGGAGTATATTTTATTTCTCAAGATTTATAATCCTTTGAGACTTAATGCGTCTGCGTGAGAACGCAGGATTACAAAGCCTGCGAAGCACACAAAGGGGGTATGCTCTGTTTTGCGAATTTTGTAATCCCCTGAGGCTTTGTGGATTTGCGTGAGGACGGACGCCGACATCCTTTTTTTATCGGCCGTATTGGGTCGAGGAGGACGGGCGGGGCGACCTTGGAAGCCCCCGCGCGGCCCCGCGACCCTGCGGCCGATAAAAAAGATACAGGCGGAAGACCGACCCCGGCTAGAGAAAAATGAAGAAGATGGAGAAGGTAGAGAGGGTGGGGAAAGTATGGAAAGTAGAGGAAATCTGCCGGGGGCACGCCCAAAAAATTTCAAAACGGCGGAGCGGTATTCGAATATTTCGACTCGTGGATAAGTCCTCGCTGGAAATGGTCGTCATAACGCTCGGAGGTCTTTACTTTGTCCACCGAATCGAAGTGCACTTCAATTGAGTTTCAAAAATTGGCATGATTGGCTTAGGGATCTTCCGCCTCTGTTGCGGTGGTTTCCCATTTTGATCGTTTTGCGGCCGGTCATCGACAATTTGTATTTCCTCAAAGAGGTCAGCCCACTGCTTTCGCCACCGTATATCGTTGGGGCGCTCACTCCCATATTGTGCATCGCGGCCCTGGCCAAGTTTCGCATTCCAAAAACCGGGAATATCGATAAAGCCTTTATTCCATGGGCGATTTTGATATTGCTCAATTGCGGCTTTTTGCTTTTTTACGACCCCTTTTCCCTGTTGACATTTGAATTCGTGCTCAAGCTCGCGTTGCCGGTATATTTATTTTTTTTCCTGCGCGTCTTTGTTACTTCGAGGAGAGACTTGGACGGGATACTCACTTCTTTTTTGTTATCGGGAATATTTGTGGCTATTCTCCTTCTTTTCGAGATTATTGTCCGACCGATTTCCGTTCAAGAATCCCGTGGATTGGAGCGTATCCAAGGGAGTTTCGGCGACGTGGTAAGCTATGGAATGTACATTATTTTCACGTTGATTGTCGCGACGTATTTCTATTTCGTCCACCGTCAAACAGTTGCGCCCATGCGTCGAGTGGCTTTGGTGGCGGTGGTGGTGGTATTGGGTTTGCTCGGATTGGTCAACATTCACCATACGGCCACTTATACCGTTTTTTTTCTGGTCGTAATTTTATTCGTGTTCCATAATTTTCGAAGACGTAGTCCTATAATTGCTTTTGTGATCATTGTGGTTTTGGGAGTGGTGATTGATTTTGCCGGCAGTGAAATAATCGAAGAAAGAATCACTCCTTTGGTCCAAACCGATTTGAGGGTATACGCCGGAGAAGTGGAAAGTGACCGGCTGCTCCACGGCCGGGTGGGACGGTGGAGGATGATGCTCGAAATGTTTTCGGCCGAGCCCGTGTCGGTTCAGTTTTTGGGCTATCCACTGAAGTTTGAATACGTCTATCAATTCATCGGTATCGGCTCTCACAACGACTTCGTACGCATTCTCTTCGCCACCGGCATAGCGGGATTGACGGCATACCTGATTTTTTTGGTGTCTGTATTTCGGAGAATGCGGAGACTCGCGCCGCCTCAACGGTATTTACTCTTGGCGGGTTTCATAGCTTTGCTCCTCTATGGCATCAGTGTGACCCCGACGATGTACGCACCTTTCATGTATTTTATCCTTTCGGCATTTGCATTTGTGGCATTGCCCAGTGAAAGCTTGTCTCAATGAGCCGGCCATGCGTAATGATTCTCGGTAAAATGCCGCCGCCCTATATTGGTCCGGCCGTGGCGACTAAAATCCTCCTCGATTCAAAACTGAACGAGCGATTTGATTTGACGCACTTCGACACCAAACTCAACGAACGCGTTGAAGACATGGGGACATTGAAGTGGTCGAAACTCGGGGCTATCCGCAATATGTACCGTAGGTTCCGCTTGGACCTCGATATGTACCGGCCCGATTTGGCCCTGATTCCCATCGGCCAAACAACGGCGGGTTTTTTCAAAGATATTCCATTGATAAGAGCAGCTGCAAAATCGGGCACCAAAGTCTTACTGCACTTGAGGGGCAGCGCTTTTCGAGATTGGTACGACGGGTTGGATCCCGCGCGCAGGATCGTCGTGAAACACGCTCTGGCGGCAGCTGATGGTGTCATTGTGCTCGGTGACAACTTGCGGGAATTGTTCCATGGTTTGTTTGTGGAAACGGTCATTTATGCAGTACCCAATGGAGGAAATTACGTTTTTCCCGAGCGCAAAAGTGCTGCGCTTCGAATCACTTACCTTGCCAACTACTTGCCGGGCAAAGGGTTGGCTGAATTGCTCGCTGCGCTTTACATTCTCGATGGCCGCAGGGGAATTCCGAGTTTTGAGTTTGTGGGATATGGTCAATGGGACGACGAAGACTATCGCAAAAAATGTATGGAAATGGCTTCCGGCCTCAGTTTCAGTTGCCGCTTGAATTCTGCGGTTTCGGGAGATGAAAAGTGGCAAGCTTTGGCCGATACGGACGTCTTCGTTTTTGCTCCGGTGGCGCCCGAAGGCCACCCGTGGAGCATCGTCGAAGCATTGGCGGCCCGCCTGCCCATCCTTGCGACGGATCGCGGGGCCATTCGTCAAAGTGTCATCGACGGTCAAAATGGCTTCCTTCTCGATGAACCCGATCCGCAGGCTTTGGCGGATAGACTCGAAATGCTCTTGAGGGACGAGGAATTGAGAAGTCGGATGGCGGTAAGATCCGGAGAACTCTACCGCTCGGGTTTCACCGAAGATGCCATGATTGAAAAATTGGCTGAAGTCATTTCCAAAACACTCGAAGGATCATGTGCGGGATAGTTGGAATAATCGGTGAAGATCTCCACGGATTGAACTTGGAGAAGTCTGTGGAAGCCTTGAACCATAGGGGGCCGGATATGGGTGATTCTTTCACCGAGACGCACGCGGGGAAGATGGTGTTTTTTGGTCACCGTCGGCTGTCCATCATCGACCGATCCGAAGCGGGTCGGCAACCCATGCACGCAGATGGCACATCGATGGTATACAACGGTGAGGTGTACAATTTTGCCGAGTTGAAACGCGCGCATCTCAGCGGCAGCCAATTCGTCTCGAATACCGATACGGAAGTGGTGCTCCGACTGTATGTAAAAACCGGCGATGGTTTTGTCAAGCACCTTCGAGGTGACTTCGCTCTGGCCATACTTAATCGCGACAAGGACGAAGTGATTTTGGCTCGCGACCCGATCGGCGTCAAGCCCATGTATGTCTACCGTTCAAATGGAATCTTTGCTTTTGCCAGTGAAATCAAAGCGTTTCGGGCCGCGGGACTTCCATTGACTTTTGATTCGGAGGCCGTTTCGGACTATCTGGTTTTTAAATATAACCCACTGCAGCAGACCCTTTTTCGCGAGGTGGAGAAACTCAAGCCGGGCACTATCTTGCGCTACGACTTGTCGACCGGGGCTGAATCGTCAACGACCTTTTGGAGGCTCGACGACCATACGCGAGTTTACCGCGGTGGGCTGAAAAACGCCGCTGCGGAATTGCGTGAACATTTAGATGCCGCTATACATTTGAGGTTGGTCGGCGATGCGCCAATAGCTAATTTTCTATCGGGGGGGTTGGATAGTTCCATCATCGCTCATGCAATCAAAGACGGGGGACACGTTCATTATTGCGCTGTAAAATCTCAGGCCGACATCCAGAAGGAAGGCACGACTTCAGATGGATATTACGCCAAGCGTTTGGCGGCGGAATGGAATCTCGATCTGCACACGATACCTATTGGATTGGAATCGCTGACGGATGAGGAATTGAGTCGGGCGGTGATGGCGAGCGATGAACTTATAGCAGACGGTTCAATCATACCGGCCATGCTCATGGCGCGCGAAGCGGCCAAAAACCACCGCGTGGTATTGAGTGGAATGGGTGCCGACGAATTGTTTTTTGGATACAACGGGCATTACCTGACGCGGTTGAATTCGATGGTGGGAAGAATCCCGGGATTTCGCCAAGCCATGCCCCGCGTTCTAAGTGTGGTTTCCGGCAATCGCGGACCTTTTAAAGCCTACCGCCGTTATGTGCAAAAGTGGGGCAACAATGCCGGAAAACCTTTTGAAGTTGGACGGTTTTCGGTGGTGGGGGATGTGGACTCTGCTTTGAGGATTCAGAATCGGCCCAAAGACCCGGCGGAAATTTTTGCACCGTATTTCGATTCGACGGTGGATGATGAGGACTTCGACCGGTTGTTTCGATTCGAGATGGATAATTTCCTCGTGAAAAACCTGCATTATCTCGATGGGTCTTCGATGGCTTACGGAATGGAGAGTCGCGTTCCGTTTCTCGACACGGAGGTGGTGAGCTTTGCCGCGGGGCTCCCTGCGGAATTCAAAATCGATGCTCGATTCAATGCCAAGAAAATCCTTAAACTCGCTTATGAGGATGTCTTGCCATCCTACGTCATTCGGCGCCGCAAAGCGGGATTCGGTATGCCGCTGCGGTCAATTCTCGGTGAGCGAGAGACTTTGAAAAGAATGATGCCCTATCCGTTTATTGAGGGCTCCGGATTGTTTGATATGGATGAGGTAATAAAATTGGAGAATGATCACATTTCGGGACGGCAAGATCATTCGGCGCTTCTATACGCATTGATATGTCTCGGGAGGTGGCACAAAATCTTTTTCGAATCCTGATCTCGATAGGAAATGGGGTCCGTCAGTCATTTATCCACGCCATAATTTTTGCGACGGTTGACCAACAAAGCCAGAGCGAATATGGATAACAAAATACTGGCCGACCACCAATATACATGTCGGCGGTCCGGTCGGACATCAATTTTGCCATCATCGCCGCGCACGACCAATCCGGCCCAATAATAAGGTGAAGCGAGTTGATCGATTCCGTTGCGGATGTGATCGAGTTTGGCGTTTCGCAGGGCATCGGAAATGAGTTGACCTTCATCGAGGTGGCGGTAAAAGGACTCGATGATCCGCGCGGAATATTCGTCGTCAATTTGCCAAAGGCTATAAATTACAGTGGGACAGCCGGCGTATTCGAAGGCATGGGCCAATGAAATGACGCCTTCGCCGTGACGGTATTCACCCAATCCGGTTTCGCAAGCGGTAAGAACCGCCAATTTCGCATTGAGATTTCGATTGTACAATTCGTGAGCGTATAGATAACCGTCGT
>CAJDXB010000107.1_pt1 | contig 11492 bp, 11 predicted proteins | sample 7391691 | NCBI WGS metagenome assembly CAJDXB01 (sample SAMEA7055747, study PRJEB34461) | soil metagenome | biome: terrestrial ecosystem; feature: Peninsula; material: soil | place: Antarctica | collected 2016 | reverse complement strand
ACTCGAATCGAAGGAGCCGGAAATGGCCGAAAAAACCTCGAATTGGAGCAAGGTTCCATTGATGACATTATGGATGGGCCTCCTTGGAAAGCCGATGAGTTGAAATACTTGCCGGGCGCGGGCCCCATCAATGTTAAAGTTGTGGATCCCCTGAATGTGAAAGCTGCGGACTTTGTTTTGAAGTTTTACAACAACAAGGACGCACAAGGAAACTACGTCGGTAATTTTGATGACGCCAGTTGGTATATGGTTGATAAGAATGAGCCTGCGGACACCATCTGGAGCGAAACGACCATTCGAACATCCAATGAACAAATTGTTCCGGAATACGGAATCTCGGTGGATGTCGGCCAATACAATTTTGAAGTCGTCAATACGAATGCTGACGAATGGCGCTACTATCCGGCCTTACTTGGTTCGGGGATTGAATACCCACAAGGTGGCAATCAGTGGTTGGGTGGTATACCCGATCAAGATGGAAATACATTCTTCAACTGGATACGCTCGGGAATCGTCAGTGTCGACCCTGAAGCATCAGCCCCTTGCTATATCATGGACGATGGCGAAATCGATCCTTCCGTTTTCAACGACTACATTAAAAAAGATGACCGACAAATATTTGAGGATGTCGCGGGTGGCATATTGGCGCCGGCATATCTGGCCGCATCCTACGATTGCGGTCCCGCGCCTTTCACGAGTTTGGTGATCGGCGAGGTTTGGAAAGAATACAACGATCTCTCAAAGGCCGGAGGAGCCGGAGCGGTGGGATCGGTCGAAATTTTCATAACGCCCGACAAGAGCAAATGGACACGAGCGATGGTCTTTGAAATGCAGCACGAGAATGCTTTTTCGCAGGGTAACGCGACCAAGATGCAACCTAGAGGAGCCCTGTCGGTGGATAAAAACGGGCGAAACCAACTTGACCCCAACGCCAATTTCGAGGAGGCCACATTTAATGGCCAACAGTTAATGACCCAAGCCTATTTGGATTTAATGACGAGCGGCTTGACCCAAAATCAATTGGACGACTTATTGGCAAGCTATAAAACCGTTGTTCCCAACATTGTATCGCTCAACGAATTGGTTGGCCTGTCCTTTGGTATGGGGTGGTTTCCGGGCTACGCCTTCGATCCATCTACGGGGGAGCGCCTGAATATCAGCTTTGCGGAAAACTCTTATCTCGCCGCCGATAATGGCCGCGACATGTTGTGGAACCCAAGTTCGAGAATCACACCGCAACTGGCCCAGCAATTTTATTTCGGTGGCCTCCATTTTGTGTATGTATACCGAAATCAAGCGAGGATCAAGCCCGGATCTGCGAATCAGGTGCCGATGTACGATGGCAGTCAGGTGATTTATAATAATTATTTCAACACTCTGCCTTCTCTGGCGGGGAGAATCCTCAGAAGAAGTACGGTTTGGCGCGCCATGGATTGGGTATACTTCCCCATTGCGACACAGGAAGATCCATACCTACCTGTCGAAGACGGTTTGGTACCGAACGAAGTAAGACTGTTCGCACACGTGGGTTCGCCCTATAAGCCATACGCGACCTTGGCCGATGAATTGGGTGATGCATCCTTGCCTTATGTACCGGTGGATGAGCATCGCGAACTCAGTGAAAACAATTGGTATCCCATGTACGAATTCAATACCCAGGGAATCGAGACCAAAACCTACCAGACCGAAGCGGCAGTCAATGCACTCGACATAATCGATATCGTGCCCAATCCATATTATGCGTACAGTACGTATGAAGAATCGCGAATCGAGAATACGGTGAAATTCATTAATTTACCCCCCCGTGTGACCATAAAGATCTTCACGATGAATGGGACTTTGATTCGAATTTTGGACAAGGACAACCCCAATACATGGCTCGAATGGGATTTGCGAAACGAATCGTTTATCCCGATCGCCGGCGGTATGTATTTGATCCACGTCGAATCTCCCACGTTGGGTGAACGCGTACTCAAATTCTTTGCGGCAACGCGTCCCTCCGACCTTCGAAACTTCTAATGACAAACGGTCCACGCACAACTCGAACAAACAAAATGTCTATCCGCAAACAACAGCGATTGATATGAGAAAAATTCTAAAACGAATAGCCCCGGCCTTGGTGGTCTTCCTTGGTATGATTTCATCTACGGCCTTATACGCCGGAAATCCCGACCGTGCCGGTTCGGCGGGGGGTATGCAGTTGTTGATCAATCCATGGGTGAGAAGCAGTGGCTTGGCCGGCGCCAACATGGCCTCCGCCACCCCCGTTGAGTCGATGTTTCACAACGTCGCCGGTATGGCATTCGTTAATGAAACCGAGATTGCCTTTACACACACGACTTATCTTTCCGGCGCCGACGTCGATATCAATGCGGTGGGAATTGTGCAGCGCGTGGGTGAAACCAGCGTGTTGGGGATAAGTGTTTCAGCCGTTGGATTTGGTGATATTCGCCGAACAACCACGGATAAACCCGAGGGGGACGGAACCTCCTTTAATGTGGGGATGACCAATATCGGACTGTCATACGCCAAAGCGTTTTCAAACAGTATATATGGTGGTATCACACTAAAAGTGATCTCCGAATCCGTGTCGGACATGAAATCATCCGGGATCGCCATCGATGCCGGCATCAAGTATATGACCGGAGAGCGCGATCAGGTTAAATTCGGAATCGCATTAAAAAACGTCGGCCCCACCATGTCATTTTCCGGTGATGGTTTGAGCTTTCAAACCGAAGTGCCATCCGAAGAGTACAACTTTACAGCCGAAATGCGAAGCGCCAGTTACGAATTGCCATCCTTGGTTTCCATTGGCTTGAGTTATGATTTTCTATTGGCTGAAGATCATATCCTGACCGCGCACGGAACGTTCATCGCCAATTCTTTCAGTCGTGATGACTATATCATTGGCATGGATTATTCCTTCAAAAAGATGTTTTATCTCCGTGCGGGATACCTCTACCAAGAAGATATCTGGGACGATGCCGCAAGGCGCAGTGTTTATACGGGATTGTCGGCCGGCGCAGGTGTCGAATTTGAATTTGGAAATGGTTCGCGAATCTCCTTGGATTACGCATATCGAGCTACAAACCCGTTCAATGGAACGCACGCGATTGGAGCAAGAATTCACTTGGGAAAGTCGCAATAATTTAGAAAAAGACGTATATTTGTGATTCGGGAAAACCCCAATACTGGGGTTTTCCCTTTTCCAATATATACCGTTATCATCATGTCACAAATCAGCTACTATACCGATGAAGGCTTGCGAAAGCTGAAGGAAGAACTGCACAGACTCCGTACCGTTGACCGTCCGGCCATATCCAGGCAAATCGCCGAAGCACGCGATAAAGGCGACCTATCGGAGAACGCTGAATACGATGCGGCCAAAGAGGCGCAAGGAATGCTTGAGGCCAAGATTGCTCGTCTTGAAACTTCCTTGGCAAATGCCAGAACAGTGGATGAATCCCAAATGGACAACTCCAAGGCATACATATTGAGCCACGTCAAGATCAAGAACTTATCCAAGGGAATCACAGCCGTATATCAACTCGTCGCCGAGAATGAAGCGGATTTGACCAAAAGGAAAATATCCGTGCAATCTCCAATCGGAAAAGGATTGCTGGGAAAAGCCGTCGGCGATGTCGCTGAAATCGAAGTGCCTTCCGGTACGGTTAAGTTCGAAGTTCTCGAAATCTCACGGCAATGACATCCATTTTTACGAAAATAATTCGCGGCGAAATTCCATCCCATAAAATTCTCGAGGATGAAAAATTCCTCGCATTCCTCGACATTAGTCCGCTCCGAGCCGGACATACCTTGGTGATTCCAAAGAAGGAAGTCGATTATTTCTTCGATTTGCCCGACGACCTACTCTCTGAGATCATGATATTCTCTCGCGAAGTGGCGCGTAAGATTGAGGCCGTAATTCCATGTGAACGCATTGGAGTGACCGTAATCGGATTGGAAGTACCCCATACCCACGTGCACCTGATACCGATCAATTCGGTGACGGACATGAATTTTGCCAAGCCCAAGCTCGACATCCCCAACGATGAGATGGCCGCATTGGCGGAAAAGATTCGAAACGCCTGATTCCCTAGACTTCTAACTCAACCTTCGGCCGGGGTTGGCCGCAATAAAGGCTTTCCACGAGCCCTTGCCCGGGCGTGGGGATCGCGCATCTTGAAAGGAGTGACACACAGCAGCCGCCAAACCATCGGTGGCATCGAGGTTTTCGGGCATCTCTTCCAACCCGAGAATTGTTTGCAACATGCCGGCCACTTGCTCCTTTGAGGCGTTGCCATTTCCCGTGATCGATTGCTTGATTCTGCGCGGTGCGTATTCGCAGTAGGGAATGTCTCGACTCAGGGCCGCTGAGATGGCCACGCCCTGTGCGCGACCAAGCTTGAGCATCGACTGTACGTTTTTGCCATAAAAGGGTGCCTCGATGGCCAGCTCGTCGGGGTGGAACCCATCGATTAACGCGATGACCTTTTCAAAAATCTTTTTCAACTTCACGCCGTGATCGGAGTATTTGCTTAAGTGCAATACGCCGTGAGTAAGGCAAATGGATTTTTTGCCGCGCACCTCTATAATGCCGTAGCCCATGATGGTCGTTCCTGGGTCTATTCCCAATATGATCCGCTCTTTGTTCAATGCGATACGCTTACCTTTGGCTGTAAATGTATAAAAGTCTTTCCGGAACTCTTCGACACCCGGCTGTGATGATCGGTCTCCGTGTGGTATTGCTCTTGGGAGTGGTCGCAGCCGTACTTCACAGATTCGGCAAGCTCGACTTCACCGCTCCCGTCTTCGATGTGAAGCCTTGGGGATTGGTGGCAGTCGTGGCGCTCGCCCCCATTAACCTCTCGGCGGAAGCGATGAAGTGGAACGTTTTGATGGGCCGAGAAACATTTGGATACAAAAGGGCGCTGGCGGGAGTACTAAATGGCATGTGCACAGGGTTTTTTACTCCCAACCGCGTGGGCGAAGTGGTGGGCCGATGGCAAATTGCACCTCGAGGGCTCAGACACAAAGCCGTTGCCATGAGCGTAGTGGGCTCCACCCTACAAGGGTTGGCCACCATCGCCGGAGGCATATTCGGAATCCTGGCGTACCCCTATCTACCCGCTATCCAATGGCCGGCCTCACCGGATTCTTTGGGGTGGTCGAGCGTTCTGCCCTATTTCCTCCTCGCAGGCGGTATGGTCGCAGCAGTCCTTGCAATTCGTTTTTTTCCTCGCATAAAACGAGAGATGTTCAATGTTTTTGCCGCTTTTCGACATGTGAAACGGACGACAATCATGCGCGGATGGTTTTGGGCTATAGCGCGGTACTGTGTATTCACTTGCCAATTTGCAATCGCATTGTATGTTTTTGGGTTCTCGGGATCTTGGATGGAAGCGGTTGCGGGGGTGGGGTTGGTCTTCCTTATCCAGTCCTATATGCCCGGTGCATTATTTGCTGAAATAGGAGTGCGAGAAGTGGCGGCCGTGGTCGTTTTCGCACCTTTTTTCTCTCATCCCCTTTATGCGGTGCCGGCCGCGCTTTCTCTCTGGTTGGTCAATGTGGTATTGCCCATAACGTATACTGCGGCCCTGCGGCCCAAATGGATCCAAGCCCTTGGAAGCCGCTGAGTGGTTGATCCTGTATTGTGGTTTCGTCGTATTGGCTTATGCGGCGATGTTGGGGTGGTTTTCCTTCCATCTATATTCCTCGCCGCGATGTCCCGTCGACACGGATGACGATAAGTTGAATGGACTCAGTATCGTCATACCGTTCCGAAATGAAGCCAATAAACTCCCGGACTTGGTGGTCGGACTGCGCAATTTGATTCCCGTTCGTGGACTGCCCGCTGAAGTTATTTTTGTCGACGACCATTCCACGGATGGATACCGTCCGGTGGAAGGAGGTGAAGTGCCATTTATTCATGTGACGACCCAAGAGGGTAGCAGAGGTAAAAAATCGGCCATGGACTTGGGAATACAAAAGGCCAATTATCCGTGGGTGCTTGGCCTCGACGCCGGTTCTCGCCCGGATGGGGATATATTGAAAGGGTTGATCCAACTTCGGCCCGGCAAGCGGCATTTGTTCACTTTTGTGATTCGCCCTATGCCGAGAACGGGATTAGTCCCCAAATTTTTTGATTTGGAATTTCTGGCCTTACAGGGAATTGGTTTGGCCGCCGCCAAAAGCGGTCAGGCCATTTTGGCCAATGGTGCGGCGCTGTTGTTTCGCAAAGATTCCTACCTCGCGGTGAAACCGGAAAGGCGTGATTGGCACTTGTCCTCAGGCGATGATGTTTTTCTCCTTACGGCGATAAAAAATCAATTTGGCACAGAGTCGGTGGCGCCCATTGATCGCGAAATCAACTCGTACATGAACGCTCAGTTTCCCAAATCCTTCAAGTCGTTGTTCGCGCAGCGGTTGCGATGGATTTCCAAAAATGCTTCCGTCCCCGATGTTCGATTTCGCGCCGTGGCACTCTTGTCACTTTTGGCCAATATGTGTTGGGTGATTGCAATTGTCACCGCTTGGATAGCACATCTTTGGACTCCTTTGGTGATTTTGATTCTAATGAAGGTTATCGCTGAAGCAACGGTTTTGTTCCGAATGGCTTACCTCACCGATCGACGCGATTGCATACCATGGATTTTTCCGTCGCAAATCATATATCCATTTTACCTCTGTATTTTGGTAGCTTTCGGATTTTTCACCCGGGGTAGATACATCAATGACTGACCAAAAGGATACCGATCGATCCATGTCGCCTGCTCGGAGGAGTTGGCGTAGATTCAGGAAAAATCGCAGCGCTTTATTTGGCGTGGTGATCATCGGATTGGCTTTGATGGTATCTATTCTCGGCGGCACCATCCGTCCCGACGGAGCCCCCCATGCCAATACGCAGGACGTATCCTTGGCGATGAAGGGCATCAACTTTTCGGTTGAGATGATCAAGGTGCGCATCAACGCGCCCAAACCCGACACTCCATGGTGGTCACAGTTGTTTTTCGGCGGTAGAAAATCAGATTACCGCGATGTGTCGGTTCACGATGTGCGCATCGAAGGGGGATACTTGGTCGGCCACGAATACGGCGGGGGAGAAGATCGACCCGGTTTGCCGTTTAAAATTTCATTGGCCGATGTGGTGTATCCCATCGAGGAAGGCAGTGTGGTTTTTACCGGAGATTCCATCAGGTTTCAAACCATCGATGGGAAGTTCCATACCGAAAGTGTGGACAAATTGCAGAATACCGTGGCACGCAGCCACATCAAAACTAAAAAGTTCCTCCTTGGAACAGACAAGTTCGGCCGCGACATGCTCAGCCGATTGATGGCCGGAACCATTATTTCACTTTCGGTGGGTGCCATCTCGGTTTTTATTTCATTGGTCTTGGGAATTTTCCTCGGGTCGGTGGCCGGCTACTACGGTGGCCGCGTCGACCACTTCATCACATGGCTGATCAATGTGGTGTGGTCCATTCCCACTTTGCTGTTGGTCATCGCCATTACCTTCGCCCTGGGAAAGGGCTTCGTTCAGGTTTTTATCGCCGTGGGATAGACACATCTTACCGAATGCCATGGGGCCCGTGATCGTCATTTCGGCGGCCAATTTCGCTTCGGCCATCCTGCTGGAAGCGGGGTTGAGTTTTTTGGGAATAGGTGCTCAGATACCGATGGCTTCATGGGGCCGCATGATCAAAGACCACTATCCATACATCACCACCGACATGGCTTATTTGGCGATTCTGCCCGGACTTTGCATCGTTTTGCTCGTGTTGGCCTTTATGCTGGTGGGCAATGGTTTGCGAGACAGTATGGATACCCATATCTCCGATTAGAAGCGGAGAAATACGTCCATGAATTCAACGATAATCGAAGAATTCAAAATGGTGGAAGTTTGACATTTTGAATTCCGGTGATGATCCGCGTGAGGGCGGACGCCGGCATCCTTTTTTCGTCTCGGTTTGGGGGCGTGGCGGGCAAGAGCGACCGCCGGAAGCTCCTTGCACGTCATACGCCCCCATGCCGATGCGGCAAAAGATAAAGGCGGCAGACCGACCCCGGCATGAGGAGGTTGAGAAGATGGGGAAAGTCGAGAAGGTTGGGAAAGTGGAGAAGGTAAAGTATATCTCATCTGCCGGGGGCACGCCCAAAATCATACCTTAAATGCACACATTGACTTGTCAACCTATATCATGAGGGCACACATTAACCATTGACAATTAATTCTATTTGGCACGCCCAAAAGCAACTCGAAAGATTAGAATATCAGGAGCGCCGTGGCGAAGATGATCGTGCCGATCAGCATGAAATAGAAGGTGTAAGGCAGGATTTGACGAGCCTTCAGACCGGTGATGGCCAGCAGCGGCAGTGCCCAAAACGGCTGGATCATATTGGTGATTTGATCGCCATAGGCCAAGGACAAGATGCTTTTTCCCAAGGGCAAGCCCATCGCCTGCGATGCCTCTACCACAATGGGCCCTTGGACCATCCATTGCCCGCCACCGCTAGGGATCAATAAGTTCACGAAGCCGGCGCTGATGAACGAGAATATCGGATACGTATGGGAATTGGAAATTGCGACGAAAAACGACGAGATTTCGGTGACGATGCCCGCGCCATTCATGATGCCGAGAATGCCGAAATACAGTGGAAATTGGATGAGAATACCCGCGGCACCTCGAATGGCCTCTTCCACGGCGGCGGCGAATCGGGATAGATTTCTGTGGGCGATCAAACCCAGACCGAGAAATCCGAGGTTGATGAAATTGGGATTGACGAAATTTCCTTCTCCTTGCCGTGTGGAGACTGCCGCGACCACGGCGACGGTCAACAACGCGAGGAACCCGAGCAACAAGGCCGGTGCCGGCCGATAGTCGAGCTTTTCGGCGCGACCTTGGGGGCCTGAGTCGGTGGACTCGTGCGGGCGCGACTTTTTAATAAAATACGATTTGGTCACCGGCTGCTTGCCGATGGCATAGGCGCTGAAGGGCAATATCACGATCAAGGCCAGCGAAACCGAAAGGTTCATCGGGGAGAATACCGTCTGGTCAAACCCGACGAATGAAGGCAGTGCCGCGATATCCACCGAAGGATTGCCCGACATAAGCGCGGCGAGATGTCCCGTTTCCGCCACCTTGATGAGGCTGCTCCCCGAAAATCCACCGTGCCAAACCATCATTCCGGTATACCCCGAAGCGGCGATGAGTGGATAATTGATGCGGTATCCCTTGCGCGTAGCGTACTCGGCCACCTTGCGCGCGAAAATGGCCCCAAATATCAGGGCCAATCCCCAATTGATGAGGCCGAGGATCACACAAAAGAAAGTGACGATGGCCGCGGCCTTTGGAGTCGTGTCGCAGTACCGCGTCAGCCGATCGATGGCCCTTCCCACCGGTGGGGCCAAGGCCAAAACGTGACCGAGAACCAAAATCAACATCATCTGATAGCCGAACACCAGCATGGGGCCACTCCACAGGCCCTCGTACCAGTAATTCACCACCTGCATGGTGTGCACGGTGTAAGGCATGCCCTCCGGCTTGAAAAAGATCAGCCCGGTGAGGAATACGACAAACGTCAAAAGGACGGCCAGCGCAAATGGCGAGGGCAATAGGTTGCGGTACAACCGCTCAAAACGGCCGGCAACACTCATGATGCGAAGTTCAAAAGACGTCTAGAACGCCCATCGAACCCTTTTTGGGAGGTGGAGCGGATTTTAGCATGGATCAATCCAATTTCCGACGGGCGGGAATTCCCGCGCCGCGGATGTGCCGCAGCGAAGTTCGCCCTATCCGATCCCCCGATTCCCAATTTAGAAGGGCAGGTCGTCTCCATCGTCTTCAAGTCCGGTATCGGCGCTCGTAGGCATGGGGGGCAAGTCGTTGCTCAGGGGTTTTGCAGCTGCCTCATCTTTCTCGATACGCCAAGCGTCCAAGGAGTTGAAGAATTTAGTTTCCCCGGAAGGGCTTTTCCATCGGCGGCCGCGGAGATTGAAATTCACTTTCAAAACATCACCCACTTCGTATGAGTCCAGCATGTCGCATCGGTCTTGGGTCAGTTGCAGCAGAATCTCTTCCGTGTACTGCCCACCCTCGTCGGCGAGGACAAACTCGCGTTTTTTAAACCTTTCGGTTACTTGTTCCGCGTCGTTTTTTACAATCAGTTTTCCGGTCAATGAATACATGGCATTCGTTTTTTATCGATTAATTCTTTCTTGATTTCTCGTGTTCGCGCCGTTTTTTGTCCGGCGATTACTCCGCATTCAGTTGTTGAAACTCAACAAGGCGAGCCAAGCATGTTCCACCCGCCCTTGTTCCAAATACTCGTGTGCCCGTTTGTGCAGGGCCGCTTCAAGTTTTTCGGGAGCATCTTCGTATGCGACGAAGATGTCGCTCAACTCAGTAAGTTTAAAATCATTGACAGACGTCTCATCCGGCAACACCTCTACATTGCCTAGGCGACCGAGGTCATTGCCTGTCAATATACGACTATTTCTGATTTCAGCCGGCAGTCGATCGACCCCGATTCCGTGGGTGCGCAGCGGCTTGGCCACTTGAAAAAGCGCGTCGCCGTGAGCGCGTGCATAGTAGTTTCCCCCCATGCGCCCCACGGTGTCTATGCGCTCTTGATCGATGCTCAGATTCTCGTCCAGCAAGTCGGCACGGACGTGGATGCGCACGATTTCGCACAGTATCAGACCGGCGGCCCCACCGCCATCGCCCATGTCCATTATCTGCCGGACCACGCATTCAAATTGTGCCGGACTCTCTTTCACCCTGAAAGGTTTTACCACATCCGAAGGCAGCGGCGTGAAGCCCGCTTTTTCAAATTCGTTGACACCCTCGGGATATTCCGTGCTCGCCAGCGACACCTGATGCACCATGGAGTAATCCACGATGTTGATCACCACTTCCCGATGCTTCTTGATGTTTTCGTAGGTGTGTTTGGTCGTATTGTTGCGCACCCGTCGCGCCGGCGAAAAAATCAGCATCGGCGGGTTGGAGCCGAAGGCGTTAAAAAAGCTGAACGGGGCCAAATTCGGAGTGCCCTGAGCGTCCAAAGTGCTGGCAAAGGCTATTGGCCGAGGGCCTACCGCGCCGAGCATTAGCCCATGAGTCTGAGGTACAGTTAGTTCTGAGGGTGTAAAGCTGCGCATTTCCGGATTTTGCACAAAGGTAAAAACTTTGACTGCACCACCCATTTTCTTTGTGCATCGCCCGAATGGATTATATTTGCACCCCTTCCCGCGGATGTGGTGGAACTGGTAGACACGCCGGATTTAGGATCCGGTGCCGCAAGGTGTGTGGGTTCGACTCCCTCCATCCGCACTGTATCATAGCGATTTATCGCGTGAATATTTCGAATTGCATTTGTTTTGGAGCGGCTCTCATGGACCGCTCTTTTACTTTTTAAATCGTTTTGGGCGCGCCCCTCGATGTGCACTCCATTCACGGCCCTCTTTAACCGGGATCACTTCTCTCGTATCTCAA
>CAJDXB010000054.1_pt1 | contig 11556 bp, 10 predicted proteins | sample 7391691 | NCBI WGS metagenome assembly CAJDXB01 (sample SAMEA7055747, study PRJEB34461) | soil metagenome | biome: terrestrial ecosystem; feature: Peninsula; material: soil | place: Antarctica | collected 2016 | reverse complement strand
TCGATGTCGTGATGGGACAAATTGGAAACACTTTCGCGCAATTGGTCCGTGTTCCAACGGGTACTGGCATCGTCGCCAAAGAATATGCGGCGCATATCGTTGTCGATGCCGATGACATGGTCGAAGTGGTTGGCGAAAAAGGTGACTGCCGCACCCCCGATGAGTCCTCCGGAGCCGGAGATCAATACAGTGTTCATGGATGGAGGAAGAGGTATTGAAAGTTCATGACATGATGTCGCGTAGCTCAACGTCGTGCTCCTTCAGCCAGTCATAGGAGTCTGAAAGAATGGTACGAAGGTCGCGCTTAGGCTTCCACCCTGTGGATCTGATCACCTCGCTGTTGTCCGAGATGTAAAGCTTGAGGTCACCGGGCCGTTCCTGTGTTACGGCATCGATCCTTGTCGATCGGCCGGTCACTTCCCTACAGAGTGCGGTGAATTCTTTCAATGATGCTGCGTTGCTCACCCCCCCTCCCACGTTGAACGTACGTCCAGCCATTCGCTCCATATGGTCCAACTGCCAAGTGACAAGGTCACACAGGTCTTGCACATGGAGCAGGTCACGTACTTGTTTGCCAATGCCACCATACCCGATGTATGACAATGGAAGATTCCAATGATGGCGAGAAAGCCAAAGGAGGGCGAAGCCTTGATCGGTCTTCCCCATCTGCCAAGGTCCGGCCAGAACCCCGCAGCGGTTCACCACGGCACGAAACCCATATTGGTGAGCATACTCCTGGATCAATAGTTCGCTCGCCAATTTGGTAGCACCGTACAGCGTCCGAACACCATTGAGCGGGAATGTTTCATTGACCCCCTGTGGGCTGATCCCTGGTACGCTTGCCGCAGGATGGATCTCGAACTTCTCTCCATTATCCCGGCAAGCTCCGTTCAACTGGTCAATAGGATAAACTCTGCTCGTACTCAAAAAGAGAACATCGGTGCGCGTTTTGGCAGCCAGGCGAAGGCAATTGATGGTGCCGCCCAGATTCGTGTCCACTACGTAGTCGGCCCCTTCGCCCATGCCTGCCAGTACCGATGGTTCGGCCGAACATTCGATAAGGGCATCCGATATCGGCAGGGCATCCAAGTCGGAGCGATTGCGCACGTCGCCGTGGATGAACTCCACACCAGCACTCTTCAGGCGCGGCAGGTTCAATTCGCTGCCACGCCGCTTCAGGTTGTCGAATGCGATGACCTTGCACTTTGGCTTGGTCTTACGCAGATGAAGGCAAAGACTGCTTCCAACGAAACCAGCGCCGCCGGTTATGAGGATCGTGGATGCGCGATCGGATGTACTCATGGAGAAGATGCCAAATATATCAGATGGATTGAATAAGGCAGATCGTGCTGGTTGAATTGGCTGGTCACTGGCATCCGAAATAACTGCGGGCACGCCAAATATCTCAGTGAGTTCATAAATGGGGCCGACGCAAAACAGCCAAGGTCAGGGCCCTTGGTGGGACAGACGTTGGTCCTTTGGATGCAAAGTTCATAGGGATTGGAAAAGTAGAGGTCATCACCTCAAGGATTCAACTTTAAGGAAATGCGACGGATCATCATGGGCTTTAAGGGCTGGCTGCGGGGCATGCACATCACCATGCGAGGCATCTGCAAGCCTACATGGAAGAGTACAGCTTCCCGTTCAAAAGGATGTTCATGTACCAAGGTGATTCCCAAGGCCTACTCGATAGGATGATGAATTCAATACCGCGACCGTTCAAATCCATCAGTTAGTAGCTAAGTGTCTAATTCAACAGGTGCATTGATCCTTCCGCCGCACGGAATGACTTCGACCGGGAATGCCGGTGAAAGCCCTGTTCCCCATGTCAAGGAATTACCTTATCCAAAGGGCTGTTGCGCAATATGGGTACCAGATGTGAGGTCCTTCGGCGAACTCCGGCGAGCCCACATTGTCGGTTAAGTTTGCAGCCGATCATCCTGATAAGGACTGTAAATGACCGCCCATGCAAGGGTGCGATACCGAACATTCGGAATCATGAAAGCATTGATAAGCACCTTGTTGGCTTTTCTTCGGTCGGAACGAACGGTGCGAATACTATTCCTGATCAACATGGCGGTTGCCTTGGGAATGGCTTGGATGACCCGTGATATTGTGTTGGGGGATACTTCATCTTACCTGGGACTGGCGGAGGGTATTCTACATGGTAATTACAGCATGTGGTGGGAACTTGGCCCGGACTATCCGGATACGTTTCGTGCGCCGGGGTTTCCACTCTTCATAGCGATCATCATTAAAACATTCGGATCGTGGAGGGCCGTCGTAGCGGTGAACTACCTACTCTACGGTGTTGGGTTATATCTCACAGTGAAGACGGTTAAATTGATAGATCCACGACCGGAGGCACGCAATGTTATGCTGCTTCTTCTTATCTCACTGTTGAATGTACCCTATTATATAAGTCAGGCTTATCCTGAAATACCTGCATTGGCTGGGTTATGTGCTATCCTATTCATCCTTGTTCGCCAGGAAAAGATGAAGATCTTGCACGGTGTATTACTGGGTCTTCTTTATGGCTTTGTTTTTCAATGTAAGCCTATCTTTTTATTATTCCCGTTCATCCTTCCCTTGGTCGGATGGGCGGCATTGAGGATCAGGTTTAAGCCGATAGGTCATTTGGTAGCACTGGGGATCTTCATGCTCACTTTATTGCCCTATGGGCTGTGGAACAAGGATCATCATGGGGTGTTCTCTGTTACTCCGATCGAAGGTGGCGCAGGAGTGCTGCACTTTGGATATTGGGCCGGAAGGATCCCTGGTTATACGGAGAACGTGTATTGGAACAACTTTACAGGAGATGAGCTAGTTAGGTTCGTGTCCAAGGATTCAATACAAAGGAACATAGAGATATATGAGAACGAATGGGACCATGTCAATGAGCAGCTAACGCCTTTACTAACGATGAAAGATTCCATTATGTTAGTCTCGGCTTCCAAGGTAGAGCATCGACCGGTCAAGACGTTCAACAGTGCTTACACATTGGAAAGAGAGAGGTTGCTGAAGAAGTTGACCATCCAAGATGTGACGCGAACCCCTGGATATTACAGTGCCTATAAGGTCTATTCAGCGGTGCGATTATGGGTCATTGGAATTCAACGAGCCGATTTTGTGAAAGCCTCGATCACGGGAAAGATTGCTCTCTTGTATGGGCCGGTCACTACTGGGTGCATATTCTTGATGTTCATCTTAGTAGTACCGGTTTCATATTATCGCCATCGCTTGTCATGGGCTCGAACATGGCCTATTCTGCTGCTGGTGATCTATTTTGGCATCGTTCACATTCCATTTGTCATTCAGGCGAGGTACACGACACCGGTGCGCCCTGCAATGCTGCTCCTCCTCGCTTTGGCGATCGTTTCCTTGAGTGGTCGTTCCCGGAGAGAGGGTGGTGGTGAGCAAGCCCCCTCAGCTATGATCAAATAGTGGGCGGTTGCGATACCGGGCATGAGCTGGACCAGAGGGCATCGGTGCAGATCCTGATGGGGTTCAGTGCTGAGATTTCTCAGGGAACAGACGGAGTGTTCCAAGTTGACGTTACAGGGAAGGTGCACGACCGGCAGTGCCTTAACTTTGACACTTGCTTTGCGACCTCTATCATAACCGTCCACCCAAGGGCATTGGAGCCTTCATGGCTACTGAGCGGCGGGTCGGCTTCGTTTACCTCTCATCGCATAAACAACGGGTTGTGGCATGTTTTTGATTTTGATGCCCTACTATGGAGAGGTGGGAATTGATTTTTGGGAGTATCTGCTTGCGGGATTGTATGGCTTGGTTATCTATGTATATTTTGGTCGCCGTAAAAGAATGATGCTAAAATTGCATCCAGAATATAAATACTATGTGACAGGGCTCTATATGAAGTACATTGGAGGCTTTGCTTTTTGTATGATATATTTTTTCTATTATAAAGGCGGCGATACTATGGGCTTCTTTTATAGCGGTGTTGCGATGAAGCAAATGTTGTTCATTGATCCGGTTGAATATATTAGACAAGTTATTTTAGGTGATAATTCGATACGTGCATATCTTTCGTATGCTAATCTGGCCGAGCCGCCATATAGATATGCCTTTGTTGATAATCGGATTTTTCCTATTGTACGGTTGTCGAGCATATTGGCTATCTTTACGTTCAATAGTTATTTGATCAGCACGCTCGTCTTGGCGAGCCTTTCTTTCGCAGGTGCATGGGTTTGCTTCAGGACCTTTGTCAGTTATTTTCCTCAAGTTACAGGCAGGCTTGCCATCGCGTTCTTGTTCATGCCGTCTGCAGTGTTTTGGGGGGCCGGGATAATGAAGGATACACTTACCTTCAGTGCGGTATGTGGATTTGTTCATGCCGTGGATGAGATTTTTTTTAAAAAGCGGAATCAACTTTCAAAAATTTTGCTCTTGGTATTCTGCGCTCTGGTCATGATTCAAGTAAAGCCATACATATTTATGGTTATATTGCCAGCGTCGATGCTTTGGATACTTTATTTTAGGGTTGCAAACATACGAAGTGTTGTCCTTCGATATATGATGGTGCCTTTGATGTCAATTGGATTGATATATTTGATATTGCTTATACTGCAAGGGATGGGAGATCAGTTCGATAAATTTGCTTTGGATGATGCGCTCGAAAATATACAGATCGTGCAAGGGGACATGGTGAACAATACTACCTATGGGGATAATAAATTTGATGTAGGTGAGTTTGATGGAACTTGGTGGGGAGTCGTATCGAAATTCCCAGTGGCTACCGGTGCTGCCTTGTTTCGGCCATACCTATGGGAGGCGAAGGACGCTGTGAATGCTTTGAGTGGATTGGAGAATCTATTTATACTAGGGCTAACTATATATGTCTTGTTTAAGGCTGGTATTGTATTTACATTGAAGTGTTTGACCGGAATCCCATTGCTTCTAATGTCAATTGTGTTCTCGCTGTTATTTGCTTTTGCTGTTGGTGTTACTACGGCAAATTTCGGCGCATTGGTCCGATTTAAAATTCCGATGCTGCCATTTTATATTAGTAGTTGCTTCATTGTTTTGTATTTGGCAGAAGAAAAGCGGCAGGCAATGATCAAGAGGAAGCCCTGGCGACTAAGCGATTACAGGATGGGATCGGCATTTAAGTACGTCAGGTCGGGCGGTAGACGTGCGGCTCGGGGGGGGCGCTTAAATAGCCGAGGTAAGACCGGGTGATGCCATAGGGAATGAGCGACAACGGATCATTGATACCAAGGAACTTTAGTGGTGGATGCTTTAGGGTATTGATCGTCTGCACGCATTTCCCGCCCAGTAATGCCACGGGGGCGAGGAGACCCTATTATTTGGCCAAGGCCTTGCAAGACCAAGGGTTTGAGGTGGCTGTGCTAACATCCGCAATGGAGCTTCCCGATCCTTGGATGGCGGAAATGGTTGGAATAGAAGTGCTACGGTTGCCTACAACGCCTATGCCCGATGGCTTGAACATGGCCCAACGGGGATTAGCCTTGCTGTATTGGCGCCTTAAGGGCCATATGGTAAATGTCATACCCAGAACGTTGGCTTTTCTTTTTCTACCATTGGATTTTGCCTCTCGAATGGATTTTAATGAGATCGAGGTGGCAGCGCGGATCGATCGCTGTGATCTAGTGGTCAGCACTGGACCGGGATGGTCCACCTTTGAGTTTGGCCACCGCATCAGTGAAAATTGGAAATGTCCGTTCATGGTCGATTATCGTGATCCGTGGAATGCTGTTATACCGGAGGTGGGGCTGCGTACGGTCACATGGTACGGGAACGGCCCCATCGGTTGGATGAAGCGGTTGAGAATGAGACACGCAGAGCGTAAATACACAGCCAATGTGGCGGGAGTCACGGCAGCTACTCACACAGTGCTGTTGAACGCACTGAAGTGCATGGGGGAACACCCGGCCAAGGTGGTCCACAACGGGTTCGGGGTTCAAACATTTCCCCAAAAGGCTGATCGGGGGAATAAAATGACGATGTTGTACACGGGGCGTCTCTATCATGAGCAGGAGTGGGATATCGTTGTAGAGGCATTGGAGATCATCCATACGGAAAATCCTGATCTGGCGAAGGAGATGGAATTGCTGCTTGTTGGTCCGATCTCTGAGGATTACAAGCTGTTGAAGCAGTTGAGCCATTGTGCGGAACGTACTGGGATGGTGCGCATGGTAGGTCGTGTCGGTCGGAACGAGGCGTTGGCTCTTCAGCAAAACGTGGACCTGCTATTGCATGTCGGATTCAAGGGTAAGCGGGGTATACTTCCGGTTAAGTTCATCGAATACTTGAATGCAGGCCGACCCATAATACAGGTGAGTACCGGCTATGATGATCAGGAAAGGATCTTGGAGTTAACGGAAACCGGAACAATACATGCCACAGCGGCATCCTTGGTGAAAAGGATCTTGAAGTGCTTGGAGCTTCGACGATCCGGAGCTGTTATTCCCCATAAACCGAACGAGGACGTTCTGGCAGAGTATACTTGGGAGAGCCAGATGGGAGGATGGGTTAAGTTCATCGAGCAGACCAACAGCGGGCCGATCAATCGCAGCTCATGAGTGGAAATGCGCCTTTGGTGAGCGTGATCATGCCTGCCAGGAATGCATCGGGCTATATCGCCGAAGCGATGCGCTCAGTGATCGGGCAACATTGGCAAAATTGGGAGCTGATCGTTGTGGACAATGCGAGTACGGACACGACCATTGAGCAGGTGGCGTCCTTGACAGATCCACGTATTATTTTGTTGGATGAGCCAAGGCTCGGTGTGAGTTATGCGAGAAACCGGGGCCTGCGGCATGTGCACGGTGATTTTTATTGCTTTTTGGATGCCGATGATATTCTGCCGCCGGGCAGCATCCAGGTCCGGCTCGAACTTCTGTTGGCAGATCCCGGACTATACTTCGCGGATGGTGCCACGGAGGCTTTTGATAACACTTCCGGAAAGGTATTATGGAAGCGGACGCCGACCTACAAGGGGTGGCCCAGAGAGGACCTGCTGTCCCTTGATCCGAGCTGTTTCGTTGGCAACACTTGGATGATCCGTCGCCCGAAAGGGCAAATACCACTGTTCAGGGAAGGGATGTCCCATCTGGAGGATTTTCAGTATTTTCTCTCAATGGCCTCCGAAGGGCGATACGACCACGTGGAGGAAGTCGTTCTCCGCTATCGTACGGGGCACGGTTCTGCGATGGGCGATCTGGTCGGACTGCATGAAGGCTATCGCGATCTCGTCCGCTCGATGCTAGAACTGGATCCTCCCCCCACGGAGGCCGACATTTCGGGCGCATGGGATAAAGTGCGCCTCATCATGGCAAAAACGTACCTTAAGAAAGGTCGTATTCTGGAAGCGTTGAGGGCATGGAGCGAGAAGCGCCCCTGATACCGGATCATTGCGGACCGTACACTTGGCGATAAATCTCTTGAGCGATCTTGAAGTTCCTGTGTGTTTCAGCCAGTGGGCGAATGCGTTGGTACAGCTCTTCCCAGGTGAGCGAAGTGAGTAGCCGGTCCAGCTCCAACACGGCATGGTCGCAAGCAACCTTATCACTACCGGACAGTATGACGCCGGCATTATTTTCCTTGATGATGTCTGAATCATCGGAAATTCCGGGAGGAATGACTACGGGTAAACCCAATGCCCAGTATTCCCCATCCTTTATAGGGCTGCAAAACCGCTTGGTGGGTACAGGTTTCACCGGGGTGATCGCGAAATCCCCCAATCCCAGCAGGTCTGGCACTTGCTGATGTGGCACCTTTTTCAAGGTGAACATATCTGTGCTTAGTCCTTCCGCCTCCATAAATGGAAGAAGCTCTGACATGGTGTGTTGGCTAAGAAGCATCACATGGAATCTGTCGCCCCAATGATCGCGGCAAGCGCGGAAGAATGTGAAGACCTCAAGGTCCAGGTAGATGCCTCCGAATTTGCCGGCGTACACGCAGACCAACTTCCCTTCCAACCCATATTGTCGTATCAGGTCGAGCCGCTTTCGGTTGAGGATGGAAAAGCGTTCGAGATCGACACATGCCGGTTTGACGAAAAAACGCACGGGCACTACGTCGTACCGTTCCTTGGCATAATCCTTCATCCCCTGCACGGTCGCGATCACGGCCCGGGCTCTTCGCGTTTGAAGGCGCTCAAAGCGGAATAATGTCTTGAATGCCATACCGGTCCGTGTCCAAGTACCATTTTCCACCATCGCTTCCGCGTGCGGCTCGAAGCTGTCGATGATCAAGGGGCGCCCCGTGACCAAGCTGACCAGGTATCCCAACATGCCGGCCGGCGTACACCACGCATGCACCGTGTCGATCTTGTGTGCCCGGACCAACCAGATCAAACGCAGGAGCAACACGGAAAAGGCAAACATTCCTTTCAAGCCGAACGGCACATAACGAAAAGGATGATGCTGGATCCCAGGATGCTTCTCCGGCCGGAGAGGAATGCCCGCAGGTTCCAGCGTCACCAAGTGGATCATGCTGGTCCGGGGCAGTTCCCTCCGGATCAGGTCGAGGTAGGGTAGCGTATAGGTTTGTACCAAGGCATCGTGAAACGGCCAATATGTGATCACTAGGACGTTATTCCTGATGTCGGCCATTAGGTGCTGTCGGTTTTGTGGTCAACCGCCTGAGATAGATCGATGGAGGTGATGCCCGGTCCCATTGGAACGCCTAATCGGGAAAGCAGCATGCGGGTGCTTCCTGCTTCCGCGTTCAGCCGGATCGTAGTGGACTGCTTTTGATGCTTTTCAAGTTCGGCCACCACCATGGTAGGCGTGAGGTGATTCTTATAGTATTCGTTCACGTTGTTCTGGATGCGTCGGATCTCTTCCTCTTCCATTCCGGGTATACGTTCCAAGATCTCATCCAATTCGTCCATGGTTGAATAGGAGAGGCAATTGACGCCGTTTTGCAAAGGCGGCGAGAGCAAATGCGGATATTGAAGTATGGGTATGCACCCTGTTGAGATCGCCTCGATGAGGTTATGGCAAAGCGGCATGACAACCCCTGACAATGCAAGGAAGAAATTGAATGACGATAGAACGGCTCTGAGCTTATGAGGCGGGATATAGCAGTCCTTGCGATCGACTAAAACGATATCCCTAGGTCCGGATACCGAAATCCCATGCCGCGTTTCCGGCCGTTCGATCCGGTGGGAGAACACCCGAGCGATATGTCCGAGGACTTCAGCGCGGGTGAAGCAGTTGAAGGCGGTATGAAGTACCTCCCTGTTGTAGTGCTGAGGGTCCATATTCCCGAAGAACAGGATACCGTGATGCCGGGCCGCGCTCTTATCCACCTGCATATTATGCCACCGGTACAAGTAGAATTGGACCCCCATGGGCATGGGCACTTGATAACCATCGAGAACCATGCTCCGTCCTGGGAAGTATTCCGCAGTGAGAAAAGAGCCGCTGCGCTGTCGGGGATAATCAGTAAATATGAGATGGATATCTCCTTTTGGCTGTCTCCCGGTCCTTATCGTCCGAAGGTCGGTGAGGAGAGGCCTGGTCGCCCACGAGGTCAAAAAACCGATACGAGGCCGGATCACGATGGTGTAGCCTTCGATCTCGAGCATGTGCATCAGGATCTCCAAGTACCGGTGGAATGGGTTCTTTCGCAGATCGAAGTATGCGATGCGCTTAGAGCTGGAAGTACCCCAAGGGTTTCTCAGCGCGCTTAAGAACCTGTTCAATACAAGCCAACGCAAGGAACTTACGGTGCCAATGACCTTGGCCCCCAGCAAGGTTGTTCTTCCCGTGGCTGACAACTTATTGAGAGCGCTTCCTGTCATGCTGTTCCGTCACTTCCGCATTTAAGCATCCACTGACCATGGTTCGTAACAACTCCATATTACCACGGGAGGAAAGAGAGTGTGCATGGGTGTGGGCGCTCCATTTGTATTTTAGGATATCCTCACGCGACAAACCTTTTATGGCCCCCGCCATCTGAACACTGCTGGATCCTTCAGATACCACGCCAAGCTTATTCCGCCGTACGAATGCGGCCATGGCCGGATTCGGACTCACTACCAAGGCCAATCTGGCCTGAACGAAATCGAAGACCTTATTGGGCAGCGCGAATGCATGATTCAGGTTGGTCGGCGGCAAGCTATGTACTCCAATGTCATAATTGCTGAGCACCTGGGGCAATTCACCCGGGGGGACCGCATCGTGCCAGATGACATTGGCCCGCTCGGCGGCCATTCCCTGTAATTTCACGAGGTAGGATGTTGAAGCCGCATCAGGCACTGGAAAAAGATGGAGCTCGTAAGCATCTCCCAAGTGGTCCATCATCTGGATCAGCTCATCAGATCTCCTTTGTTCCGAAACGGCACCGTGGTGCACCAACCTTATCTTTTCGCTGTTCACTGGGGTCGGTTCAAGGTCTGCAAAGGCGGGTGCGTTCGTAAGTACCACTGGCCGCACACCTACCAGCTTTTCATAAGCATCTGCCACTGCATCGCTTACGGTCAGGCAGCGATCGGCCATGGGCATCAGGGTGCGACACCATTGGACCTTGGTTTTCTGGTCTGAAATTTCCCGGGCCGTGCTCGCGATATGTTGCTGCGGATAGAATTCATGCGCATCGAAGATGACCTTTGCTCGTCTCGCTGCTAGTTTCATGGCCAAAGGCAGCGTATCCAGATCGTTGGCTATGATCACATCTGGTGTGAGCTTATTGAGATTCTTGAAGCAGTGCCGAAGTGCCGGGGTCCAATAGCTCGATCGATAGTTCCCGGTAACGCGTTCCACTCGCTGTTTCAGCAAACTGTAGACGGTTAGCGCCTTACGAAGTGGCACAGGCAAGCCCAAGTAGGTGTTCTCCTTGCTGATCTCAACAAAGCGCCCAGTCTCCAGGCCGGAAGGGGAGCAGGCACCGCATGATACGATCGCAAGGTCGCGCAAGGATTCCACTTGCCGTAGTACGCGGGCATCCTTCGCGAGGTGCGAAAAGCACAGGATGAGGATGTGCTTGTTCGGATAGGAAGGACGGTCAGCGCTCATTTATCGAACACCTTCCATTCCAACAGCGGCCGGATCACACCCCCTAAAGGCCGGTTCAATGGTGGGTGGGTGGGGGAGTCCATATCGTCCAGCACTTCGATCCGCATGATATTCTCCAATACTTGATGGGCGAGGTAGGGCAGCCAAGTGACCAACCAAAGGGTGACATAGTAGGTTCCTGAATTCAGCAGGTCAGCCGGAATTACCACCGTAGAAACATATGTGCCGGGAGAGGTCCCCAATGCCTTTTCAATACCCGGATAAGTGGTGAATACTTGTTCCCCAAGGGCATTGAAAAGGAGCACGACCGGCTGGGGTCGATAGCCTTCATCAAAAATCGTATGCGTGATCTCCACGCCGAATGAAGTGCGTACCGTGGCTTGTTGAATGGTTCCACCATCGGGGGCTACCCAACGTATCTTCTCCAATCGTGCCCCTCGATGATATTTCAATGGAATTTGGCTGAGGTCCTTTTCCCCTACCATATCCTCGTTGCCTTGGGATAAGTACTGTTGCGTGACATCACTCGTGCTTCCTTCCATCTCCA
>CAJDXB010000053.1_pt1 | contig 11580 bp, 3 predicted proteins | sample 7391691 | NCBI WGS metagenome assembly CAJDXB01 (sample SAMEA7055747, study PRJEB34461) | soil metagenome | biome: terrestrial ecosystem; feature: Peninsula; material: soil | place: Antarctica | collected 2016 | reverse complement strand
CACGAACGGTTTCGATGCGGTGGACGCCAATGCCGAGCTCTCGTCAAGTCCCAATCCGACTGCGGGAATATCAACCGTCCGCTTCACCACCTCCGAATCGGAAAAAGTGATTCTGGAAGTGTATGACCTCAGCGGCCGAAATCTCGCGACTTTGTTTGAAGGCCAAACAGCCGGTGGACAGGGGTACCGTTTCGATTTTGACGGTGGTGCACTGCCCAATGGCGTGTACATCTACCGATTGACCACCGAAAAAGGTGTGGAGATCGAGAAGTTTATGATCGCGCGGTAAACGCCGGTCATTTAGTCCAATAACTTAAAATCAACCCCCGTTTTGCTTAGGCAAGGCGGGGGTTTTTTGTGGGGGTTTGCGGATGAAACGAATAAGGATGAAACCGCAAGGCGATGCGCTGAGCATTTGTCGAAGTGAGCGCAAAGAAGGCGCAAGGAACAAAAAGCATTGATCTTGGATGAATGTGGATATTAAAGGTTCTTGGTGTGTTTTGAGAAAAACAGAAACCGCACAGAAGGCTCGCTACGCTCGGTGTTCGTATGCGGGGGTTCTCGCAGAGACGAAACTCCTTGCGGTCTTTGCGTCTCCTTTGCGTGCCTAGCGGTAAAAGCTTTTGCAGCTATGCCGGAAGTGAAATGGAATCCAATGAAAATGGATTGTCGCAAATAGATTGTCCAAGAGACGAAGACACACTCGCGGGGACACGAGCGTGTGCGTTAATGTGGGGATACGAGCGTGAGATCTAAAATGACATGCACTCAGACTTTATCCTCTACGTCTAAATGTATACACGACGATCCCAACGAAAGCGGCTACGCCCGTGGCGAGTGGAAGCCAATTCTGCGAAGTCTTGAGTGATTCATCCTCAAGCCATTCAAAAGCTTCATCGCGGTGGCCGGATTCAAAGATTTTGTACTTATTGATCGGGGAGAAAAATGCGACCAGCTGTATGGATTTCTTCAACCATTCCTTGTCGGTCACGAATGCGATTTTGGAAATATCGGTCATAAAGCGTAAATCGGTCTTGAGATCCTCCCACATCGCTTTGATCGTATCCCATTCGAAGTCGATCATTTCGATGTACAAGCGAATGTCTCCATATTTAGTCTTGTGCCTTTTTAATATGGGGTTCAAGACTTCGTAATCTTTCGTCGTCACTTTTCCGGAAAATCGGAAGGCGGCCACGTTTTCGGGTGCTCGGTTGATTTCTTTAATCACGTCACTGAGTTTTTTGGTTTCTAGCCATAAAACAACGGTGGGCAACGGTATGTTTGGTGGGGGAAGTGATTGAGATGAATTTTCTATCTGCCGTTCATCTGCCGCAGGTGGCGGATGCACAATTCCAATAATAAAAACGGAATATCAAAACACACTCGCAGAGACGCAAGCGCAGGCGAGCGGTTTTACCGTCCATCAATCGACCACCAAAGGTTTGGACTTCATTTTATCCCCTGCCATTACATTGACTACATATACGCCGGCAGGCAAATTGAATTCGACCGGAAGCGAAGTTCCGCTTTCATCGATGTAGATGTTTCGGGTGATCAAGATGCGGCCATTTATATCGGCAACGCGCATCACTACGTCGCGCCCCTTGACGTCATCCGCGCGAATATGAAAATACTGCTTCGTAGGATTGGGAAAGAGAATGAAATCAAACAAGGATTCCCTGGATTCGGGCTTGTATAGCGCGACGATATTCGGAGCCATGTTTCGCTTTCCGTCAAAGTCGTATTGGACAAGCCTATAATACACCCGACCCGTCGGAACGTCCTTGTCGACGTACGAGTATTCGAGGCGTTGATTGGAGTTGCCTGCAGCGGTCACGCTGTTCACCTCGGTCCACATGCGTCCGTCGAAGGACCTCTCCAAAACATACCGATCCGTATTCATCTCCGAAGCCGTAGCCCACTCGAGGATATGGTCGTTCTTTTCGGTTCGACCGGCGAAATACAACCAAGTAACCGGCAGAGGGTTGATCCCATCTTCCGAACCCAAAGTGAAGATACGTTCGGTAAACGATGAGAGCGTTTGGCCCAAGAATGATCCGGTCTCAGTTACCTCATCGTAATCGAAGCTAGATCCCTGCGCTCCCCTATTGATCCAATTAATGTTGGTGCCATCGTACTCCATAACCACCAACTTCTGATAGTCCGACGGATTAGGCGACACTACCGATGAATCGCCCCAGGTCAATCCCACCCTCGCAGTGGTAGGATCGGAGGTATTGGAATTCACCTTCCAATATTCCTGTCGGCTCACCTCTTTGACTTCATAGGGGTTGGCCGGTTCGAGACTCATTACCACGGGATCGAGCATCGGAGAGCCTTTGAAATGCTCCACTCGCCACGTGCGAAGCGCTGAGCGGCCCGAAAGGGTCAAGGGTCGATACCTATCATCTTTACCGACGGGAAATACCTTGTTGCCCCATTGGTTCATTGTCCATTCCATGGGCCCATCGACGAAGGAGTCCGGGTTTCCATTCGGAGGATCAATAAGGACGTTGGTAGTGGTGAGGGTCAGCAAGCTATCGACTCCGGTGTGGATCAACCCAACGGTAAGCAAGAGACTGTAACTCACATCGATGTCGTTGTACAAAGTCAGCCCTTGAGCATTGTCGATTTCCAATCTGCGGAAGAAATCCGGTGATGTAATGGAACCATCGATGACTTGGGGCGCGGTTCCATTGAATACGAACTTCGCCTGAGCAGTGCCGCCAATAAAGGTTCCACCGGTTTTAACCAAGTTCCCCACGAGCTCCACCTGTCCACCGGTCCCGACATTAAATGTGCCACTCGAAATATTGATGTTGCCGAGCACACGGCGTGCGCCGAAAGCTCCCGCAGTGAAATCGCCGCCGGTGAGATTGAGATTACCTTGCACTTCCATATCACCTTGCAACATATCAAAGGTTCCCGCTGAGAGCAATGCATTGTTCTGAACGGTGATCTTTCGGCCGTGTTCATTGCGCAACAAGGCACCGTCGACAATCAAGTCCTCACAGACCAATACGTCGTTGTTGGGCATATTTCTTTGTCCCGACCCCGTGAAACTCACTTGGCGCACCACCGGTATATTAGACAATACCGAATAATTGATCGTGCCTCCATATTCGAGTTTGCCCCCACCACAGGTAAAGAAATTGTTGTACGTTCCCGAAGGTAGGCTACCTGTATTGGCGACCCGTATGGTTCCCGTGCCTTCCACGATTCCGATGCGGTGCATGGAGGTTTCATCTATATTAAGCACAGCATTCTCGTCGATGATGGTCTTGTAGAAGTTTATACCGTTGAGATTAAAGGTCAGTTCATCATATCCTTGGATGTGCACCACGGCACCATTGGGTGCGCCGCCTCCGGGAACCTCCTTGTCATATACTCCGGTTACAGGTGCTTCCCCTTCATTGACGTTCCCATCTCGAGTGGTGGTAAAAACCGGTACGTTGTCGGGAATTGCATATTCCACCCCGGCGAAAAAGTCGCCGGTGATTCCATCCTCGGATACTCCGTCGAAAGCTATCGATATGATATTGGTGGTCGGATTCACGGCACTGGCAAACTTGAAAACGTCCGGAACAGGCGTGTTGTCAAATACCCGGGCACCATAATAATCAGCCTCTGTATGTGGCGGTGTCACTGCGACATAGTCGTCGTGGTAATTGAACTCCGCCATCATTTTCAGATTGTCACCCACGTTTTCGGCCACGACGGTGAAATACATCTGTAAGACGTTTTGTAGATCGTTGATCTCAGGGTTGGGATCATCTACATCATCAACGATTATCGGGTGTTGCGGTTTCGTTAACCTAAAAACGTAAGTAGATACCGTATTTCCGCTCGAGTAATTCTCCTGCGTATTGCTGAAATTCAAACGAATCGGCATAAATTTATCCAACCCCAAAGGCATAAACAAGTCGTTGGTGGAATTGGCGGGGATGGATTTTTTCACGCCGTAATTGGTGAACGCTCCACCCGTGCTGATCATATTGCTTTCGCCAAAAGTATTGACTTGCGTTATGCCGGCGTCGACTCCAAGTTCAAGCAAATTTCCTTCTAAATTAAAAATGCCGCGCTTCAGTCGAAGTTCCTTTCCTATGACAAAAAGGTGTCCGGCACCTGACACCATGGTGATGCCCTGGGAATTGTCGGTGGTCAGGATGTCAATGTGGCTCGTGCCCGCAGCAGTGCGCTTGAGCATTTGGCCCGAACCTCCGGCGAGGGTCAGCCCCGTCGTACCTGAGGTAAATGTCATGGCACCGTCGATGGTGGCTGATTTGCGGACGGTGATTTCATTGGTTCCGAAATCCATGTCGCCGGCGTCAAGATAAAAATCCCCATGGACTTCCAGATCGGCATTGACTTCCGTCACACCCCCGCCAATGCGAACGACATCGCCGAGATTGAAAACGCCCGAACCATAGATTTCACCCAAGGCCGCATGGTCGATGGTCAATTTATTAGAGGAGGCTTCCAGTAGACCATCGTTCAAAATGTCTCCGCGAACGGTGAGGTTCGGCAACAGACAATCGAGAGTCGCGCCTGCATCGATGATCAATTCATCCGCCAACGTCAGAGGAGTAGAGTACAATTTGGCTATAGGGTCGTTACCACTGTCGTTATTTATCTCCAAGGTGTTGAGCTCGATAGATGTGCGGATGCCAATGTTTTTGATCTGGGCGTTGTTGGGCGAATTCGCGTTGCCGATGATGATTTGTCCGGTGCCGCCCACAGTATGAAAAGTGGGGTTCAAATACAAAGAAGGCAAGTTGGACGAGTTGATGCCACGCACCAAGGTCAATGTACCTCCCGTCAAGTCAAACCGGCTTCCGTCATTGATGACTTCAAACACTCCACGATTTGTTTCCGGAGCAGCGTTGACCCCCACGAGCACCTCGCCCCCGGTTTGACGATAGTCGAGCGTGCCATCGGTATTGGTCAGTCCACGGCGGAGCTGCGATCCAACCGACAATTTACCGCCGTTCACTTCGAGGTACGTCTTGCCACTCGATGAATATTCCAAGTAGTTGTTGACTCCGTCGGCATTGCCGATTTCGAACAGACCCCCATTGATGTCGAGGTGGCCGGCCAGCAGCAAGCCGATGTCGCTGCCGTTGATGCGAAGATTTCCACTATTGAGTTCAAGCCCCGCCGAAGACGGAATAACAAAGTCTCCCCCACCGCTGGCCAAAGTCACGTCGATGTCCGGATGGTCAATTTTCAACAATCCGTTTTCCAAGGTGATCGCCTTGTCGGGCTGGTTGGTGGGCCCGTTTATTTCAAAATAAGAATTAAAGGAGAACGAGGAGTTGACGTCTATGCCCTTGTCGACGATGAGACGGCCGAGTACCGGTGCAAATCCGGCCGTGTTGGTGAATTCGTGGATTCCGGAACCTCGGAGTAGCAGTTCGATATAGTCTTTATTGGATGCTTCAAATAGTTTTAATCCGGTGGATTCAGGCGCATTTTGGATGATATCTTTCCACACGATCAAACGATGAATGGTCTGAGAAGGATATTGATTGGGGCCATTCACTCTTATCTGAGCTCCATTTCCCCTGATGAATAAATTTCCTTGAATGTCCACGGTACGGCCGGGGCCGGAATTGGCAAACAGAATCGTCGGGCTCGATGTTGTTGCTTGATATTTGTCCAATATCACATCACCCATGACTTTAATGTCACCTGTTGCGCCGGTGGACATGTAAAGGTCTGCATTGCCGGCAATCTCCAACTTGTTGCGCACCATGATGTTTGTTGTAATGCGGGGGCCTACATGCATTGACCCGTTGTTACCTGATGTAACAAAAACGTTGGGCACTTCGGGCGGTAGGCCGTTGATGTCGATGACCGTCTCGGGTTGTAGAATGACAATCGAAGAATCCCGCGCCAAAAAGTCGGACACATCGGTCACGGAAAAATTGACGTCACCTGTGAGCAGCAATGCCCCTTCACCGGTGATTTGCCCTATCCTTTGGATATCCATTGTAGACGATACGCTCAAAGTGGGACGCAAAACCGTGATATCTGCCGCTGCAGGCCCGTTCCACCGCGGTTGCGGATTTCCGGCAGACGTCTGCAACGGAGTAAATCCCACGCGAGCTGCATGGATGCCACCGCCGGGAGCTTTATACACGTGGGGTTTGCCGTTCGTCGGATCAAACCCGATGAAAGCGATATCGCCGGCTTTGGGATAATCGCTTGCCGCGGTCACTCCGGTCCCGTGCCATTCATAAGGCCCGTCCGAAGGTGAGAATGACGACAACCCATTCCAGTTGCCGGGGTCATCCCATGCGGCATTGTACGTTGTAGACCGAGAATAATACACTTTGGGCTTGCCGACAAACCGCGGCCAATTCCCGGCAGAATAATCGGCGTCAACCAACAAAACACCGGTACCGTCCATGACTCGACCGTTTGCCGCTGCATTAAAATATACCCATCGGTCCGAGGCTACGTGATCGGTAGCCGTGGTCAGTGAGTCGACTTCCCGCGAAAACGGAGTATCGATCAAGACACGGCCCGAAGCGAGGCTGTTGGCATCTCCTGTCACGTCACCGGAATCGTATCGAAACCGATGCGATACTCTGGGCGGTTGTTCAAAGTCCTCGCTCGTAACGCGCCAATAATAGTTGAGGTAAGAATTGCCGCCGGATTGATCGACGGTTTCGAGCATTTCATTGACGGGGGTCACGCCAATCATACCCGGGTCGGCGAAAAACCCGTTGATTTTGATCTCTGCCGGAGTGTATTTGACAGTTCCTCCATCGAGTACGCCTATCGGGAAAAAGGTGTTTTGGGCATCGGTTTTAAAAACCACTTGCAATCCGCCGGCCGATGCCGAACCATCAGTGGTGAAGCAACGCGTAGCGCTCGGTGAAGGTACGGTCAAGGTTCCCCCTGTCGACTCGACGCGCAAGCGATTGGATCCGAGGTGGAAATTCCCTCCTTGCAAACGCATTAGCTTCCGTACGGCGAGCACCCCACCGGTCAATGTCACCCCGTTGGTGTTGTTGACGGTGAGGTTGTGAAAAACCCCATTTTCCGATTCCAGTGTTTGGGCTATTGTTCCTTCGATAAACACCGTACCCGTGGAGGATTCCGACCCGACGGTGCTACGGTTTATCACGTTGCCCTTTAGAGAGACGTTTCGGTTGTTGTTTTCAAAGCTCCCCTTTTCCAAGCGAAATTCTCCGAGGACTTCTAAAGCGCGAGTTGCATTGCCGCTGACAATATCGACATAACGTGAATCGAGGTCTTTGTCGATCACCAAGTCGTTGAAAGTCGGCGTGGAATTAGTGGGAAATTTCAGTCCGGAACTCGCGTTTCCGTCGAAATACGTCGTGTTGTTTCCATGCTCGTATATTCCGCCGTTTTCGATGGTGAAGTTGCCGCGGACGTGGAGATCGTTGGAGACATTATCCGTAGAAGTCATCCGTAAAGTCGGTTGGTTGGCACCGCGAATGGTCAAGGAATTTTCAATGTACAAAGGAGTGTTGGGAATCGGCACTGAGAAAGAAGATCCTTTGGTTACGGTCACAGGGACATTGGTTCCCGTAGAAATGCCCCGTTCAATTTCGAGATTCCAAAATGGTGCACGAGATGTGATATAATGGCGATTTGTCGCATTCTTTACCTCTGCGATGATCGTACCTCCGCTGACGCCTGTTTGCTCTGGATCGGAATTGATAAAAATCAAGCCTGCGCTAGAGGGTCCCGCCACGCGCAGCTCGCCTCCTGTCATGCGAAATACGTTACCGTGATAGGTCAAACTCAGGGTATAGTATGAGCCGAGCGCGCCCCCAGGTCGCGTGCCATCGACATTCACTTCACCACCGTTGATGATCAGCCCACCGATATTCGTGGCCCCATAGGTGGATGTTCGAATCTGATTGGCTTGCAAATATCCCCCATCAACTTGCAAGATTCCATTTTTTCTCAATGTGAAACCGCTTTGGCAATTGGCATAGATCTCACCTGCCGAAACCTTTATCTTGCCGTATACGACGATGGCCAATTCATCTCCTCCACCCACCATTTCCGGTGCACCTTTAGCTACCGTCCCTCCATTCACCCACAGCGTTGTCGTTTCATTAAAATTATAATTGCCGGACCGGTTGAGTGGAATAAACACATTGTTCCCAATCTCCGCTGTGCCGTTTACCAAGGCAAAGGCGTTTTGAAGGGAAGATTCAAGCAGATTTGGGTCGTTTTGTCCTGTAGCGGAATTGGCCTTTCCAAGCAGAAAGAAATCCTCGGAGTTGTCCGCCGATACGGTAAAGATGTAAGTGTCATCCACCCCTTTGTTGACGACCAACCGCGATAAATATGTCTTCCCGTTCGCGAGGAGCCTTTGGTTCTGCGTATCCGAAATAAAACGGGCCGTGATATATTGATCGGTCTCTGCAGAATTGTAATAAGTCGCAGTAGCAGGCGATGTGCGATTCGTAAATTTGATCTCTCCCCCGTCGTTGATCAGGTCACCGTCGAAATTCCACTCATGCATGCGACCGGGTGTTGAGGCACTAACCAATATCTTCCCTTGAGGCCCCACCCACACTTCCGCATGGCTATCAATTCTACGCTGCAAGTTGGTATTGTCGTTAACGCGAAAAACACCTTTCTCGACTTCAAATCGTCCGTTGTGTATTAAGTTGGCCGCCATGACCACTTCTTGGGTCGGAGAGTCCAAGTTTATGGTCAGTCTATTGACTTCGAGATCCGTCGATTGCTTGAATCCCCCGCCGTAAAACTCCACTCGACCTCCGGACACCGGGTCGGCAAAGGGAGTGGTATTTCCAATCGGAAAATTAGATGCTCCACTCGCACCCGCGCACCGCAGCAATCCGTCACCCTCAAGTGTCAAGTATGTATGCGAGGTTTGCGTACCCAAGTCGAGAGTGCCGTGGAGAACCAATTTCAGCAACGCCGTCGAAACATCGGCCGTGACCGTACGCCCCGAGCCTATGGTGGCGATGTCTCCGGATGATGGAATGGTACCGTCGGGGTTGATGTAAAAAGGTGCGGCACTACCGTCGAGCGTCCAGGTGAGCGGGTCGCTCCAATTGCCCGATTTATAAGCATACCAAGTGCGCGCTTGCGCTCCGGTCAATGAACTGATCAATTGGTTGCGCGTACCGAGAGTATAGAAACCGGTTGTCGGTATCTGCGTTTTATTTACCCGGAATCTGACTTGATCGTCTTGTATAAACGTTTCCTGCACTGCACGAATGGAGAACGTACCCGTTGACGAATTCCGATATAAGAGCACGTAGTCGGTCGGGTTGGTTGGAAATTCACCGTTTATGCCCTCGCCTAAATCAAAGCCGATTTGTACCTCGGATGCGTCGCTACCAAGATCATTCCTCATAAACCAATCTCTATCCCAACGCGCCTCGACTTCACCGGGTAGATTCGTGGTCACTACGGAATTGGAGATACCTGAGTGAGCCCCGGACAAGTATGCGTATCCACCCAAGAGGCCTCCGGGGTTGGCGAAAAGTACCAAGCCATCACGCGCAGAGTAACGGTGTTCCGAATTTGAACCGCCATCGCGACCCAGGCCGATCAACCCCTCGCGATGCGTTGACGGTGCAGTCAATTTATCCCATGGGCTGGGTGCACCCACTCCATACTTATTGCGGAAGTACGTATTCATCATGCGCAACACGGCCTTACCCACTTTTCCGTCGTACACGAATATCTCTGCCAAGTCGCCTTGAAAAGAATCGTCGGTCACGTATCCGCCGTCCAAAAGATTTTGAATGTGGCCGATCACCGCTGTGCCCGTGGCGATTTTCGATTTGCCGGACAGCACCCCTGTTTCAGTAAACTCCGGTGCATTGTTCCCATAGCTGCGGTGCCAATAGGTGGGGTTCGTCACTCCATCCCAGGCGAAACCAAAATAGCGCCACTGGTTGTAATTCAAGTTGGGCAAAGTGGTTTCGTGCTCGGCCGAATCGACGGTAAAGAAATATTTCCACGACTCTTGGCTGGTCAGCAACATGCGGGGATTCTCGTCGGATTCGGCGAAAGAAAACATGCCGTACTGCGTGTCGGCGGTTTTGAGCACATAGAATATCGACACGCCTTGCTCCGAAAACTCGAGGTCTTCGAGCTTCATGCGGTTGTCTTCTTTCGAAAACTCGAGGTAAGGACGTTCGTTGGGCCCGCCTGTGGTGCGCAATATCGGACTGAGACTGGCGGGAGCTTCAAAATCCTTGCCGTTTCCGGAGAGATCCGGCCATGTGAGTACATTCTGACCATTGCCCACCGTGGGTGAAGAACCGTCCAGCCAAAACAGCAGTTTCGGTTGACCGTCGGCACCGGTGGCGTTGCCCACCCCGAATGGGCCGTCCTGTGCGGAAACTTTCACGGACGCCACCAAAAACACCGCAAACCACAGAGTGAGAAGCACAGACCGATCAAGGACAAATGCCCTCGACAAGGGGAATAAGGGGATCATTAATCTGCGGTAATTCATCTTCACTCGGTTCAACGAAACACATGGCCGATGGTTGCAGGCCGCAGACGTCCTTCGTGGCGACCATCTCAAACACCGATGTTTCCTACTCATCCGGACAGCGGAGCCTCCTTACAGTCGAGCATCCGGACAACTTACAAAGATAAGAAAACCAACGACAAATGTCCAATATCTCCCGACCAATCGCAAGCGGAATATGCTCCGGCTGTTTTGGGCTTGGATTTGGGCGCGCCCCGGCAAACTTTCCCAACCTTCTCAACCTTCTCAACTTTCCCCACCTTCCTCTTGCCGGGTCGGTCTACGGGCTTTACTCCCCGGCGGGGTCGGCAAGGGATCGCATGGCCGTTGAGGAGCTTCCTGCCGGTCGCTCTCACCGGCCGGCGTCCCTACCCGCCCCCACCGCGGCGGTACAGCCCTCCGCCCTCGCGCAAAGCACATATAAATTCGATGAGAAAATGAATGGATATGATGATCGAAAATCAAAAGTCGGCGTCGGTAGACGCAATTCGCTTTAAAACCCGGAAGGCATGAATTCCAAGAAATGACTAATGGCCGAGCACTTTCACTGCTCTCAACGTATTCAGCAATAGCGCCACGCGCGTCATCGGTCCCACTCCACCCGGCACGGGCGTAATGGCCGACACCTTGTCGAAGACTTCGTCGTAGCATACATCGCCGCGCAAAGCCACCCCCGATTTTTTGGTCCGATCCGAAACGCGGGTCGTGCCGACGTCGATCACCACACAGCCCTCACGAACCATGTCGGCGGTGACGAATCCCGGTTTTCCCAAGGCCGAGACCAATATGTCCGCTCTGCGAGTGAAGCTCGCGATATCGGGAGTGTGGCTGTGGCAAAGTGTCACGGTGGCGTTGCCCCACTTTCGCTTTCGCGACAAAAGGATGCTCAAAGGAGACCCCACGATATTGCTCCGCCCGATCACCACCACGTGGCGGCCCTCGATGGGAATGTCGTTGCGCTTGCACAATTCGATGATGCCCATGGGCGTGGCGGGCAAAAATCCCGAAAGACCTAAAGCCATTTTACCCACATTTTCGGGATGAAAACCGTCCACATCTTTGCGTGGATCAAT
>CAJDXB010000075.1_pt2 | contig 11636 bp, 14 predicted proteins | sample 7391691 | NCBI WGS metagenome assembly CAJDXB01 (sample SAMEA7055747, study PRJEB34461) | soil metagenome | biome: terrestrial ecosystem; feature: Peninsula; material: soil | place: Antarctica | collected 2016 | reverse complement strand
CATTTTAATGTACCGGTTCGATAGTGCCGAACGGAGGTTTATTATGTCATGAGTCGTTCCAAAATATTCTGGGTCATGTTTGCCGTAATTGCCATTGTGCTCGGATCTGTCGCGGCATTCCGGTTCGGTGTGCAATCACCCGAACAGACTTCTTTCGCCCGAGGTCAAAAATTGGCTTTGGACAACGGATGTTTTCATTGCCACGGCCCCGCGGGCATCGCAGGAACTCCCAATCCAAATTCCAAATACAAAGAGGTTCCCACATGGCAAGGTGGCACCGCCATGATGTTTATTCACGGCCCCGACGATATTCGCCATTGGGTCATGGAAGGACACTTGCCCGATGACAAGGGAGATACCACCGCGCTCATCCATATGCCGGCTTTCAAAGATCACATAAGCGAAGACGAGTTTACCGACCTCGAACTCTATTTGCGCGCGGTCATGGAAATCATTCCCATCGAAGACAGTCTCGCCCAAGAAGGCTACAACATTCTGGCATCCAACGGGTGCTTTGGATGCCACGGCCCCTATGGGCTTGGAGGAGGAGTGAATCCCGGCGCATTCAAGACATATATTCCCGGATGGGAAGGCAAGGACTATGATGACTTGGTACGCGACGAAAGCGAACTGCGCACGTGGATACTGAAAGGCGAGCTCGAAAGGATCGAAAACCACCCTGTCGCGCGTTTCTTTACCAAGGATCAGATAATCCGCATGCCGGCTTATGAATCCATTCTTTCCGAAAATGACGTCGACCTGATGGTGCACTATATCGATTGGCTGCGCGACGAAGAATTTCGATGACCGGCGCACCTTCACGCCGTGCTGCTTGACCAATGCGCAATCCAATCAAAACTTTGGACCCATCTCCAGCCAATCCATTTCCCTTTGCCAAATACCGCTTTATTGAATCTTCCACTTTCCGGCGACGCCCCGATCAGTCATTCAAATAACCCATGTAATTAGTGTCTGTCCATAATGTCCGCTACCTGCGTTGCACTTGCCTTGCAAACCAAACAGTCCCTTCGATAAACTCAGGACAGGCTATTGACGCAAGTCAATTCCTTGGTTTACAAGGCTACGTGCGCCTTGTTATCGAACATTATGATTCAAACACTTGACTGTATTAACAGACACTAATTAGTATTACCTTTGAGAGTTAATGTCAGCACTCCCAACTTTACCGCTATGAAGGTTCCAAATATTAACAACTACATTTTAGCTCTTGCCGGCCTCATGCTTATGGCTGCCGGCTGCACAACCAACGTCACCGATCCGGTGGAAACCCCACAAAACATTCCCGGCAAAGCAGCCGGTTTTCAAGTGGCCGATATGGTCATCGAGGGTATGACGTGTCAATTGAGCTGCGCCGGAAGAATGTACATCAAATTGGACGAAATGGATGGCGTTGGCAGCATCGATATTCGTTTTGCCAACATTGAAGGCAATGACAATCACGATCGTGCCTTGGTGGAGTTTGACCCGAACAAGTTGACGCAAGATGATTTGGTTGCAGCGGTAAACGCGGTGGGCGGAGGAGTGTATTTTGTCAAATCAACGACGGTAACAAACCCAACCAAAGACGGCACATCTGAGGGGAACAAGAAAAACCGGTCTTCAGACGAAGCGGAAGTCTCCTACTCCACCCCAAGCCTGCAATACGAATTGCCCAATATTTTTGAGGTGTTCACACGGTTGTTCTGACCTAAGGTGAAAAATCGACCTGATAAAATAAAAGTCTCAGTCCTCAGCCGGACGTCGCCTTCTCCTCTTTATCATCAGTGCCATCCAATTTCATCTTATTGAGTTTCGAATCTGTTTCATAAGGGACTTTTCCCGATGGCACCACTTTGGAGGCCGTTGCCAAGTGCGCGTCTTGATCATCAAAGAAAATATGCGCACCGAAAGCTTTCAAAACTTTGTCTTTGGATAACCCTCCCAAAAAGTGGGCTTCGTCGACATAGACGCCCCACTTTCTCAGGGTTTTGATCACCCTCATATGCGATGGTGCGTTTCGGGCCGTAACAATGGAAAGCCTCAAAGGTGAAAGTTCAATGGTCGTCGGCAGGTGTTCTTGGATTTTGGACAGCTTTATCAACAAGTTTGCGAATGGCCCGGCTTGCAAAGGCACGTCTTCATGCTCCGATTCATATCGGTGAAAGGCATCGAGGCCTTCGGTTTTGAACCTGTATTCCGAATCTTCGGAAAACAAAACCGCATCGGCGTCAAAAGCGATTCTCACCGCGCTGTCCTTTGGATCAAATTTCGTGGGAGGTTCGTAAATCGTCGCCGCCGCACAGACTTTGGAATCGATGACTGCCTGAACATCCTTCGCATCTTTCGACAGGAACAAATCGACGTTGTAGGCCTCGATATATGAAAACAACGGCTCACCACCTGTTAGGGCAATCCGCGTAATATCCAAGTTTTGACGGGTAATGGAGTTCAGCATCCGAACCCCGGTCTCGGGACTGTTTCTCGACATTACCACCACCTCGACGATTCTCCTGTCCGCTTGATTGTTGAGCTCGAGTAAGCTCTTTACCAAAACGAAGGCAGTGCCCGGCTCGAGAGGTTCCTCTTCTCGCTCCTGCTGGTATTTTCTGTATCCCTCTATTCCTTCGCGCTCAAATACCGTATTGGCCTTCTCCAAGTTGAACAGCGCCCTTGACGAAACGCCGATGACCAATACATCCGATAAATCCACTGCCATTGCTCTTGTTTTCTTGATTGACTCGGAGAGACAACTTTCTATTTCCAGCGCAAAGATTCAATAAAATGCTCCAGGTCCTTGCGGACAAAGTCCAGCACCGGGGCGATGCTGTCGGGGTTTGGCCGCGCATTGAAATAAAGCGAACCACGCAAAAAATGTTGGGTACTGTCGGTTAAGTAAAACTGATACGGCGAAGCAACATCACCACCTAGGTCATAGGTAAGACCAAACACTCGTGCGCTGTCGCGTCGAATGGGATCCATTGAAATTCGGCTGGCCTTTATTTGATGTTCATACGCCAAGGATCGCGACTCTTCAATGTATTGACGCAAGTCATCTCCTACAATCGGTTTGTAAGTGATGTAAATTTGCACATGGTAGCCGGGGTAGGCGATACTGAACCAGCATTTCGTGACGGAATCGGGGTTTTCGGTCAACACCATCCGGCTGTATTCCGATATCTCAAATGAGAAGGGGCAATCCGGATTTTTATCCTTGTATTCATGATCCGGCATATCGATTCGGTAATAGCCCACAGGTTTGGGAACCGCCGCATCATCGCATGACGATGCAGCAAGCGCGGTAATAAACAATACCCATAACAAGAAATGGTGGTGAATCATAACCGGTTTCTTTCTTCTGCAGCTGGCTCATCAATGGTCAACTTCACTCTCTTCACTTTTCGCCGATCGGCGGCTTCGACGGTGATGGTGTAGTTGTGAAACTTCACCTTCTCGTTCTTCAATGGGATTTTCCCGGACATCTCCAAAACGAATCCCGCCAGAGTGTCCGATTCACCTTTGGCATCTTCCCATTCTTGACCATCAATATCCAGTATTTTATAGAAATCGACCAGTGGGGTCCTCCCTTCGAAAATGTAATTCGAATCGTCGAGCTTTGAGTAATAGATGTCCTCGTCGTCGAATTCGTCCGTGATCTCACCGACTATTTCTTCGAGGATATCCTCCAAACTCACTATGCCCGAAGTGCCCCCATACTCGTCCACGACAATGGCCAAGTGCACTTTCCGCTCTTGGAACTCTTTGAGCAAGTCGTCGAGTTTCTTGTTTTCCGGAACGAAATACGACGGTCGGAGCAGGTTTTGCCAATAAAGGTTTTGCTCATCGGCATAGGGCAATAGATCTTTGAGGTATAGCACCCCGATCACTTGGTCGAGGGAATCGCGGTAGATGGGCACCCTCGAATATCCTCGGTCGAGCAACTCGGTCAACACATCGCGAAAAGGCTTCTGCGACTCAAATGCCAATACCTCCGTACGCGGAGTCATTATTTGCTTCACATCGGTACCCCCAAACCGCACGATGCCTCTAAGGATTTTTTCTTCGTCGGGATTGGTGGCCTCGTCACGGGTGAGCTCGAGTGCATGCTCGAGTTCATCAACCGAATAATCGGATGATCTCGTCTTCATACGTCTATTGATCACATTGGTACCGCTGATGAGCACCGAACTGAGGGGGGTGAAAACCTTGAAGAGTATCTCAATGGGCAAAGCCATAAAACGTCTTAAAAAAGCGGAGTTGGTCGTGGCATACACCTTGGGAAGTACCTCGCCTATAAGCAATAATAAGAAAGTCACCGCCACTACTTGAGTCAGAAATGAAACCCAGTAAGGGAACTCCTCAAAATTGAAACTGTTGGAGATGATGAAAGAGGAGAGGATTACGATGCCAATATTTGCGAAGTTATTGGCGATCAATATGGTCGCCAATAACCGTTGAGGCTTGGCCAAGAGAGCCAAAATGCGCCTCGCGGTTGTTGATTTATCGGTTTCCAGATCCTCCTTATCGGCGGGGCCGAGAGAAAAGAATGCGACTTCAGATCCGGAAATAAAAGCAGAACATGCCAATAATATGGCTGCCGCAATCAGTCCGAGTATGACCTCAATGGAAAGAGGGAGGAATAGCGCCAGGATACAACTAAGAGGCTCTATGTCGGGAGGTTCCAATAGAAACGGTATAGGTTAACGACTACTCTCAAAAAGGAAGATCGTCTTCTTGTTCATTGGGGTCCGCAGCGTGCTTTTCACTTTTCGACTCCGTAGAGTGCGCGAAGTTCTCCTCTTTATTTTTTTCCCCTGCGGAATCGGTCGTTTCGGATTTATCTCCATGAGAACGGGTATAGCTGCCATCCTCGGAACCCGGAGCCCGTCCGAGCATTTGCATAACGTCTGCAATCACTTCCGTGGTATATCGATCGCGACCGTCGTCGCCCACCCATTTTCGGGTTTTGAGCTTGCCCTCGATATATACCTGCTTGCCTTTGGCGAGGTATTTCTCGGAGATCTCTGCCAAGCCCCGCCACAGCGTCACTTGGTGCCATTCGGTGATTTCGCGGCGTTCGCCATTGCGATCGCGGTACACTTCAGTGGTGGCCACATTGATGCGTGCCACTTTCACTCCATTTTCCAAGGTTCGTATTTCGGGGTCGGCCCCGAGGTTTCCGACTAAGATGACTTTATTTATTCCGGCCATGAGCTTGTTTTAATAAGTGCACAAATATACGCAAATGACCGACCCACTATATCCATTCGGCCTCTTGGAGATACCGCTCAATGGGTCGTGGAACGGCCAGTTTTTCGATATCGTTTTTATCAATGCTTAAATATAGTAAATTATGGTTTACCGGGCCGGATAGGCCAAACCGCCAAAAACGCGCTTCGATGCGCCTGTGAGAAAGCATGTGAGTCATCGATATTTCCGGGGCTCCCGGCGCATACTCGATCTTTGCGTCGGGAAATGACTCAGCGACAAAAGCGGCCAATCTACTCGGTTCAATTTCTCGGTATCCCTCCACAGAGGCAAAGTCGTGGAGTCCTTTCCAAATATCGTCCCCGGTTCGCTTTCGAAATACGAGCGCCTTTTCAGTTTCGATTACTGCGTAATCCATGTATCGCAGTTGGGGTTTCTTCGCGGCCTTTTTCACCGGCCTCTCTCCGATGGTGCCCCTTTGGCGAGCCATACAAACGCCCGAGATCGGACATTCACCGCATCGCGGCTTCCTCGGTGTGCAGACCATTGCGCCGAGTTCCATCATAGCCTGATTGTGAAGGTCGGGGCGCGTGCGATCAAGTACCAAGTCGGCCAAATCATTGATGCGCTTCGCACCCGTTGTTGAATTGATTGGATCCTCGATGTCGTACACCCTGGAAAGTACGCGAGCGACATTTCCATCGACTACCGCGTGTGGCAATCGGTAAGCAAAAGACGCGATGGCCGCGGCGGTATATGGTCCCACGCCTTTTAACTTCAGCAGGTCATTATATGTCTTGGGGAAAATTCCGTTCAGATCATTGACGATGTGCCGAGCTGTATAGTGCAGGTTTCGAGCGCGGGAATAATACCCGAGTCCTTGCCAAAGTTTCAGAATCTCCGATTCCTTCGCTGCCGCGAGCTCGAATACATTTTGGTAAGTGTTAACGAATCTTAAATAGTAATTCATCCCCTGATCAACCCGAGTCTGTTGCAATACGATTTCGGAAATCCATACGCGATAAGGGTCCTGAATATCCCTCCAGGGAAGGGCTCTTTTGATGTTTAAATACCATAAAATGAGGTCTTTAAATCCATTCATATGTTAAATGCTTATAACTCACGGCCTAAAACGACGAATTTAGCGAAAATGATTTCTGTTCCGATTGGTAACCGGTATCTTTGCGCGTCGAATCCAATTTATTGTCTCACTCAAGCTAAGTTTAAAGCATTATGACTAAAGCAGATATTGTAGCAGAAATTGCTGAAGAAACCGGTATCGAAAAAGTAGCGGTTCAATCAACCATAGAAGCCTTTATGAAATCGGTGAAGAAATCCATCACCGGCGGAGAAAACGTATACCTCCGAGGTTTTGGCAGCTTCATAGTAAAGGGGCGCGCCGAGAAAATCGGTCGGAACATTTCGGCCAAAGAGCCCATTGTGATTCCCGCGCACAATATTCCCGCCTTCAAACCCTCCAAGACTTTTGTTGAAGCGGTGAAGAAGAACGTGAAAGTTAAGAAGAAGAAAAAATAAGGCCATCGAGATGAAACGCCGAGTCGGAATCACCATATTACTCTCGGTTTTCGTTTTATTGGCAGTAGGATTGGCGACGGCTCCGCGGCTTCCCGCCGACCGGCGGGAAGTTGCGAAAGCCGTGGCTGACCCAATTCAATTGAAAATAGATCGAGCCGTAGGGTTGGTCCACACGGGTGAAAACCCCATGGAGGGCATCGCCCTTTTGCGCGAAATATTGGAGGAAGATTCTACCCAAATAGATGCCAATTGGCATCTCGGTCAATTTTCTTTAACTTCGCAGCAATTTGACAAGGCTACGTTGCGCTTTGAGAAAGTAGTTCGCTATGATAAGGCGGGCAAATACCCTCAGGCATATTTTTGGCTGGCCCAAGGCAAAATGGCTGAAGGCCGGACTGACGAAGCCATTCCACTTTTGGAAACGTATCTCGGTATGGAGTCCGATACCATTGTCCGCAACGGAGTGTTGGGGATTTTGGAGCGTCTGAAGGCGGAGAAAAACCAAGAATTACAAGAACAAAAACAATAATAACCACCAACGCATAATAATACAACAGCTTATGCCAAGCGGTAAAAAACGCAAACGCCACAAGATGGCGACTCACAAACGGAAGAAGCGCCTAAGGAAAAACCGTCACAAGAAAAAGTGACGCTTCGATGACTATTTCAGTCATCCTTTGCGGTTGATTCCGCAAATTCTCTCCACCAATCCGTCCAAGCGATGGGTTTTGGTTTTCTTAGGTAAATAATTCTGTTTTCGTGAATCTTGAGCTAATAGTAAACGCCAAGGGAAGCGAAGTTGATATTGCTTTTCTCCAAGATAAAGTCTTGACTGAGCTCCACCAAGAGCACGGTGTCAAGGACTTTGAAGTAGGAGACATTTATTTGGGCAAAGTTCACCGGGTTATCCCGGGTTTGAACGCCGCCTTCGTCGATGTCGGGTACGAGAAAGATGCATTTTTGCACTATCTCGACCTCGGTCCGCAGTTTCGTTCACTCGACAAATTTGTCAAAGGAACGTTAGGCGATAAGCAGAAAACGGCTTCCCTTAAGGGATTTCCTCTCGAGGAGGATATCGATAAGCACGGCAAAATCAATGATGTCCTTACCGGCAGCCGGCGAGTGCTCGTGCAAGTGGCCAAAGAGCCCATTTCTTCCAAAGGTCCTCGCTTGACCTCGGAACTCACTCTCGCAGGGCGGTTCATTGTTTTGGTGCCGTTCAGCGATAAAATCTCTTTGTCCCAACGCATCAAGGACGTGGAGGAGCGCAAGCGTCTTAAGCGGCTGATGCAAAGCATTAAACCGCCAAATTTCGGAATCATCGTCCGGACGGTAGCGGAAAACAAAAAGGTCGCCGAACTCGACTCCGATTTGCGCAACCTTGTAGAGCGGTGGGAGGAGATGTATACCAATCTCAAAACGGCCACGCCGCCCAAACGCGTACTTGGGGAGCTCAATCGCACTTCGACCGTATTGCGCGATTTGCTCAGTTCAAAGTTTTCGAGAATACACGTCAACAATGAACATATCGCGAATGAAATTCGCGAGTACCTCCAACAGATCGCACCTCAACTCGAAAAACTCGTTAAGGTCCACGACAAGGATGACCTGTTCGAGACCTTCGGGGTAAACCGCCAAATCAAAGCCTCTTTTGGAAGACAGGTAAACCTCAAAAGTGGAGCTTACCTCATCGTCGAACATACCGAGGCAATGCACGTCATCGACGTGAACAGCGGCAGCAGGAAAACAGGTGACAAAGGACAAGAGCAAAGCGCGCTCGACACCAATTTGGAATGTGCGGAAGAAATCGCACGAATCTTGAGATTGCGCGATATGGGGGGCATCATCGTGGTCGACTTCATCGATATGACGAGCCGTGCCCACCAACGTGAACTCTTTGAGAAGTTCAAAGACTTTTTGCGCCTCGATAAGGCCAAGCACAACGTCTTGCCTCCGAGCCGTTTTGGAGTGGTGGAGATCACCCGCCAACGCGTGCGGGAAGTGACCGACATCTCAACCGAAGAGAAATGCCCTTGCTGCGGTGGGACCGGAAAAATACAAGCTGCCATTCTCATAACCGACCAGATGGAAAACAACCTGCGTTATCTCGCTGAGGAAAAGAATGCCAAAAAGCTCTTGCTCAAGGTGCATCCCTTCGTCGGCGCATATCTCAGAACGGGTTTGATTTCCATACGTCGAAAATGGAGCCTGAATCACAAGGTGAGTCTCAAAGTGCAAGATGATTTCGACTATTCATATTTGCAGTACAGGTTCTTCGACGAAAAGGGAGAATTGCTGGAGTATTGATTCCCATAGTGAGAGTAAAGTCGCATCAGTGAATATGGGGGCATAATCCCCGTTCAAGATTTATACATTTTCATGTGTCACATCAAGTGAAACAACCGCTTTGGCGAAAGATATGCGGCGTGTCGAGCGCGAGGGCGCAAGGCGGTATCCCATCGCGGGAATCGGCATGGGGATGCAAGGCCCCGAGAACGACCGAAGGAAGCTCCTTGGGGGCCTTGTGCAGCCCCGCCGATTCCCGCGGTGGATAAAGCCTGTAGACCGACCCGGTGGAATACCACTTTTACTACACCATTTGCGATTGACGAGTCAAATTATTGTGTGTCTTCGGCCATGAGGTAACCCACCGGGACGCGCCCAAAAAAATATAAATCGCTTCTCATCCAAAATCTAAACGCCGAGCACGAACACCGGGTGACTTGTATGTGTTTAGCATAAGATAAGTCATCGGACCCCATCCGCAGACGTAATGAATGTCACCTAGACTAACCGCAAGATCGGTAACTTTGCAACCTGAAAAAACCGGAAAATGAAAGCGATCAATAGAACGACTTGGATGATGTTGCTGGTGTTTGGCATCACCACAACAGCCTGTGCACAAGACACGGTAACGAAAGACGGAACGGTAGAAGTGCTGTCGGTAGAACGTTTCGACAAGTTGATCCACGATACAAAAAACTCTCGGGCGCGGAACAAATCAACATTTCCACTCCGGAAAAATTTTCACGACAGGTGGAAGAGCTCGACAAAGATAGACCTGTGCTCATCTACTGCCGATCGGGCAAACGGAGTGCCGTAGCCGCCAAAGACTTGCACAACAGAGGGTTTAAGGAAGTTTACGATTTGGATGGTGGCATATTGTCCTGGCAGAAACAGGGCAAAAAATTGGTGAAGCCGAATAAAAGCGAATAAAACTATGTCTTATGTCAAAGTTTAAAGAATTGATAGAAGGTGAAAAGCCCGTATTGGTGGATTTTTTTGCCGAGTGGTGCGGTCCGTGTCAGACCATGGGGCCCGTATTGAAAGATTTGGCCGCGGATATCGGTGATCGCGCGACAATCCTCAAGGTGGACATCGATAAAAATCCCGGTGCCGCCCGCGCTTTTGGCGTTCGAGGCGTGCCGACATTCATCCTATTCAAAAATGGCGAACAGGTTTGGCGTCAATCGGGGGCGATGACCAAGAGCACGCTGCTCGGTGCAATGGAAAAAGCGTTGTAATCTCAATGTCGGTTTATGTATTCGGCGGCTGTTGAATGGCCGCCATAGAAAAGCCTTTGTCCTGCCATATCTTAAGGGCACGCGGCAATACATAGAGCATATTGCGCTCTGCTTTTCGGCTATCGTGCATCACTACGATTGCGCCATTATTGGTATGACGCACAGCATTGTCGAGGCATTTTTCCCCCGAAATATCATGGCGCCAATCCCCCGCGAGGACATCCCACATAACAATTTGGAACCGTTTTTTAAGCGCTTTGGCTTGGGATCTCCTGATCATTCCGTATGGCGGACGAAAGAGTGATGACGACACGAGCTTGGAGCATTGCAACACGTTCTTGAAATATGCGTAATCGCTGAATTTACGTCCATTCATGTGATTCCAAGTGTGATTGCCCACGGCGTGGCCCTCAGCGATTAGTCGATGGAAGAGCTGCGGATGCTTTTCGACATTGCCGCCGACACAGAAGAACGTAGCCGTAGCGCCGAAGTCCTTCAAAATATCCAAGGCTACATCGGTAACCCCGGGGGTGGGACCATCATCGAAGGTGAGGTAAATATCGGGTACGTCACGCGAAAAGTTCCACGTCAGGTCAGCCGCAAACGGCTTTATGACTTCCGGGATTTTGGTGATCAACAAGGCATCAGAGTTTGAGACGTTTGCCGGTTCTGGCGGCTTCCATTTCTTGAATTTTAATTTCAAAAGCCTTGTCCAATCTATCGAATCGCTCGCTGATTTTGTCCTTGATATCGTCTTGGGGATATCTCTCGGTCACCAATGTGTTGACTCTACTGATCACCATGTATGCAATTTGGAAATCTTGACGTATGCCGAGTGCCTGTTCGGGCGTAAAGGTGAGGTAGTACTCAAAATTCTCGGCGTATCGATCGAAAATAATTTGAGCAATCTCATTTGCCTTTTGGTCCTCGCCCACTTGGTAATAGCTCTCGATGATGGGAATCATCAGACGATCGAAGGGTACATTGTGGTCGGGCATCACAGCCACGGCCTTGTCGAGTACATCTTTTGCTTTATCCTCCTTGCCTTGCAATATGAGTTTATCGGCGAGGTTGGCAAATTGGAGCCTGAGGTTATTTGTCATCCTCAAGTTGTTTTCATCCATGTAGATTTGCTGCTTGCCGTCCATACCACCCCACACGAATTTGTTCATCACGTTGTCGTACATCACCTCGGCGTTCACTTCGCCGTAGAGATTGGGGTTGGAATTGGGCGGGTTTATAGCGGGTACCAATCGGTAGGCCAAGCCTTCGAGTTTGAAATAATCTTCGAGACCGATGTAGCTATCGGGACCGGTGGTTACGGCAAAATATATAGGGCGATCCCAATCGTTGGTGGCCAATAAGTCGAGC
>CAJDXB010000079.1_pt2 | contig 11649 bp, 9 predicted proteins | sample 7391691 | NCBI WGS metagenome assembly CAJDXB01 (sample SAMEA7055747, study PRJEB34461) | soil metagenome | biome: terrestrial ecosystem; feature: Peninsula; material: soil | place: Antarctica | collected 2016 | reverse complement strand
GGAATCGGCCTTACCATGGATATTGGTGACAGGATATATCTAAAACAAAGGTTTGGTGTCGGCACTAATTTTATTCTGGGATATGATGAGGTACTCGCAATAAAGCTCTTTAGTTGGTTTGACTGGGAATTTGCAACTTTGATACATTTCAGTGTAGGAATACGATTAACAAAAAGAAACTCATGACAGTATATAAATATGATTGGGGTTGAATCGCAATGTGGGAGTGGCGGTATTTTTTGAAGCACCGGCGAGATTGCGCTTGGAAATGAAAATGCGAAAGAAATCGTGGACTCTTGCTTATTTCTTTCAATCTCATGCTGAATTTAAACCGAACCAAGGATATGAGACTCTTGTTTATTGCCGTTGTTTTGAACTTTATATTTTACTTCGGAACCAAAGGTCAGAGTGTTAATTTCGGTTTCAACTCCACGGATTCAGGTCGAAACATTACGATGCAATACGAATGGACCAAAGGAAAAAATGAATTCAGCTTTGGACTGGGTTTCAATTTCAACAAATTTGCTCATAATGACGATCAAGAGAAGCTCTACAAAAAAAGAATTTACGCAACAAAGATATATCATCGTTTAAATTTGGATTTAACCTATCAAGTATATATTCTGGAAAATAAAATTAAGAATATACACCCTTTTGCCTTTTTCGATAATCAGATGAAGTACTCAACCACTCGGAATCGAACGTTCATACCTTTCGATTACGATTCAACACTTGTGACAAACGATCCCGCCCAAGGTGTCATATACAGAGAATCCATTGATTACTACGGTCCGTTTTTATGGATTGAAAACAATGTGGGATTGGGGTTCAGAGCCGATATTACGGAGCGGTTTTATATCAAGCAAAGGTTTGGGGTGGGAATCGATTTTATTTTGGGCCATGAAGACCAAATTTTATCTAGAAGATTTACGTGGTACGATTGGGAATTTTCAACTTTAATGCACTTCAGTGTGGGAATGCGATTAATGCGGAGGAATTCATGATTATATACTTTAGAGTCAATCCTTGGTGAGACGATCGAAAACATTGGGATAGATTAAGGAAAGCCCTTGCACCATTGGAGTGATAAGGTTTTACTTGAGTGTAAAATAGAATTTTGCACAGGGTGCAGAAAAAATTGAAACCGCAAAGTGCGCAATGGAGGCGCACAGTTCGCAAGGGAATCATCTTGGATTGATGTGGACTCCGCTATCGAAGACTTTGAGGATGTGGAAAAAAGCGCGGGAATGTCTAGCGTCGCTCGCATTGTATCGTGGTGGTTTTCTCGTAAAGGCGCAAAGGCGCAAAGAGGTTGAACTTTGCTCAACTCAATATCCTAAAGAAGGTAAACTTTACGAATACAGAAACACTCTTGGCGTTCCTTGCGCCTCCATTGCATGCTTTGCGGTTAAGGGATACTGCAACGATACTGAAATGAGATGTATCGAAACCCGGCAATGAAAAAGGCAAAGAATACACACTCTTCGAGACACGAGCGTGTGTGGATTCATGAAAGAAATGCATCCTGAACAGAGTTCAGGATGACCGGTTCTCTTGGTGGGATTTCCTTTAAAACACCGTAATCTTATCGGCTGCAAAGTGCTCATCACCAACCGCTCGCACTACATATAACCCTCGTGTGAGGCCTTCGAGATGCCAAGTGGTTTGCCCACCGGGTATGGCCGACATGCGACGTTGTGCCACCAAGCGGCCGTTGAGATCGTAAACATCTACGGTTATATCCGCGGAATGATCGCCTCCCGAAATGGTCACCGAATAACCCGCGCCACCCGTCTCAGGGGTTGTGGTCAGGACCCAGTTGGCCGCTTCGTCCATTGGGTGGATGATCGCCGGCAGGTTTAGAGCTGCATTGAACGTTTCACCCGATTGTTCGGTCAAGACATAATCGTCGGCGATCAAAAGATTGGGGTTGAGTGAAGAGCCGATCGTGATGTTGCAGATCGATGAATAGTCTCCACCGAGCCCACCTTGCGAAGCTTTGATGTCCAAATCATAACTGTCGCCGACGTTGAGGCCGGCCACCCAAGTGAGTTTGATGAAGCGGTTGCCGTCCGCGCGCGTGTAGAACAGGTCGGGTTGGGATTGGGAAGTATTGCGAAAGCGCCACGTATACGTATCGGCGTGACAAATCTCACGTGCTTGCAAATCCGAGCTGATCGGATAGGTCGCGCCGCAAGTGTATATGTCTTGACGGAGGCCGGTGTTGGGAACGTAATTGTTCATGTTGAGAAACTTGAAAGGCCCATCAGGACTTTCGTCTCCGGCTACGGTGGCATAAACCGACACCAAATAAGTGCTCCCAAGTTTGGCCTCGCGCTCCGACCCAATCACAAAATCCGAAGAAACCGTTGACGTACTGTGCTTCGAGTTCGGTAGACATTACGTTGGTTTGGATTCCGATAACGCATGACTCACCGAAGTCGCCGAATGTTGGCAGAATGGCCCTTACACGTACGCTCACTTCATAAGTGCGTCCGTATTCGAGTTGCGGAAACCACTGCAAGCGGAAGTTGGGGTTGGTACCGTTGGGTGAAGTGATGACGTGGGTGCTGAAAGGCGCTTCCAACTCGACGAAGCGAAACTGGTAGTTGGTGAAATTTGAGGTATTTGACGGGTTGGTTGCGCGGACAATGTCGTTGGAAGTATAGTTTAAAGTGCCACAATCATTTGCCGTCAAAGTGACGAATGGAATGTGAATCACCGATGTGGTGAATTCCTCCGACGTCGCCGGGTCGGCGCTGTCGTTATATACGCGGTAGTAATACGTGTTGCCGGGGGTCAAACCGCTCAGAGTGACCAAGGTGGTGCTGCCGACGCCGGGTTGACACGCCAATTGGGTGCCGCCACAAGCATTGTACACTTCGATGGCCAATGATAAATCACCGGACCCAATCGCTCGGACACCGTGTTTGGTGGCTAACGCCACAAAGCGATACCAAACGTCATCGCGTCCATCCGGGCCGCTGCATTGCTCAGCGCCGGAAAAACCGGCCCCGGCCAATGTCCCCGAAATCTGAGAATCGGTGAAATTTTCGTTGGAGTTGATAAGATTTGCGGTCGAACAGTCGTTCGCGATGGCCGAAAGTGCCGGCCAGATAACAATGGCTAAAAGGACAAGAAGTCGGTAGAATGTTTTCATTGGACGGGAATCGTGTAGGTTACGTTATGAGTTCACGAATGTAAGAAAGGACGGGATAATCCAAAGCATTCGCCCGAAAGATACCAATTTTTTATCCACGTAATTCTCAACAAAAACCCACCGAGGATTTTTGGAGTCTAGAATTGCGGGACATTGTTAATCAGCAGGGTGGAATTCTCCGTCGATTCGACGTGACGGAATCGACGGAGGTTTTCACAAGATTTTGCCGAGAAAACGGAGTCAAGAGGTTTTGACCGCGATTAAAAGTTAGCCATTTTGACGACTAACTCGGCCGTGCGCGCAGCGTAGCCGTATTCATTGTCGTACCAAGCAACCACCTTGATCAAATTGCCGTTGACGGCCGTAATGCCCGCATCAAAGATGCTGCTGTGTGGATTGCCGATGATGTCGCTCGACACGATCGGATCCTCGGTGTATTCCATGATGCCTTTCAATGGGCCTTCGGCCTCTTTCTTCATAGCGGCGTTGATTTCCTTCACGGTTGCTGCACGATCGAGAATAGCCACCAAGTCCGTCATCGAACCGGTGATTACGGGTACACGCGTAGCTATACCGTCGAGTTTCCCTTTGAGTTTTGGCAATACCAGAGCTACCGCATGGGCAGCGCCGGTAGAGGTGGGAATGATCGAATGAGCAGCGGCTCGCGCGCGACGTAGATCCTTGTGTGGAGCGTCTTGCAATCGCTGGTCTGCGGTGTAGGCGTGAATGGTGTTGATGTAGCCTTTTGTGATGCCGAATTCCCTGTCGAGTACGGCGGCTAAGGGAGCCAAGCAATTCGTGGTACAGCTCGCATTGGAGATGATGGTGTCTTGGGCGGTGAGATCGCCCTCATTTACTCCAAGCAATATCGTTTTGACGTCATCGCCTTTCGCCGGAGCCGACAATACGACTTTCTTCGCGCCGGCATCCAAGTGTTTGTTCATCTCTTCCCGATGGCGAAACAAGCCCGTACATTCCGCGACGATTTCCACTCCCAACTCGCCCCAAGGCAATTTGGCGGGGTCCTTTTCCGAAAGCAGTTTGATTTCTTTGCCGTCGATGATCAGTGTGTCATTCCCACGATACGATACTTCACCTTGGTATTTTCCTTGGCTGCTGTCGTACTTAAACAAATGGGCCAAAGTGTGTGCGTCGGTCAAATCGTTGACCGCTACCAGGTCAACATCATTCGTTTTCAGGATGTGGCGGGCCACCAAGCGGCCAATTCTACCGAATCCATTTATTGCAACTTTTTTCTTAGGCATGATATATTTGGAGATTTCAGGTTTTGAGAGCGATTTTTTCATCCGTATTCACTCAGAAATAACGGGGTACAAAGTTACGAATTCACAATGGTCATCCATCAAGGCATCCCGTTGAAGTTGAGCCAACGCTTCACCTATAAACAACCTACAAAGGGTTTGGTTTGAACTCTATCGTGATTCGCGCGAGGGCGGAAGGCGGCATCCTCTCTCAGCGGGCGGGATGCGGAGCATGGGCGAGAGGCAGCGACGAAGAAGCTCGCCTCTCGTCCATGTGCACCGCCCCGCACGCTGAGAGAGATATAGCCTGAAGACCGACCCGGTGAATTGACAAGCGGAACTCCTCATTGGGGACATATAATCTTGTGTTGGCAAATATACCGTTCCAAAAGAATCTTCACCGGGAAGCGCCCAAAAGGAAAAAGAGACGGTTCATCCATGACTCCCGAAATTGGAAATTCGAGGTGCGTTGGACTTATTGGTAATGAGCCATTTGTACGCTTTGTTAAAGCAAACCGTCCACCAAATGTTCAACGGTGACGCCCTCGGCTTCAGCTTGGTAATTTCGCACCATGCGGTGGCGCATGATCGGCAAGGCCACGGCGCGAACGTCTTCCTTGTCCGGTGAAAATTTGCCGTTAAGCGCAGCGTGGCACTTCGCGCCGATAATCAAAAATTGCGAGGCGCGCGGCCCTGCTCCCCAGCTGAGAAACCGATTGGTCTCTTCGGTGGCCATCGGGGTGTTGGGACGGGTTTTGGCGGCGATTTCCACGGCGTATTCGATGACGTTGTCGGCGACCGGAATTTTGCGGATCAAACGCTGAAAAGCCAAGATTTCTTCGATCGAAATCACCTGGTTCGGATGGGCGTCGAGGCCGGCCGTAGTGGCTTTCACCACGTTGACTTCTTCGGCAAAACTGGGATATTCCACGCTGATATTGAACATGAAACGGTCGAGCTGTGCCTCGGGTAGGGGGTAGGTACCCTCCTGCTCGATGGGGTTTTGGGTGGCGAGAACGAAAAATGGGTCCGGTAAGGGGTAGGTATGGCCGGCGGTGGTCACGGACTTTTCCTGCATCGCTTCCAGCAGTGCGGCCTGTGTCTTTGGCGGGGTCCTATTGATCTCGTCGGCGAGGATGATGTTGGAGAAAAGCGGCCCCTTGATGAACTTGAATTTCCTGTTTTCGTCGAGTATTTCCGAGCCGATGATATCGCCGGGCATCAAGTCCGGGGTGAATTGAATGCGGTTGAAACTCAAACCCATGGTGCCGCCGATTGTATTGACCATAAGGGTTTTGGCCAAGCCGGGCACTCCAACCAACAAGCAGTGGCCACGGCTAAAAATAGAAATGAGAACCTCTTTGACCACACGGTCTTGCCCGATGATCACCTTCGAAATCTCACTGCGCATCGCGGCGTACTTTTCGGTCAATTCTCTGACCGCGTCAACATCTTTCATTTATGGAATTTGTTTATCTCGTGAATAAATGTGATTCGGACATTTTCAAGATTGGTAAACCCGTTTAAAGGCTACTTCAAAACGGCTTTGCCGGTGACCGATTTTTCAAGCCAGGGCATTTCAAATGCGCATCCGTGGAAGCGTTCATCGATTCTGACGTACGATGTCAGTATCGTTTCGCGTATCCACCGATTCATTTCTTCTCCACTAATTGATTGCGAAGCGGCATCTTGCAAATATGCGTAGTCGTCGATCGGATTGGCGCGGTGGGGTTTGGTGCGCCGTATCAATTTTACGATGCGGTAACCTTTTTGTTGGCTTGCGGAATTCTGGAAATAAAAAGGTTTTGTGACCTCGTTTTCTTCGAGTGTATCGATGGCCAGAAACAAGGTCGGGTCCAATTCGTCCATCTCAAAAAGCGTCGAGCCCGTTTGCGTATTTACCATGGTACCGTTTTGGTTCTTGGTGCGTTCGTCGTCGGAATATTTGTTGGCCGCAAAGGCAAACGAAAGCGTATCGGCGATTACGAAACCGCGTATGGAGTCAAGGGCCGTTCGCGCTCTGCCCAGTGCCGTCGATGAAACTTCGGGCACCAATAAAATGTGGTTGGCTTCGTACATTTCACCTCGCAGCTCCACGAGTTGCAAGATGTGGTAGCCGAAGTCGGTCTTGAATGGGGCCGATATTTCGCCTTCTTTCATGCTGTATGCCGCGGCATCAAATTCCGGCACCCACGTGCCGCGCGGTTTCATGCCGAGGTTTCCGCCTTTGGCCGCAGAGCCCGGGTCGTCGCTGTACAGAGCCGCCAAGGTTTCGAAGTCTTTCTCGCCCGATTCCACTTGCTGCTTGAATTTTTTGAGTCGCTCGCGGATACGCTCGATTTCCTCGCGCGACACTTCGGGATATTTGACGATCTGCGCCATCTCTACCGAAGCGTTGATATAGGGCAGGCTATCCGCCGGAATAGAGGCATAGAAGCTCTCGACATCGGCGGGAGTCACGTTTACGTCGGAGGTGACTTCACCCTGCATCCGCCGCACCAGCATTTGGTCTTTCAAAACGTCAAAGAAGTCTTCGCGGATTTCTTCCATCGACTTGCCGTAGTATTTTTCCAGCGCTTCCACCGAGCCGATTTGCTTGATGAAAACCTCCATGCGCTTGGCCAGTTCCATTTCCACCTGCCCATCGCTCACATCCAGCGAGTCGATTTTCGCTTGGTTGAGAAGGAGTTTTTCTATGAGGAGGTCTTCGAGTATTTCGCAATCGTCCACTTTTTTCGAATAACCTTGGGCCTCAAGTTGCTTTTTCTGCAACTGCAAGTCGCTGAATAGCACTATCTCATTGCCCACAACGGCCACCACCTCGTCGATCACTTGGGCCGAGCCCCTTCCCGCCCCAAAAAGACAGGCCATCAGGGCCATCAAGACCACCGGATATTTCATTTTATCCATTCCACTTCCTTTTTGGCATAGGCTTCATTAACGGCCTTTTCGCGCATTTCTTTTATAAAATCCACTTTGCGTTTATTCAATATCAATTCTTTGATTCGTCGCTCCACCAGAGTCAGCGGCGGAGTGGCCCCGCGGAGGCGGAAACCGTAAAATCGCACAAGGTACAAATGTGCGCCGGAATGGTATTCGTAATACGTCGTGTTGTCCAAAAATGAATCCCAATCGATCACCGGCAGCGGCACCTCCTTCAGAAAATCATCGAGGTACAGCCACGTCCCTTCATCCAGAAAGAAATTGTCGGCATATTTTCGACAATACTCATCAATTTTATCAAAATCCTCGTCTTTGTCGCTGCGAAACCACTTCTCGAGTTTGTCCTTGTCGGGTGCATTTTCACTGAGCTTTACAAACCGCAGGCGGACGATGACCGATTCCAGTTTAAAATTACGCCCGTTCGCGTCGTAGTAGGCTTCGGCTTCCGCATTGCTCACGGCGGTATCCAAGTTTTGTCTAACCATCGCGCGTTCATAGGCATATGTCAGCAGCGAGTTGCGGTAATCCGTCAATTCCGTTGCAAAATCCTTTTGTTCGTCGCTGAGGTTTTTATCGGCCAAATCGAGCACCACCCGATCGCGTATCCAGTTCGTGATAATTTGATCGGCCAGCCGAGCCGAGTCTTCCGGGGCATATCTCATCGGCAGCTTATCCAGAAGTTCGGACCGCGTCATTACGTGATCGTATGCACGCGCCACCACAGGATCCAGAGGGTCTGCATCATTTCTACAGCCCGCTGACAAGCATGTTATTGCGATGAGCAATACTGTGCTATACACGTTTCGTCGGCTCCGCCGTCGCACCGAAATCATTTTCGTTTTTGAACTTTCAATACCCTCCACGATTCAGCAAATATAAAGACCTCTGCCGGTTGCGGCGACTCGGTTGTCAATTTTTGGGTACCATGCAAGTTTTGAGGGCTTCCGGGATTCGGCTATTCTTATCATTTTGGTTTTTTGGGCGTGCCCCTCGGTATATCTTTTTCGCGTACATACCGTCGCAAAAGAACATTTTACTGCCCAACTTTCATCTCACTTTCGATTGCCGGGTCAGGCCGTTTCGCTGTATCTTTTTGGCCGTGGCGGGGGCCGGTCGCCGTGGCGAGAGCTTCCAAGGTCGCTTCGCCTCGGCGGCCATCCCCAACGCCACGGCCAAAAAAGGATGCCGCTTACGTCCTTCACGCAATCACATCCTCCTCTAATATGGCATATCTCGCAATGTGGCTTCAAATATCCGAATGAAAACAAAAAAGTTTGATGCAGATGCTCGCGTCTCACCGGTGGCAAGGATTAAAAGTCCATCTCCGATGAAACCGGCTTGATTTCCCGTATTCCGCGAATTAACCATTGACAATTAACCATTGACAATTAACCATTGACAATTATCTCAGCAACCGCTCGCGTCTCGCGAGTGGCGACATTAGAGAAACCATCTTCGATCAGATGTCAAGACACACTCGCGGGGACGCGAGCGTGTGCGCACTCTGAATAGAGATAGAGCGCAGTTTACTCAAGTAGATGAGCATTTCAGCGGGCTCGCGTAACGTCGCTCTTGGCCTTTAGAAACGGAGACTACTTGATGGTGTAAAGCACCTGCTCGTTAATCACCACATCGTGATCATTGCGGAGGCTATCCACCCATTGCTTCTCGAGGTAGTTCTGGTACGCCGCGGTGATCAATCCGCGCGCTTCATTAAACGCTTTCGGTTCCGAAGGGCGGATTTCTTTGATGTTGACCACCTTGTATTGACCCCCGTTTTCGTAAGGCCCGTATATCCCTGTCTTCCAATCGGTTTTGGCCAAGAGGGGCTCATCACCCTTTTCCTTCATGGAGCTCTCTATTTGCACGCCCAGGGCGGTGCCATTATTCAATGCCCCGCGTATTTCGTCTTGATTCTTGCCTTTCTTCAACATTTTCATGACGGCCTTGGCATCTTTGGCATTGTCTACGGTGTATACATCATATCCCGCGCGATCTCCCCACATGAATTGATTTTGGTGACCGAGGTAAAATTGATGGAGGCCGGTGCTGTCTTCCACGGCTTTGGACCATACTTTTTGATCGGTGAGATCAAAGAGCAAAATGCCGTCGCGGTATTCTTTCATCAAAGCTTTGAACTCGGGGTACTTTTCCTCCAGTCGGGAGTTTTCATACTCCATGATCGATGAGTTTACAAAGTTATTATAAGCGTTGTCCACCACGGTTCTCAAAGGAATATCCTTTTGGTTGGGCCGCATGCCGCTTGTCAGATAAGTGGCGAATTCGCCTTGCGTATAATCTTTGCCTGCGAGCATGAACACAGGTTTGTCCGACTCGGAAAGCTTTTCGGGAGCCTCCCAGCCGCCTTTGAAATAAGAGGTATCCATCGCATCGTAGAATGGCTTCAAAGCTTTTTGATGCTCCTTATAACCGTATTCCGTTTTCAGTCGAGTGATAAACATATCCTTGGATAATTCTGACCGCGAGTCTCGTTCGATGCGGGCACGCAAATCTTTTTCCATGGAATCAAAATCCCCGATGGGCATCTTCTTGATCAATTTGATGATGTGCCATCCGTAAGGGGTTTTTATGGGTTCGCTGTAATCGCCGGGGTTTTTCAATGCAAATGACGCATCTTCGAATTCGGTTACCATTTTTCCCGCTCCGAAGGGCGGCAGCTCACCACCTTTGGCCGCCGAGGTACGGTCATCTGAATAGCGGGTGACCAAGTTCTCGAACTCCATCCCTTCATTTAATTTTTGATATACTTCTGTGGCGCGTTCCTTGGCGTGGTCTTGTACATCTTGGGGATCATCTTCTTCCGAACGGATCATGATGTGAGCCACTTGCACTTCGCCACGTGCGTCGCGCTTGTCGGTTACTTTGATGATGTGGTATCCGAAACGCGTGCGCACCGGTCCGACGATGTTGCCCACCGGTGTGTTGTACACTGCGTTTTCAAATGGGTAGACCATTTGCAACGAGGTGAAATATCCCAAATCACCGCCTGTGGCTTTGCCGCCAGGATCGGCCGAGTTTTCAGCTGCCATTTTTGCAAATTGATCGGGATGGGCCTTGAGCTCCGTCGTCAGGCTCATTGCTTTTTTATAGGCCTTCAAGGTGTCGGCCGGCGATGGGTTGGGATCCAGTTTGATCAAGATATGTGAAGCGCGCACTTCTTTACGAATGCGGCTATACGCCTCGTATACCAGCGAATCGGTCACCGATTTGTCGACCAGGTACGGTCGCGCGAGTTGGTCGCGGTAACCTTGCAATTCCCGTGTGAAGCTCGCAGCGGTGTCCATTCCCAGGGTTTCAGCTTCCATGACCTTTAACTTGAAATTGGCGAAAAGTTCGGCGTACTCGTCCAGGTCCGCTTTGGTAATGACGCTATCGCGGTTATTCTTCTTGTAGATCGTCTCAAATTCCGTTCTGGAGATCGGTTGTCCATCGATTTCCATTACGATGACTTTTTCGTTGGGATTCTGAGCACCTGCGCCATGGCCGAGAACTATGGCGAAGATGAAGGCAAAAATTCTATTCATTTTCGTGGTTTGAAGGTTGTTTTTATGCTGATTATTATCTTATGCTGTAGTTTGGTGCCTCTCGTGTGATGCTCACGTCATGGGGGTGACTTTCACGAATGCCGGCATTCGTGATGCGCATGAAACTCGCGTCGGCCAAGGCCTCGATGTCCTTGGCGCCGCAATATCCCATTCCCGCTCGTAAACCGCCGACGAGTTGATACATCACTTCGGCCAGCGTACCCTTGTAGGGCACTTTGCCCGAGATTCCTTCGGGGACGAGCTTCATCGCATCTTGTTCTTCTTCTTGAAAATATCGGTCGCTCGATCCCTTCTGCATCGCTTCTATGGAGCCCATACCGCGATACGCTTTGAATTTTCTTCCCTCGTATATGATGGTCTCACCGGGTGATTCTTCCACTCCGGCAAACATGGAGCCGATCATCACCGAGGAGGCTCCCGCCGCCAAAGCTTTGACCAAATCTCCGGTAAAACGCAATCCTCCATCTGCTATGATGGGAACATTCAAGTCTCTGAGTGCGGCCGCAGCGTCCATAATGGCCGTGAGTTGAGGGACGCCCACACCGGCGACCACGCGCGTAGTGCAGATTGATCCCGGCCCAATGCCGACTTTAACGGCGTCCGCTCCGGCGTCCGCCAAATACAGCGCTCCTTGGGCGGTGGCTACGTTGCCCACCACTATGTCGATGTCTTTGAAATCCGCCTTGGCCTTTTCCAAAACGCCCACCACACCTTTTGT
>CAJDXB010000050.1_pt1 | contig 11746 bp, 6 predicted proteins | sample 7391691 | NCBI WGS metagenome assembly CAJDXB01 (sample SAMEA7055747, study PRJEB34461) | soil metagenome | biome: terrestrial ecosystem; feature: Peninsula; material: soil | place: Antarctica | collected 2016 | reverse complement strand
GTGGCTGCGACCGTACCCGTGAAAAGCCAACAAAACATGGGGGCCCGTTCCCCAATGTGCATAGTTCAGATGAAAATCACCGTATCGGTACGTCTGCAATTCCATGAGGGGTCATTCGTCGAAGCGAATGTACGCGACATTTTAAAACTTCACGGATGGGAGATAGGTGCAATCCTTCGTGTCGTCTCGAATGATAAATTCGTTTTCCGCCGCTATCCGCATCTTATCCATTGAAGTGCGTTTTTCTGCATTCTTGTGCAAAATTCCGTATTTTCACCGGTTGAGTACCCTTCGGAATAACCTCTTCATCCATGACCTGCATTTCGGCCAATCGTCATTTGCGCTTTACACTGTTGCGCCCGTATTTTCGAATGCGTTCCGGTCTTCAATGGGCGATACGAGTCCGTGTCGCCGTCTTGTTTTTCGCAGCGGTGTGGGTCTCTTTTCCGATGCTGGCCCAGGAGCCGAAATCCGATTCTTTGAAGGTGCGAAACACCTTTGATATGCGTGTTGGCAACCCTCGGTCCACGGGCCGATCAAGCGGGGTAGTCGCCACGGTCAATGTGGAAAACAACGGTTCAAGGCCCATCGATCTGAAACGCCAATTTTTTTATGTGCCGCCTTCCAAGACCGGCTCGGGGTATGTTGGCCGTATTCCGCGTGGCCTCAAGGTGGAACCCGACACCACCTTGTTGGTGGAAGTGCACGGTTATCGGATCAATGCATCGCGGCCGCCGGTGGGTGACGGTGAGGCGATGCCGCCCGCAAGTCGGTGGATCGTTTTTACCGAAATAGACTCCTCGGCCATAGACACGACGCCCCACACGACCTTGGCCATCATATCCGGCCCCGAACAGCGGCCTTTTCGCCCGTCCGATATTCCCGATATTCTCGCTTCGACAGGTTTTATCTCAGATACGGTTTTGCGCACCCTTTCCGCCATTTTTCCCTCCACCATACAGCCCGTTCAAGGTACCATTGATCCCGTAGCGTCGCCTACGGATTTTGCCGCCCTCTTGACGGCTGTCGTGGTGCGTGTGGAATGGGCTGCGACGCAAATGATAAAGGGTGGGGAAATAAAAACGCCGCTCAGCGAGGACCGTCACCGCGAATACGAAACCTTGGTGCTGCATGCCGTATGGTTCGCCACCTCTGTGTTGACGGGAGAAGAATACACGCGTGAAGATTTCGCCAAGGAAATCCACGGACGATCTTCATCCTCGGATCAAAAATTGACTGCGGTTGAAAAGGAAGAGCTCTCCAAAGGGATCGACGATCTCTGGAGCGCCATTTCAAGAGTTGCGCTCCGCGCAGGAGTGGTGGCGGGAATCAATGCCGGCATCGGGTATTAAGAGCGGAAAGCTCTAATCGAACCTTTTTCCTCAAGGTCGATAATATCCATTCAAATCCAAGACAACTAAATGAGATTAAGGACGGAAGCGCGTTAGCGTGTTTTCTCTTCCTCCGAAGTGGTCAACCTTCACAGCGTATCACCGTATGTCAATGATGCCGGAGATGGAATGGGCTTGATGTTCATCACCGCTTCATTTCACACATTTTGGCCATCTTCGCAGCGAATTCAAATAGATGTTGAGTTCCGCGATTGCAACATTCACATCGGACACCATTGGGCCGACAAAAAGCACTGGGTAAATGAAGAATTCCTACCACTTTATATTATCATTTTTTCTCGTTTTTTTCTCATATTCTATCGCTTCGGCTCAACTTTCGGGCACGTATGTGATCAACCAATCCGGCGGTGGTGACTTCACATCTCTCGGGGCAGCGGCGCAAGCATTGAATTCACAAGGCATGAGCGGAAACGTCAACTTGCGTTTGGCAAACGGAGTTTACGCCGAGCAGACGATGTTTGAGATTCCCGGACAAACCGAAAACCGCATGCTGACGATCGAATCGGTCAGTGGTAACGAAGACGACGTTGTCTTTCGGTTTGAAGAAGCTGAATCTGATGCCAATTATCAGCTCGCCTTTCGAGAGGTTAAAGCCTTGACGATCCGGAACATTACGATCAATACCTCCGACGCTCAAAATGGATTGGGCATTTACTTTGTCGGCCTATGTCGCAATATCCTGATCGACAATTTGAACCATAAGGGAAACCGAAATGACCCGGCCATTTCGGCGAGTAAACTAATCGACTTCTTTGATCCGGTTCATCCCATTCACAATTTGACGGTGACCAACTCCCACTTCTTTGAGTGTTCACCGAGCATCGATATCGGCACTCTTTGGACCGAGCCGGAGGATGGAAATCCATCAAATGTCACCGTAACCAACAACACATTTTTCGATGCGGATGGTGTGAACTTTAGTTTGATCGACAAGGTGGTGGTCAAAAACAACTTGGCTTATGGGAGTCAATATCTGGTTCAACCAGTAAAGCTATATAGTTGCACGAATGTATCCATCACCGAAAACATCATGCACCACACCTTCAATACCGTGTTTATCCAAAATTGCGAAGGAACGGCGGACGAGCCCATATTGGTGGCAAATAATTTCATATCGGGAAGAGATGGGGTTCTTGCACTCTTCAACAACGATTATTTGCTCTTTGCACATAACTCGGTATATGGCAATGCCAGCGATTTGATATTAACACATTTAGAAAATGAAAATTCCCGATTCATCAATAATATTTTTTATCAAAATCATACGGATGGCGGGATTTTTCCACTTTATTCACCTGAGTCATATGTAGCCGAATTCGACTACAATTGTTTGTACAGTAATGGTCATTATGGCTTTAATGTCGGTGAAATGGGCGCGGAGTATTTCGACTACGACGAATACAAAGACCAAACGAATCGAGAGGCCAACGGGATATCGGTACAACCCCACTTTGTCATACCCGGAGAAGACCTTCACGTTGAAAACCAAGCCCTCAACCAAGGTTTGCCTCTGAGCAAAGTGACCACCGATATCGATGGTGAACTGCGCGATGCGAATAATCCGACGATGGGAGCCGACGAAATGGACGGCGTGGCGATCAGCATCGATTTGACCATAGATACCGTGATCACATCCGGCAATTTGAACGGAGGAGAGCAATTGGCCATCGAATGGTCCGGTAGAAACATGGGCAACATCGATTTTAACCCGCCGTGGATCGATCGCATTTTTCTGTCCGATGACGAGGTGCTCGACGACGGTGATCAGGCATTGTACAACTACCAGGTGCAGAATGCCTTGCCACCTTTTGAGAGCTACAACAGACAGCAATTGATTACCCTTGATTTGGCGCTGGAAGGCACCAAATACATCATCGTAAAAATTGACGCCGACGTAAACTTGGTTGAGGACAACACCAACAACATTGCGGTGTCAGCACCTTTTACCGTTACTCCTCCCGATTTGCCCAACCTTGTGGTGACAGACATCAACATGCCGGCCAATGTTTATTCCGGCACCCAGTTGCAGGTTGATTTCACCGTAACCAACATGGGAGACGCCCCGGCCTCGGGAGAGTGGACCGAGTTAATATGGTTTGAGGACTACATTCAGAACTTCAATCAGGAAGTGGGGATGTACAAGTTACTGCACTCGCCCATTGCCAAAGTGAACAACATCATCGGCCTTATGCCCGGCGAATCCTATCAAGGTACCGCCATATTCGAGACGCCTTATATCGCCCAAGGATATAGGTACATACGTGTGGAAACCGACGGATACGACGATGTGGTGGAAGAAGTGGACGGCAACGACAACTTTACCGGCGCCATGATCGATTCGGTATTTGTAAACCAAAGCCCACTGGCCGACTTGGTGGTACAAGATATCCAAACCCCGACCGAAAGTTTTGCCGGCGAAGAGGTTACCATTTCTTTTACCGTGAAGAATATCGGTACCGAAACCACTTCACCGGTAGGGCTACCATACAACTTCTACTACGGCTGGACCTGGGGTGCTCTTTTCGGCGATTGGGTCGATTACACATACTTAAGCGACAGCACATTTTCGTTTGCACCGGGTGAATACGAACGAGTGTTCACGCGAGAGGGTAATGTAAAGGTCGACTCCTCGTACGTCGTTACGCAAACCTTGCAAATGCCGGGGTGTACAAGCGGCGAGTATTTCGTCTCCATATATACCGACCGTTGGAACCACGTGGCCGAACTGGTCGAGGACAACAACGTCACCATCTCTGACCCCATCCAGATAATTGCACGACCCGCTCCGGACTTGATCGCATCTTCCGATGACCCACTGATTGGGATGGCGAGCAATTCCTCCCACACCCTCACATACAAAGTGGAAAACCTCGGCGCAGATACGGCATTTTCGGGATGGAGAGACCGGGTGTTCTTGAGCCAAAGTGATACTTTTAGTTTCGACATCAACGAAATGCAGGCCGATTCGATCCGATCCGTGACAATCGTGCCAAATGCTTCGGCAAACTTTGAGATCGAGTTCGATATACCGCCTAACATCTACGGCGATGTATACCTCTATCTCTGGATTGACGCCATCAACGATGTGTGCGAATACCCGAACGACGACAACAACATCTTGAAAATACCGGTCTATATCGAACAAAGTCCGTCGGCCGATCTGGAGGTGTTTTTTACGCCTCCCGCAAACTCGGTTGTCGCCGGGGATGCTTTGGAACTTATAACGACGGTGACCAATGTGGGAGATGCCGTTCCAAACATGCCCAACTGGACAGACCGAATTTATCTGATCGATGAACAGGGATCTGCCGGTGACTCTACGTATAGTGAGAATTATTTCCACCAAGGTGGATTGACGGTGGACGCGATGTACTACCTCCCCGATCCATTTGAAATTCCGCTCGATATCCCACCCGGGTTTTATCGTATCGGGGCAATGACTGACTTACACGGAGAGGTATGGGAAAATGAATCGGAAGAGAACAACGTGATGGTCAGCAACGTCTTCCAGATCACCATTGACAGTTCCCGCGCACCCGATCTCAAGCCCACGGACTTGGTCAATCAAAACTGGTCTACGGGAGTGGACTACACGGTGGAAGTCAAGGTGAGCAATGATGGTGAGCCCATCGGCTTGGCCACTTGGGTGGATGAACTCGTACTCACGGATACATTGGGTGGAAAGCTGGCCTCGAGTACTGCGGTATTCTCAGACGGCTTGAATTCCGGCGGGGAATACACCGCGACTTTTCATATCCAAATCCCAACAGGTACTCCGTCCAATGCGGTGTTTGTGGCCCGCATTGATACCTCTCATGCGGTATTTGAATACCAAACCAAAAACAACATTCGAAAATTTCCCATCGACATCAATGTCGGCCCAACCCCTGACTTTTCTCCAACCGATCTGCAAGTGCCTCAATTTGTAAACGCAGGTCAAGAACTCACCCTCTCGGTGCTGAGAAACAATTTCGGGGAAGTGGGAGTGGAGAACAAATATTGGATTGACCGCGTGCTGTTGTCCGCCGACGATGTGCCGGATGATAACGACTACGTTTTGCGATCCTATGCCCAATTGGACCGAGATATGCCCGCCGAATACTCAGAGAGCTTTACCGACAGCATTCAAATACCACTGACCCGTGTGGGTACGTATTACGTGATTTACTTCATGGATGCCGATGACCATATCGCCGAAGGCAATTTTGAAGGAAACAACTACGTGGTGAGTGAGCAACCGCTGGAAATTACCGTGCCACTACCCGTGGATTTCAGCAGCGAGTTGGTCGAAATTGACATCGTCGATGGCAACCCCGAATGGATTAAATATTCCATAAAAAATACAAGCAGCAATACATTTGAAGGCAAGTTTTACAACACGTGGTATTTGTCGACGGATGCAGAATACTCCTCGGATGATAAACTCCTGGGCTTGGATCAAGTGGCGGATTATGACGTGTTCAACAGCTCCGTGAATCTCGGGCCGGGTGAATCCAGAACGGAGCGCGCCAATTTCATATACGTACCGGTTGTGGCCGGCGATTACTACATCATTCAGAAAATCGATGCCTTCTTGAACGTGTATGAGACCGATGAAAGCAACAATATTGTGGCATTCGGACCTTTTGCCGTTGACAATATCCCCGAAATATTCCCGGACATCACGTATGAAAAACAGTTTGGAAGAAACTCGTATAGTTTTCTCGACGTCTTTTTTGGGTACGCCGTCAGTGGCATTATCTTGGATGATTCGGGCAACCCGGGGATGGACGACCATGGATTTTTTCAGGCGAAAAATTCTCCCAACTACGATTCAGGGTTTGATCCCAGCCCCGATCGTCACGATTATAAAATCCAAATCCCTGACGGGTTTGGGATGATTACGCGAATGTGGGAGAACAAAGAGGAAAACGTGCAGTATGGGATAAGCAACGAGAGCCAACCGATTTACGAAATGTACGTGGGCGAAGAATACGTGCCTACACCATTGAATTTCGATTTCCGATTCGACAAGCCCATGCAGGCCGACCAAACGATTATCGTACCCGTGGCCGGTGAGCGTATGGATTACATAAAAACTGCGGCACCGTACATTCCACCGCATTTTGATCCTGTGATGGTACCGGTCAGCAACTATTTTCTCCGCGCCGAATTCAAGGAGTTCAGCGTGTATTCAATGCATCCGGAAAAGGTGGGGACTTCCCACAACGTCACCTTGCGAATCACCGGGTTTGACTTGGTCGACACCATCGGACTGGACGTGGCATTGATCCTCGGAACGGATACCGCTTATGCCTTTGAGACCTATCCCCAAAATCAGTCGGAGCTCGTGGCGTATATCGACATGAGAAATTACAACCCGGGCAACTATGAGTTGATGGTGCGCAAGAAAACCTCAGGCGATTACACCATTTGGGAAGAGACCGTGGAAGTTTTTGAAGACGATGCGGCTCTACTGTTTACTAAAATACAGGCACCTTCAATATCGCGTTCGAGTCAGGATTTCCAAATAGGCGTGACATACGGCAACGAGGGATATTCGAATCTTTACGACATGCTCGTTTTTGTTGCGGTATTCATGGACGATTCTACGAGCGCCGGCCTCGATGTAGAATACTTGGGCAGCGCGTATCCCGGATATCACGGAACCGGATTCATATCCGACGAACCGAATCCCACCGGGCCCATCGTGCTTGGAGTGCTCGACAATATGGTAATCTATGGAGCTTATGTGCCTATCGTGCATGCGCGCTCTGAAGAGACTTTCTATTTCACCATCAACGGCGACCAACCGGGAATTATCACGGTGCAGGCAACTTTGGGGTTGGTGCAGCGATCTCCATACACTTTTGCCGGACGCACCGCCGATGCCGGAACGAGTCGATACGCCGTCATGCTTGGGCGGGCCATCGGATCTGCTACCGGCATTTTGGAGGATTTCGCCAAATCGGCCGGTTGCGATCAAATCTTGAATGCAGACGCCATGACCGAAAGACTTGCCAACCAAACGTACAAGGTGGCGCAAAAAGCACGCGGAGCTTCGGGTATGGAAAAAAGTGTCAAGAATAACATCAAAACCGCCGTCGATCACGATGCCGGAATTAAAGCGAGATACGATGCATTCAAAGGGCTTATTGAAGACAGCAACAAACTCTCCCTTACCGCCAATGATGACACGCCGTTCTTTTCTGAGCTGAATGACATGTTCAAATGCATGAACCACGAAGAGCCCGGCAGCGTCAAAATCAAACCCAACCAAGAGAAATGTCGGCAAACGGCCACTTGGACCAGAGATGGAGTTGACTTTACAGTGAGAATGAACATGACGGGAGGCATCGCTTCCTGTCCGACACCGCCGGATCCGAGCCAAAAACACCTCCCGAAGTACAATGTGCCGATCGAAAATCAAAACTCCAAAGACCCCAATGAGATCATTGGGCCGCGTGGAGTTGGCCCGGCGCGATTGGTTGACAATGACCAATCGTTTGAATACACCGTATTCTTCGAAAACACTCCGGAGGCTTCAGCCCCGGCAGCCAGGGTGCGTATCGACAATCCACTCGATGAAAACTTGCGCGTGGCGAGCTTCCGTATTTCTTCCTTCGGTTTTGCCGACACGTCATTTCAATTCAACAGCTTGCCTTTCATTCAGCAAACCATCGACTTGGGAAGCAAATACCATGGCAGCCAATTGAAAGTCATCGGGGGGACTTATCCCGATAACCAAAAGGCCTTTTTCGAATTCACCACCATCGATCCTGAGACACAGGCTATCGTGACCGGTGCCAATGAAGGTTTCTTATTGCCCAACGACAGCACCGGTCGCGGGCAGGGCTACGTTACGTACATCATCGAGCCCGTGAGGGATTTGGATCCGGGCACGGAGATTAAAAACAAGGCCGCCATCATATTCGATGGAAACGAGATCATTGAAACCAACACGTGGACCAACATAATATCGGGTGGTGAATTGGCGAGCAGGGTCCTCGACCTTCCTCAATTCAGCTCTGAGGTGTTTCAAGTGGACTGGAAGAATGAGACTCCGCGCTTCGGGCCGCCGGTCGAATCCTTCGATGTGTATGTCCGCGAAGTAGCCGAAGATGCCGTGTGGACGAAATGGTTGGACGGCGTCAAATCTTTCAAGAAGCGGTTTGAAGGAACCCCCGGCCACACCTACGAGTTCTATTCCCGCGCCCGTTCGGAAAGGATGTTTGAAACCGTGAACGGTACGCCTGAAGCACGCACGACCATCCTCGAATTCGGTGGAGACGTCAGTGACGGAAAACCGATGGTATTCCCTAACCCCGCCATCGGCAGTACTACATTGGCATATTTGAGTCCGGGACCTGGAGCGCCGATGCGTGTCGACATCACCGACGTTCGCGGCAAGAAAGTGTCCTCTTCGAAATTTTCAGCAACGGGAACCGGAGTGCAGTATTTCTCCATCCCCCTTCGAATGCCGGCGGCGGGAGTGTACGTCGTAACATTGTATCACGATGGAAACCGAATGGGCTCCACGAAATTGGTAACGGTGGGTAACAAAAAGGAATAATCCCATAATTTTCAGACGCCATGAAAAATGCGTATTGGATCATCGGATGGATTTTGTGTTTCCTTGCCGTATCTCAACTCGGATACGGACAGAGATACGAACGCGAAGTCCGTTGCTCCGATACGCTCACAGTGTACCTCGAGGACAGCCCAAAGACCGAATTGACATCCCGGCCCAACACCACAAAGACCAATAGGCCTTACCGTATCGTGGAATGTCAAAAGCGATCATTGGTCGGTGTGAGAATCGACTTGGGAGTGTCCAAATATTATTACAATGAACCGACCAAAAACTGGATTGGCAACCACGCAGGCCCCAACTTCGGCATCGGATTGGTCCTCGGAGGCTTTACGCTGGGAGCAAGGTTTAAACCGGGAACCGTTAAGCCGCTTGAGGAGTTGAAATTTGATGACGTGATCCTACTACTCAATGCTGAGGTGAATCCAAGAAAAGTCGAGTATTACGTTGGTGTTTCGATCGATTTGCCGGTCTTGATTTCCCTCGAACCCTATGTGGGATACTCCCGAGCTCAATTTCTAGTGATCAATGAGGATGAGATCAAGCAAACTTATTCCCTGCCGAAAGTGGGAGGCTTAATCGCCGGATTGACGATAAACAAATATTTCGCTTTTGACCGGCATCGATACATTGCGGTTTTTGCATCGGGAGGCTTCGCGACAACCGACTTCTCGGTTGTCCATCGCAAATTGGACAAAGGGTATTTGGAATGGTCGGCCGGAGTGAGCTACAAAGGGTTTTTCACCAAACGGTTCAGCAAAAGAGTGGGCACCTAAATTGTTGCGGATACAAGATTCGAAACCGCTCTGCGGGGTATTGACTCTGCAAATCAATCCGTGCTTTTCCAAAGGTAAAGGCTCGCCACCGAACGGTAGGGGCGCCATTGCTCGGCCAACGCAATCAACTCGGCCGGTGGACGAGACTCGCCTTCGAAATACAAACGCTCGATGGCACGGCGGATCCCCAAATCACCGACGGGAAAAATATCCTCCCTCAATAGGGTGAAAATTAAAAACATGTGAACCGTCCACACCCCGATTCCCTTGATTCGCGTTAGATGTGCGATCACCTCTTCATCTGACATCACGCCGAGATTCTCGTATTCATCCGGTGCTTCGACAAAAGCCTGGGACAAAGCACGCATATACTCGATTTTGGGACGAGATAAACCGATGCTTCGCAAGTCTTCCGTCGATTGGAGGAGGAGATTTTCGGGGTAAATATCGCGGTCGAGGAGCCCAACCAAACGATGCCAAATGGCTGCGGCAGACTTGGTAGATAACTGCTGTGAAACGATGCTGCTCGCCAATGTTTCAAAATTGCCGACAGGTGGAGGTAATTTTATAAGCCCATGATTGGCAATCACCTCGGATAATTTGGGGTCGGATTTTAAATGATTTATGGCTTTGTCAATACGCATGGTTGAAATTCTTTGTAGGTGTCCGCAATTGATGAAAAAATCAACCGTTAGTCGGTAATGTGGAAGGGGTTATATTTGCCGGCTAACCCAATTACCTAAACACGAGATATGGCGAAGAAAAAAGGTACTCAGGATAAAGGCAATTTGAAAAAAAGCACTCCAAAAGTAGCTTATTTTTGCATGGAATACGGCTTGGACGACCGCTTGAAAACTTTTGCCGGAGGCCTGGGCATCTTGGCCGGCGACTATATGAAAGGCGCAAAAGATCACGATTATCCCATCGTGGGCATCGGCATCAAATGGAGCCAGGGATACACGGATCAATATTACGATGACGATGGGGTGTACGACACATACCGCAACAGGGAATATGACTTTTTGGAAGATACCGGTGTGGTGGTCAACGTCCAAATTCGTCGCCGACAAGTGCCGATCAAGGTGTGGAAATGCACCGCCTTTGGCAACGCTACGCTCTATCTTCTCGATACGGAAACCGCGTGGGGAGATGATGGTTGGATCACCGGCCAACTCTACGGCTGGTTTGGTGAGGAGCGGATCGCCCAGGAGATGGTGCTCGGCATCGGAGGTGTGCGGGCGCTGCGAGCGCTGGGCATAGAAGTGGATACCTACCACTTCAACGAAGGCCATGCTTTGTTTGCCGGATTTGAACTGCTGCGCGAGAAGAAAGAACTCGGCATGTCCACGGAAGAAGCTTTGGCCAAAAGCCGGGAAGAAATTGTGTTCACAACCCATACCCCCGTAGTTCAAGGCAATGAATCCCATCCGATCGACCGATTGGTATATATGGGTGCCAATTGCGGACTGACCGTCGAAGAACTCGTGCACATCGGCGGTGCACCTTTCAATATGACCGTGGGGGCGTTGAGACTTTCCCGATTGGCAAACGCCGTGGCGCAGCTCCACGGGGAAACCGCCAACCGCATGTGGGCTCACGTAGATAACCGTGCGGAAATTATCGCGATCACCAATGCGGTGCACCACGGCACATGGGTGGATCCGGCCATGATCAAAGCTGCCAAGGGCAAGGGCGATCTTTGGAAACCGCACATGGCCAACAAGCGGGCTCTACTGAAAATGGTCGAAGAGAGAACCGGGGCCAAAATGAAGGAAGACGTATTGACCTTGGGCTTTTCGCGCAGGTCGGTACCATACAAACGCGCCAACCTATTGTTTCGCGATCCGGCCATTATCGATCCGCTTATTCGCGCCGGAAAACTGCAAATCGTGTATTCGGGTAAAGCCCACCCACAAGACACCGGCAGCAAGCAACTCATCATGGAAATCGTGGGCTTCGGCAAGAAGTATCCCAATGCGGTGGCGTAC
>CAJDXB010000076.1_pt1 | contig 11873 bp, 9 predicted proteins | sample 7391691 | NCBI WGS metagenome assembly CAJDXB01 (sample SAMEA7055747, study PRJEB34461) | soil metagenome | biome: terrestrial ecosystem; feature: Peninsula; material: soil | place: Antarctica | collected 2016 | reverse complement strand
ATTCTTGATTTTTACTAAAGTAGGAAGCTGGAAAATTATGGCAAGCGTATTTGGTGGGGCATATCTGACAGCTGTGCTGTTTAACATTATAGGTGTGAATGAGTTTATGTTGATGCCGCCTGCATATCACTTGGTGATTGGTGGATTGGCGTTTGGCGCTGTGTTTATGGCGACAGATCCGGTTACGGCCGCACAAACGTTTCGCGGCAAATGGATATACGGTTTTCTGATAGGAATTCTGTCGATCATGATCCGTGTTGTGAATCCCGCATACCCCGAAGGGGTCATGATGGCCATTCTTTTTATGAATGTCATGGCGCCGACGATTGACCACTACGTTATTCAAGGAAATATTAAACACCGCCTCAAACGCGTTAAAGTATCAGCATAATGGCTCTGGATAAAAATAGCAACGCATTTACCTTCATTTTCTCCATCGTTATGGTGGTGGTTGTTGGCGCGGCTTTGTCCTTCGCGTCCATATCACTGAAGCCGATGCAGGAAAAAAACGCCCTCGACAAGAAGATGATGAATATCCTTGCATCCGTGGGCGTACAAGCCGATCGTCAAAACGCTGACGAGATGTTTTACGACATCGTAAAGAAGCGAATCATGCTCAACAACCAAGGCGAAGTGACCGGTGAAGCGGAAGGGCCCGTCGATCCAAGAAACACGGAAGATCCTTTCAACGTCGACATAAGGAAAGAATTTCGCAGCCCCGACATGAAACCGGAAGATCGACATTACCCTCTCTTTATCGCTGAGATAAACGGTGAGGAAGTTATGGTTATCCCGTTGGCGGGCAAAGGACTTTGGGGACCGATCTGGGGATATATTTCACTGGAAGGAGATATGAATACCATTTACGGCGCCAGCTTCGACCACTCTTCGGAGACTCCGGGGTTGGGGGCTGAAATCAGAGAGGCCCCATTCCAAAGCGAATTCAAGGGCAAAACGATTTACGATGCTGCCGGCGATTTGGTATCGATCACCGTACAAAAAGGTGGAGTACCGCCGGACGCTCCCCATGCAGTGGATGCCATAACGGGGGGAACCATCACCAGCAAGGGCGTGCAGGAAATGATCGGCCGCACCTTGGGGGTGTACGACACATACTTTAAGAAAAGTGCAACTGAAGTAAGCTCAATACCATGACAGATAAAGCAATGGAAGTCGCAGAGAAAGAGATAAAACAGGAGGCACTGCCTCGTGAGCCGTTGTTCTCTGCAAAGAACAGAAGACTGGTTACAGATCCTCTCAACGATGATAACCCCATCACCATTCAGGTTTTGGGCATATGTTCGGCATTGGCCATTACCGTGCAAGTTCAGCAGGCGGTGGTCATGTCGCTCTCGGTATTATTCGTTATGATCGCGGGTAGCAGCATTGTTTCGGCTCTTCGCAACAGTATACCGTCGCGTATCCGAATTATCGCACAGCTCGTGATCGTCGCCTCGTTGGTTATTTTGGTCAGCGAAGTGCTGAAGGCTTATTTGCCCGACATCGCCGAAAAGCTCTCGGTATTTATTGGGCTGATCATCACCAACTGTATCATAATGGGGCGCTTTGAAGCCTTCGCGATGGGAAATAAACCGTTTCCTTCCGCACTTGATGCCACCGGCAACGCCTTGGGCTACGCTTGGATTTTGGTTGTCGTTGCCGTAGCACGTGAAGTGTTGGGCTCCGGGGCCATTAGCTTTCCCGGCGTTGGCCAAATCACTTTTATCCCCGACAGCTTTTTTGCTGCAGGCTACATGAACAACAACTTGATGATTCTGCCTCCTGCCGCCTTACTGGTGATCGGAGTGATCATTTGGATTCAGCGAAGTCGAAACCCGAAACTTGTCGAAACAGCTTGATGTCAAAGACAAACACTACAATAAAAGCAGATTATGGAAACCGTTAATATTTTCGTTCGTGCGATTTTTGTCGACAACATGATTTTCGCCTACTTCTTGGGGATGTGCTCGTATTTGGCCGTATCCAAGACGGTGAAAACCGCGGTTGGGCTCGGTGCGGCAGTGATTTTCGTTTTGGGAATCACCGTTCCGATCAACTACCTGCTGGAAAACTTTGTGCTTCAAGAAGGGGCGCTGGCCTGGATATCCCCGGCATTTGCCACCTTGGATTTGGAGTTCCTCAGCTTTATCATGTTCATCGCCGTCATCGCTTCGGTCGTTCAGCTTGTAGAGATGGTCGTGGAGAAATTTGCGCCCGCACTGTATGGTGCTTTGGGTATTTTCTTGCCTTTGATCGCGGTAAACTGTTCGATCTTGGGAGGTGCATTGTTTATGCAAGAGCGCCAATATGCAAACATTGGAGACGCCACGGCATTTGGAGTAGGCAGTGGCGTCGGTTGGTTTTTGGCCATCATTGCCATTGCAGCCATCCGTGAGAAGATTCGTTATTCCAATGTACCGGCCCCGCTGCGAGGCATCGGCATCACATTCATCATCACCGGACTCATGGCCATCGGCTTTATGTCGTTCATGGGTATCGAGTTGTAAATCAGATGAGCTACGGTGAAACAGCTTATTGACAAACATTAAGGAAAAGGAAACATGACCTTTACGATACTAACATCCGTCGTTGTCTTCTTGATCATCATCCTGCTGCTGGTGGGCTTGTTGCTTTTTGCAAAATCCAAACTTTCACCTTCGGGACCGGTCAAAATAGAGATCAATGGCGAAAAGACCCTGGAAGTCGAATCGGGCAATACCCTTCTGACGACTTTGGGTGACAATGCAATTTACTTGCCTTCCGCTTGTGGGGGCGGGGGAACTTGCGCGATGTGCAAGTGCCAAGTATTCGAGGGCGGAGGTGAAATTCTACCTACCGAAGAACCGTATTTCTCGCGAAAAGAAATCGCTGAAAAATGGCGACTGAGCTGCCAAGTGAAAGTCAAACAAGACATGAATATAGCGGTTCCGGAAGAGATTTTCGGTATCAAAAAGTGGGAGTGCGAGGTGGTGAGCAATTACAACGTCGCTTCTTTCATCAAAGAGTTTGTCGTGAAATTGCCCGAAGGCGAAAGCTTGGACTTCGAGGCCGGCGGCTATATTCAGATCGATGTACCACCTACTGTCGAAGTATTCAAAGACATGGATATCACCTCGCATCCTGATTTGGGCCGCGATCCCATGGACTTCAAAAGCGAGTGGGATAAATTCGGTTTATGGGATTTGAAGATGAAAAATCCCGAACTGATCTTTCGCGCATATTCGATGGCCAATCACCCGGCCGAAGGCAATATCGTCATGCTTGATATCCGTATAGCCACCCCGCCGTGGGATCGCGACAAAGGCAAATGGATGGACGTCAACCCAGGCATCTGTTCGTCTTATGTTTTCGGCCGAAAACCTGGTGACAAAGTGACCATTTCGGGCCCTTATGGCGAGTTCTTCATCAAGGACACCGGTTCCGAAATGCTGTATATAGGCGGTGGAGCCGGTATGGCACCCATGCGATCGCACTTGTTCCACCTGTTCCACACACTCCGAACAGACCGAAAAGTGACGTACTGGTATGGCGGGCGCTCGAAGCGCGAGCTGTTCTACCTCGACCACTTTCACGATATTGAGAAAGAATTCCCCAACTTCAGATTCTTTGTGGTGCTCTCCGAGCCACTGCCTGAGGACAATTGGAAAGAGAAAACGGATATCGACGATACCGAAGGAGATGGATTCACAGGTTACGTGCACCAAGCGGTCATCGACCAATACCTGGCCAAACACCCGGAGCCCGAAGATATCGAGTTTTATTTCTGCGGACCGCCTTTGATGAACGCAGCCGTTTTGAAGATGTGCGACGACTGGGGAGTTCCACCCGAAAATGTCGCCTTCGACGACTTTGGGATATAAGGATCGCCAAACCGAAAATCGATTTACAATCAACGCCGAGCATCGTCTCGGCGTTTTTTTTGCGTGTATGGCGAAAGAGGAGATTTCGTTTCTCCGCATTCTCATGCAGTAACCGTTGGGTATTTTTTTGGGCGTGCCCCCGGCAGACCTTTTCCACCCACTACATCTCTCTCAACCTCTTCGACTTCCTCCACTTGCCTCACCTTTCTTTTGCCGGGGTCGGTCTACGGTCTTTATCCTCGACTCGCTGTGATAAGTGGCCGTATGGTCGGTGAGGAGCTTCTCAGGTCGCTCTCACCGGCCACGGCCCCTAATCACAACGAGCCTTGGGATACCGCCCTCTGCCCTCACGCAAACCTTCGAATGCCAATATACATCGTGTTAATACATCGCGTCTCCCACTTCTTATTCATTCAAAAAAAAACACCGACGCACGTCGGTGTTTTTTCGGAATCAAAATCCTTGATTTCCCGTCGGATTATGCATCCGCAATCTTTTTAATCAATCATTCAAGGCCTTTTCAATGGCCTTTTTCAATTTGGCGGGGCGGTGAGAACCTATAAAGATGTGCTCGCCGCTTTTGGTGGTTATGGAAATACCGTTTCGTCCATTGAGTGTAAAGGAACGCTCCATGAGGAAGGTCATATTCTCAGCTTGTCCCAGTGCCAAAGGCGGCGTTGTGATCATGATGCAGCTTTCGATCTCGTCCCAAGCAATTTTCTTCTTCTTGGGAAAAAATGGACGCATACGCACTTCGATCCCTTCCGAGGTGACCTTGGTTTTCAATTCCAAACTATAGATGAGGTAGCTTACCACGCCCATAATGGCCAAGAGGGCACCCACTATGGCCAATGAGAATCCGAGGCTTTCCGTCTCATTAACGTGCCGGAATACCCCAAATGACATGAGCAAAGGGATCAATACCAAAGCAGAGGCCAACGATTTGCGGCCGGGCATGTGAACGGTTTCCTTATAATATTTCTTTTTTTCCATAACTTCAATCTAACAGGATAGTAACACAAAGTTAACATTAATATTGTTTACGGAGAAATCCAATGCATGTTGCGATTTAAATTAAAATGATGAAACACCTTAATCACCATGTATTCAGCCGCATGCGCTATATGTAGATTCAATAAATCCCTAATCGAACGTAATACAGGCTTAACATTGGCTTCGATTTCGATTGATTTTCATCTTGGCGTCGATGTTCGGCTATGCATGCGAAGTTCAAAATTCAGATTTCTATTGCTGCTTCTCTTTCGCTGCATCTCTTCGGTTCCAAAATCGAGTAAAAGGAAAATTCATGTGAATGGCGGGGCGCAGTGAAAGAATATCCTTTCCAGGTTCGTCCCGAAAAATCCGATCTACATGTTGCCGCGCCGATTTCTCTCGTAGTCGGTAAAAATCCATTCTCCCAACCCTTCGAGTCCGGTGTAAATGGCTTTGCCGCGATTGGCTTCGGTGAAGTCTTCCACAAAGCGCTTGAGGTAGGGGTCATTTGCAATCATGAAGGTTGTGATGGCGACGTGTTCTTTGCGGCATTGGGATGCGAGGTCCAGACATCGGTTGACGATCATCGGGTCGAGGCCCCAGCTGTTTTTGAAATACCCGTCCTTAAGTTTTATGCATGTGGGTTTGCCGTCGGTGATCATGAAAATCTGCTTGTTGGTATTTTTTCGGCGGCGGAGCAGGCTCATGGCGAGTTGGAGACCGGCGACGGTATTGGTATGGTAGGGGCCTACTTTGAGGTATGGCAACTGCTTTAGCGTAATGCTTCGCGCTTCGTTTCCGAAGACGACGAAATCAAGGGTGTCCTTGGGATACCGTGTGCGGATAAATTCCGCCAAGGCCATCGCGACTTTTTTCGCAGGGGTGATTCGGTCTTCGCCATAGAGAATCATCGAGTGGGAGATATCGATCATCACGACCGTCGAGGTACTCGTTCTGAGGTTGGTTTCGTGAATTTCGAGGTCTTGTTCTTGCAGGCTGAACGAATCGATGCCACCTCGGACTTGAGCGTTGTGGAGGCTGGCTGTGAAATCTATGTGATCCGTACGGTCCCCAAATTGAAATTCGCGCCGGTCGCCGGTTAATTCTTCCCCTTGGCCGGTCATGGATGTTCGGTGGCCCCCTATCGATCCATTCTTCATTTTGGCGAAGACGCGGTCCAACGACCTTTTGCGCATGGCTTGTTCGCTGCGCGCGGTGAGTTGACCTCCCGATCCGCTTGCAGTATCCTTGTCGCGCAAGTATCCATTTTCGTACAGGTCTTCTATGAAGTCCTCAAGGGTATAGTTTTCGTTGGTGAGTTGGTGTGCTTTGCCAAGTTCCCGCATCCAGTCCAGTGCCTCATCAACATCACCGGAAGTGTATGTTACCAACTCGAGAAATAACTCAAGCAACCGCTCAAAAGGTGTCCGTTGATCCGCCTCGGGGATGTATTTCTGAAAAAGATATCCTTCCATAGTTATGAAGGTACAAAAGATAGTCGGTTGCCGAGGGTTGGCCGGGGAATAAAAGATGGAATATGGATCATTGCCGGCAACGGTAAGTTGTGTTCGTCCATAAAACCCAATTGCTGTGTTAAGTGAGTTCATGGACTTTATGATCCGCACACCGAACTGTCTTGGTGGACATTAACTTTGTGGAGATTCACGAATAATATGGTGATATCATAATTTCACTCCACCCGCGAGAAAGTTTAAAGCCCCGAGTGCCATGCGGCTGCGAAAGTGGCAATGAACCGCAGCCTGCGGCGGGCTTTGAAAGATTTGAGGAATATCTAGCCCGACTTGCGTTCGGTTACCTCAAAACCTTCCTGTACGAGGGCTTTTGCTAATTTTGCCCTCATGGACAATAAATCAGATTTCGCGGAATTCATCGAGGACTGGTTGCGCGACACCCTCGGAGTGGACCCGGGCATGACCCAAGTGCTCAAGGTGATTATATTATTCATCGCCATGATTTTCATCGCGTTGCTGCTGTGGACAATCGGGCAATGGGTCATCAATCGCTTCATCTATCGACTGGTGAAGCGCTCTTCCTCGCAATGGGATGACGCGATGGAAGAAAAAGGCGTATTTCGAAAGTTGGGCCATATCGTGCCGGCTATCGTGATCAGCTCTTTGACTCCCGTGGTTTTTACGGATTACCCCAAATCTGTGCCCATGATCGGTAAGATTATGGCCGCGTTTATCACCTTGATGATCATCCGCGTAATCGTGTCGGCTATTGGGGCTACCAACGTTTATCTATCGCGGTCACCCAAATACAAAGACAAGCCCATTGCGAGTTTCACCCAGTTGGCCAAACTCATTTTTTGGTTCGTCGGGGTGATCATTATTCTGGCCATAGTTATCGGCCGGAACCCTATTTATATGTTCAGCGCCTTAGGCGCCGTGTCCGCGGTGTTGTTGTTGATCTTCAAGGATACCATTCTCGGCTTCATCGCGAGCATACAAGTGACGATCAACGACATGGTTCGAATCGGCGACTGGGTAGAAATGCCGAAGTACGGTGCGGATGGCGACGTGATCGAGATCAATCTCACTACGGTAAAAATCATAAATTGGGACAAGACCATCTCAACCGTTCCCACGTATTCCTTTGTATCGGACAGTTTCGTCAATTGGCGTGGCATGCAGGAAAGCGGTGGACGGCGAATCAAAAGATCGATCAGTTTGAAAATGAGCTGTATTCGGTTTTGCAGCGATGAGGATTTGGAGAGGTATTCAAAAATTCAACGCGTACGCGACTACATCAAACGAAGGAGTGCAGAGATTGAAGAGTACAACCGCGAACATAAAATTGATACCGATGCCTCGATTGTCAACGGTCGCCGCATGACGAATATCGGCATCTTGCGAGCTTACATATTGCAATACCTCCGAGACAATCCAAAAATAAATCATGAGATGACCTGCATGGTTCGTCAGTTGGCACCGACCGAAACGGGTGTGCCCCTCGAAATCTACTGTTTCACGGCGACAGTGGCCTGGCTCGAATACGAACCCATCCAAGGTGATATTTTCGATCATATCCTAGCTTCGGTGCAGCACTTCGACTTGGAAGTATTTGAAGGTCCTGCGGGAAGTGATTATCTGAACTTGGGTCGAAGAATCGCAGCCGATGGGATCAATGAAAAGACGATTGCCGAGCCCGAACAACAGACAAGGCTCAATGTAGGAACGGAGAAGGAATGAATCCCGCTATCCGAGAAAACCACAAAATGATATAATGCATTTTGGGTGAGGAACTACAGGGTTACGACTTCGGCCTTTAAAAGACTATTGAATATATTCTATGATGGTTCTGTATGCCCACATCATCAATGCGCCGATCTTTACGGAACGCCGTTTTGATCGATGAGGTAAATCATCGAGGCCATGGTGGCGGCACCCAACTCAAGCTCGCGCTTGTTGATGTGCTCAAATACGTCGTTGGCAGTGTGATGGACGTCGAAATAGCGTTGTGAGTCGGGGACATACCCGAAAAGGGGTGGGGCACCATAATCTTTGAGGGGATTGATGTCCACGCCTCCATATCCCTTTACCATTATATGGGCTTCGTAAGGCTCAAACAACGGCATCCACCGGGCAAAATAATCGACCGTCGCCTGTGGGGCGTCCACGGAGAAACCTCGCGGTGTATATCCTCCCCGATCGCTCTCCATGGCGGCCAAGTGCGTTTCATTGCGCTCAGAGCATGATTTGGCATAGGCTTCGGCACCGCGCGCTCCGTTTTCTTCGTTCATGAAAAACACACATCGAATGGTGTGGCGAGGTTGGAAACCGAGCGCTTGAAAAATGCGCAGCACTTCGAGCGATTGGACCACGCCTGCACCATCGTCATGAGCGCCCTCGCCTACGTCCCAGCTATCGAGATGACCGCCGACGGTGAAAACCTTGTCGGGAAATTCACTGCCTATGATCTCGGCAATGACATTGTGGGACAATACATCCGAATAGAGCTTGCAATCAGCTTCCATGAGGAGATGAACCTTCTCACCGCCGAGTATTTTATCGGCCAAGCGGCGTGCCGAGTTGGTGCTTAGTGCAAATGCGGGAATGCTATCGGCATCGGCGGAATAAAACATCACTCCGGTATGTGGAAAGTCATCGTCGCGCAGACCGAGCGATCGCACCACGTATCCAATGGCCCCTTTGGAGGCGGCTATGGAAGGACCACGTACGCGTGTGGAGGAGCATGTGCTGTACGCCACGAAGGCGTTGATCAAAGTGGGATCCATCGCCTGATTGACGAATGCGATTTTTCCTTCCAAGGATCCCTCCGGGGCATCTTTGAGCTCTTGGAGAGTGGGAAACAACACGACTTCAGCGGTAAGTGGGCCGTTGGTGCCTACACTGAAGCCGAGAGCCAAGACATCGAGTTGGGTATTGTCTTCGACGATGACACAACGCTCGGGCTTGCCGCGCACCCATTTGGGAACCATCACAGGCTCAATGCGCACGCTGTCGAATTCGTAGGACTGCATTTTGGCTTCGGCCCATTTCACCGCTTTTTCGGCATCTTCGGAACCACTGAGGCGATGGCCGATGTCCTTGCAGAGCTCGCGGAGGTTTTCGTAAGCGTCGCCGCTTACCAAGGCTTGATCGTAGATTTTTCGCAGCATCAAACTGTCGTTTTGTGCACTCGACGTCAAGGTTGCGAAGAGCAGGCAGAGGAGGATTACCGATGATTTCATGACGTGAAATTAGTATCGTTTACCACCGATTTTAGAATAGAGGAAGATGGACGTATGAAGTTGAATGATGTTTTGCGTGAGGGAGGACGCCGGCATCCTTTTCGCGTTTTTCGGCTTGGGGACGCACCGCCGAAACAGCGACCGGCGGAAGCTCGTTTGGGCGGTTTGCGACCCCACCGAAAACGCGAAAAGATACAGGCGGTATACCGACCTCGACAAAAGAAAGATGGAGAAAGTGGAGAAGGTCTGCCGAGGACACGCCCAAAAAATAATATTTGAAAACAAGGTAAAACCAACGAAGCGATATGAGACCTGATGGAAAAGACGTGTACATCGAGGAGGCTGATTTCGAGGGTGTGAGCTTTGTCGATTCGCCACCGGACAGGGGTGAATATACACATTGCACATTCTCGAATTGTGATTTTTCGAATGTCAACTTGTCGGAATTCCGATTTATCGAGTCGAAATTTATCGGGTGCAATTTTAGTATGGCCGACATGAACGGGACGGCTCTGCAGGATGTCGAGTTTGAGCATTGCAAAATGCTGGGCTTGCAGTTCGATAAGTGCAAGCGTTTCGGCTTTGCCGCGAATTTTGACCGATGCGGATTGGAGCTTTCGTCCTTTTATGGCGTAAAACTCAACCGATGCTCATTTATAAATAGCCAATTGCGATCGGTGGATTTTACGGATGCCGATCTTAAAGGGGTGATCATGCGTGGTTGCGATCTGCTGGATGCCAAGTTTGAAAACACCGTTTTGGCAAAAGCCGATTTACGTGATTCGACGGGCTACACCATAGATCCGGAACACAACGATATCCGCAGGGCCAAATTTTCTTTGCCCGACGCGCTCGCGCTTTTGGACAAATACAATATCAAAATAGAGAATTAAAAATAATGCGGTGAGAACTGTGGCATTCTCACTAATAATCCAACAGGTTATATACCGCTATTTTTTCGGTCAGAATCTCATGGCCGTCTTGCGTTGACACGCGCAACACGTATACGCCCGCTGCGAGAGCCGGGCCGAGATCGAGTCGGATTTCACCGATTTCCGTAGACGTGTGTCGAAATACGGGTACGCCGCGGGAGTCATACAACACGAAGTTCTTCGCACCGGGTTGCGAGGTCTCCACGTACACCATCCCCGATGTTGGGTTGGGGTGTATACGCGTTTGTGTATTTGTTTTTCTCTCCAAAGCAACGATGTCGGAATAAGAAGACATCCCGTCGAAATCGACTTGCTTGAGGCGGTAATAAGTCACGCCGGCCGGCGGGTTGATATCCAAATGACGGTAATTTAATACGGTGGTTGAGTTTCCCGCTCCTGTGATGCGGTGAATTTCGTGAAAATGAACGCCATCGACGGCGGCTTCCAAAGCGAAGTAATCGTTGTTGATTTCGGATAGGGTTTGCCAAAGGAGCTCGTTACCGGTTGGTATGGCGCGTCCGACGAAAGCTGCCAATTCGATGGGCAACGTAGTACAGTCAAGACTGGCTCCGTTTGGCATGTTGAAGGAAAGTTCAAAAGAGATGTTGCTATTGGAATAGTTGTCTATCAATAAAACGAAAACATCACCGGCATTCATGTTCACAGGTGCGACCCATCCATTGCCTCCGGCACCTTCAGAGGAGATGGTGGAGCCGGCCTTCAATCCGGTAGGCCCTCCTCCTGCAGCGTAAGAACAACGCAGTGGGTGTTGATTAGGCACACATATCGTATTGGCCAAGGAACCGGGTGGATATGGTCCCCACAGGGCGAAATCATAATCGGAATAGCCCTCCGGCGTCAATGTGAACTCCAATATTCCACCGGTTTCGGCACTAAACAGGTACCAACTACTTTGATGCTCCGAGTAAAGACAACCTTGGTTGTTTGAATTCAATTCAGGGGTGCCGGCCCCGCTACTGTTGCCGGAGAAGGTCTCGTCGCTGCACACGGTGGTACCACCGAAACAATCCGCACCTAAAAAAGGCAATCCGACGCAGACATTAAAACTTGTGTTGTGGGTACTACTTGACCAAGTGTACACACGAACAAAATAAGTGTTTCCAACTGTTAAGCCTGCGACCGTACTTATATCAGGATCACTGCATACCAAAGGCGCGCCGAGCGAGTTGCAAGAGCCGGCATAAACAGAATGAAAGAGGTCAGTGGTAGAGCCGGTCACATTTAACAAAGAAACGGTATGTGTGGTATGGGTGGCTACAAAACTGTACCACACGTCGTCATTGGCCGTGCCATTGCAGGCGTTGTTTTGATTGGAAGTTGTTGCATTCTTAACAGTTCCGTGAGTAATGTTTT
>CAJDXB010000152.1_pt2 | contig 11996 bp, 12 predicted proteins | sample 7391691 | NCBI WGS metagenome assembly CAJDXB01 (sample SAMEA7055747, study PRJEB34461) | soil metagenome | biome: terrestrial ecosystem; feature: Peninsula; material: soil | place: Antarctica | collected 2016 | reverse complement strand
TATATTTCGCCCTTTCAGGGCGAGGCTTACGAATGGATCCTGCCGGTGGAGCAAGCCCCATCGCTGACATATCGCGCCCCTACAGGGCGCAACCTTGCAGAACGAACACCCTGCACATCGGAGCCGGGCATTTATAATTATTGGGATTCATAATCGATCGTCATTGCAATGCAATGCAATATATGGCTGGAAACTTGAGTAACGAGCGGTTGAGTCTCATAACACTTCTAACACTTCTCCGTCCCGGCGGGACGGGATATGAGAGCGATGGGTCTTGGCCCATCGTTCATCAAGTACGTTTCACCAAGGTTTTGGCGGCATTTTTGCCTTCAAAAATGATGACAAAACCGATTCAATGATGACAAAACCGATTGATGAGAGAACAAAGTCAATTTGGATTTATATTTCACCCAGGACCCCCATTAACCATTTACCATTAACCATCCACCATTTTTTCACCCACTTTCACCTTCCGCAGATCCAAAACATTCATCGGATTGGCATCCAAACCGGTAACCTCATTGGATACAAACCGCATCACAACGTCATAAAATAGAGGCACCACGGGGGCATAAGACATCATTAGGCTATCCATTTCCGCGTAGAGCTCCACGCGCCGTTTTGCATCGTTGATCGACAGGGCTTCTCGGTACAATGCATCAAATCGTGCATCGGAGAAATGCGTGTAGTTCGGCCCGTGCGGAGATTTGTTGAGCGAATAAAACAAGGCCATAAAATTTTCATCGTCGGGATAATCCGCGAGCCACGACTTGCGAAAAAACTCCAGCTTGCCCTGAGAGGTCTGCTCGCGATGCACCGAAGCGGGCAATACGTCCACCGCCACCTTGATTCCAAAGTCACCCAATTGGTGTTGGACGTATTCACAGAGATCGACATAATCTGCGGTGGTGCTCAGTCGCAGCGTGGGCAACCCTTTGCCACCGGGGTATCCTGTCCGGTTGAGAATCGTGCGCACCGAATCCGATGAATATTCGTAGCCCCCCTCGGCGCGATACGCCGGCATCCCCGCCGGGATGAATCCTCCATGGGCGGGCGTATATACGTTGTTTCGCAGGTAGCGCACCATCGACACACGGTCGATGCCATAGTTCACGGCGCGCCGCAAGTCGCGATTCAGCCACACGTTGTCCGGCTTCAACGAATCGTCTATCATAAACCCGAGGTAGTCGGTTTTGAGAAAAGGTGTCTTACTCAGGTAAATGCGGTCCGCATATAGTTCGTTGAGTTCCCCGGTGGGTGTGAGCAATTCGTCCTTATAACTGGCGTGCAATCCCGACATGAAATCGAAGTTCCCTTTGAGAAAATCGAGGTAGGCGGCACTTTTGTCGGGGATGAACGACACCGCCACCGCATCGAGGTATGGTAGGCGCTCTCCGGCATCGTCGGTTTCAAAATACTTTTCATTTCGTAATACTGCCAACCGGGTATTCTCTATCCAAAAATTAAATCTAAATGGACCGGTGCCCACGGGGTGGCTTCGAAAATCGTGGCCGTAATATTCGACCGCCTCTCGCGGCACCACGGAGCAATACTTCATGCCCAGCAAGCCGAGAAAAGGGGGAAAGGAACGCGCCAAACGCACGACCAGCGTAGTGTCGTCAATGGCTTCAAAAGGATGGTCTGTGGCAATGGAACCGAATACCCATACGCCCGGACTCGCGAGCTTGGGGTCGAGGAGACGCCGGAAACTGAATACGAAATCATCTGCCGTGACGCGCCGGCCAACGGAATCCTCAAACACTTCGCTGTCGTGAAAGTACACGTCCTCTCGAAGCGTGAAACGGTACTCCAAACCGGTGGAGTCTATTTGCCAAGACTTTGCAATAGACGGGACCACATGGAGAGAGTCGTCGATGGACACCAGGCCATTGAAGAGCATATTGCACGCCCACAAATTTTCCAAATTGCTTGTAAATGCCGGATCGAGTGAGGAAATGCCCGCGGACTCATTGTATCGAAAAACCATTTTGTCGGCGTAATCGCGGTGCCCGCCACAAGCCACCAGCCCTATGGAGCAAAGAAAGAAGAAGATGCGTTTCACGGCCGAAAGTTATCAAAATCCGCGGGGAGAGTTAGCTTTGTCATGAAACTCACCGGGCCAATCACCCACGGAAAAACGCAAAATTGCAGTGACATGAATTTCCTCCTCTCATATATAGGTGGTCGGCTCAAAAGCTTCCATTACGCCAGCCGTGGATTGTGGATTTTCGCTTCCGGCGAGGCACCGGCCTTGTTGCATTTGATCGTCATCCTCGTCGTCTTTGGTGCGAGTTGGTGGTTGGGTATTTCACCCGTTGAGTGGATGATCTTAATATTGACCGTAGCTGCATTGCTCGCGGCCGAATTGCTGAACAGCGCCATCGAAAGACTGGGCAACGCCGTCACGACTGAGCACCATCCAATGATCGGCAAGGCCAAGGACCTCGCCGCCGGCGCGGTTTTGATCGTTTCCATTGCCGCTCTGATCATAGCGGCGATCATTTTCATTCCAAAAATAAAAAGTCAGTTCACCGACAAAACGGAATCGGTTACCGCCCCACGCCCAGCTGACTGAGTTGTTGCCTTTTATATCCGTTGCCCGCCCACCCGAAGGTCAGGCCGACTGAAATGGCATCGCCGCTGAAATCCGATCCTCCATGCGAATTGTAATTCAAGGCATTGTACCTCAAGCGTAAACCAAGGTACATGTCGCCTTGGAAGAAATATCGGTAATTGAAGCCCGCATTGAGGTTCAGCGCATCCGCTGTGATACCTTTGATTTCATTTTCCTCATCAGAAGACACGACATCGAAACCATCGTAGGCTATTCCGCCGATGAGTTGAAGCTCGCTCTTCGGAGTCTTCAACACTCTATACCCAAAGTCGCCGCCGATGGTGACGCCGAAAAACGTGTCGGTTGTATAGGTCGAGTCGCCTTTGACAAATCGGTATTTCTCGGCGGCCATGCACCGGCGAACATGCCGTAGTGAAATTCGACCATGCTCCGCGTTGAGGCAAGCCGCGTGAGGTAATCGCCTTGCGAAGGTCGATCGGGAAATTCCTCACGTCGGTACGCAGACAACAGGCTATCGGGTTGACCGGAAAAATACAGAGCCAACAAGTGCTCAAACGCCGGCAAGTCTTGCCGTGCAGCTTGGCTTGCGGCCAGGCTCTTCAAAAAGTCGGAGTAGACTTGAATTCGGTCGAGCATTCGAGCCGGCTGCCGGTAAGTCATAAAACTGTACTGCTGTCCATAATACTGCGTCGACCAACTCCATCCAAAGTACCCGGCCAAAAAGCGATCGTCGATCGGTACGGAGTCGCGGTACATATCGAGCAGCACTTGAGCGGCGTATGAATCTTGAGACATACCGCAGTGGTAAATCCAGTAATCGAGTACCATAATGGCCGAATCCACTTCTTGGCGGTTGTAGTATTCGGGAATGAGCTTCATGGAGTTGAATGTGATATCGCTGCAATCCGGCATTCGCTCGGTCATGATGCCCGATAAGTCCGGCGGCTGCGCTATGGAAGGGTTGCAAAAAAGAATGCCGAACATCGAAAAGACCGGCCACAGCAGGTTTATGTACGAAAGGTTTTTCATGATAGCGCTGTATTTCGAGAGGTTATCCACAAATCACACACATCGAAAGCAATGAATAATGTCGACGTGAATAAACAAAATTCATACCGTATTTTTCCTTTAGCCGGTTGTTTACAAGCTATCTGAAAGCAGAAGGACTTCCCAACAAATCGTCCGTTTTTGCCGGCCAAATTTCCGTGCGCGCTTCACATCTTTTTGCATGTAGACGTCAATGGCCCTTTTATACCTTCGGTTCATCTTGTCATTTACGACGAATGTGTCTTCAAATCCCTCAATCAATACGCGTGTACCGTATACCAAGCCGCTGTCGATCAGGTCTCGTGACACCGCGATGGAACATACTTCATGATGTAAGGTATCGCCCCAGGCAGTGATGTCGCCGGAGGTTCCGGGACGCGTTTGGTACGGAAGGCTGTTGTATGCCGACACACGCACTTCGAGGCACTTCATGTCCATGGGGGCCGCATCATCCGACGCGCAACCAATCAATACGACCGAAACGATGATCAAGAATCCAAAGAATGACCCGGATTTCATATCCGATAAATATCGGAATTTATGTGTGACGTGAAGGGAAAGGCAAATTGCGCGGAGGCGGATCAGCGTTGGGCAGGATTTGTAGCCGCCTTGCAGGATTTGGAGTTGTTTCGCAGGATTTGTAATCCTGCGATTATAAAAACCCGAACCGCAGGCCGTGGGGCAACGAATTTCAAAACCCGAAAATACGGTCGCAGGATTATAAAAACCATCTTATCCCCCAAATTGATAGCTGATCACCAACAAGAACTGATGGGTCCTTTTCGATTCATTCAACGGACTGACACGATACTCGGGACCGACGGCAAATTCATCGCCGCCCGAAAAGCGGAACGCCACGGTCGAGCCGGTGCGGATTTCATACTCGGTGTCGCTTCCTTGGAAACCGTACAAGTGCTCGTTTTTGGCCTTTATCGACGTGGCAGTACCGGCGTCCATATTATTGGACAATGGCCACGCAAAAGAAATGCGGTATCGAAATCGGTACTCGGGTTTTGACTCGGGGCCCCACATCTGTTCCGCGGCGAAACGGTGGCCCATTTTCATGGAAGAATACCTTCGTTTCAACTCGTATTGTTCGATGATGCGATGGATGGTCGCACCGCCGGTTTTGACACGAAACAAATATCCGCCGTTCAAGCTGTTGCCGTTTTGCAAGGTGCGAGATAAAAAGGCGGACAAGTCGGCGCGTTTGAATTGATATTCGTATTCTGCCGATCCTTCACCGAATACACCATTATATAAGGAGTGTCGGCTTTCAAAATCAAAGTTGAGACCCCGAGAATTGAAAGTAAAATCCCCACCCCGAACCACGCGAGAGTCCTCAAAGGGAATGTCGCGAAACTGTTTGCGGTATTATGGCCTCTCATGAATATGGTCATCGGAATGAAGCGGCGAAGATAAGCGCGTCGACCAAACAAATGAACCACAAAACAAAATGAAACAGATATCGGGAAGTGAGGTCGCTACCCAAAGCTCCTTGTGTTGATGAAGACTTATTCCTTTACAGAAATCTCGATGAACGAAATCGGATGATGTCTGCGTGAGGGCGGCAGGCGGTATCCCGCTTGGAACTGCGGTTAGGGGCTGTGGGTCGGGGAGAGCGACCGGCGGAAGCTCCTCTCCGACCCTACAGCCCCTTATCGCGGATCCAAGCGGATAAAGCCTAAAGACCGACCCCGGCTGCAGTAAGGCGGGGAAGGTTGAGAAGATGGAAATGTTGGAGAATGTGACGGATACCAAATGGATCTGCCGGGGGCACGCCCAAAGGCGACAAAAAAACTTCGATAATTCGTACCTTTGTGCCTTCAAAAAAAGCGGACAACTGCTGACATGGATATCGAAATAACATTGCCTGACGGATCGAAACGCCCCTATAAAGCGGGAGTTACGGCCCTGGAGATCGCGCGCGACATAAGCGAGGGTCTGGCGCGTAATGTGCTGGCCGCCAAAGTGAATGGCGAGATACGTGATGCGACGCGCGCCATCGATCACGACGCCGAACTAACACTGCTGACCTGGCGCGATGAAGAGGGGAAATCTACGATGTGGCACTCGTCGGCGCACTTGATGGCCGAGGCTTTGCAGTATTTTTACCCCGACGTGAAATTTGCCATTGGCCCGCCCATTGAAAACGGTTTCTACTACGACATCGACCTGGGCGACGAGACGATCAGCGACAAAGATTTTGAAAAAATAGAAAATAAAATGCTCGAATTGGCGCGGGAAAAAAACCCGTACCAACGCAAGGAAGTGAGCAAGGCCGACGCGCTGGACTACTACCGCAAAAAGGGCGATGAGTACAAGCTGGAATTGATTGAGGACCTCAAAGACGGCGAAATCACCTTCTATACGCAAGGTGGATTTACCGACTTGTGTCGCGGGCCGCACATCCCCGATACCGGCCATATAAAGGCGGTAAAACTCATGGCCACTGCGGGAGCTTACTGGCGGGGCGATGAAAAAAACAAGCAGCTGACGCGCATTTACGGCGTGAGCTTTCCGAAGCAGCAGGAGCTGAAGGACTACCTCAAAATGCTGGAAGAGGCGCAGAAACGCGACCACCGAAAGATCGGCAAGGAGATGGGGCTTTTTACCTTTTCTCAACGCGTGGGAGCCGGCCTGCCCCTGTGGCTGCCCAAGGGTGCCATACTGCGCGAGCGGTTGATAGACTTCCTCCAAAAGGCCCAAAGAAAAGCGGGATATCTCCCGGTGGTGACCCCGCACATCGGCAGCAAAGAACTCTATATTACATCCGGACACTACGCCAAATACGGCGAGGATTCCTTCCACCCCATCACCACGCCGCACGAGGGCGAAGAGTACCTGCTGAAACCGATGAACTGCCCGCACCACTGCGAGATATACCGCGCCGAGCCGCGATCATACAAAGATCTGCCGCTGCGGTTGTCTGAGTTTGGTACGGTGTATCGCTACGAGCAAAGCGGGGAATTGCACGGGCTTACACGAGTGCGCGGATTCACACAAGACGATGCCCACTTGTTTTGCATGCCCGACCAAGTGAAAGGCGAGTTCACCAAAGTCATCGACTTGGTGCTCTACGTATTGAAAACGCTGGGTTTTAAAGATTTTACCGCTCAAGTATCACTGCGCGACCCCAATGACCACGACAAGTACATCGGTTCGGACGAAAACTGGGAACGCGCCGAAAGCGCAATCCGCGAGGCCGTGGACGAGTCGGGGCTCGACTATGTAGTGGTGGAGGGCGAGGCGGCGTTTTACGGGCCGAAGCTCGACTTCATGATCCGCGACGCCATCGGCAGAAAGTGGCAGCTCGGCACCATTCAGGTGGACTACAACTTGCCCGAGCGCTTCGATCTGGAGTACACGGGCAGCGACAACCAAAAACACCGGCCGGTGATGATACACCGCGCGCCCTTTGGCAGCATGGAGCGTTTCGTGGCCGTATTGATCGAGCACACCGCCGGAAAGTTCCCATTGTGGCTCTTGCCCGAGCAAGTGGCGGTTCTCCCGGTGAGCGACAAGTTCAACAAATACGCGGAATCTGTTTTGCGAGAGCTAAATAATTACGATATTCGCGCCCGAATTGACGAAAGGAATGAAAAAGTCGGTCGGAAGATTCGTGACGCTGAAATAGGCAAGATACCCTATATGCTCATTGTGGGCGAAGAAGAAGAAAATTCCGGCACCGTTTCAGTTCGTAAACAAGGCGAGGGCGACCAAGGCGGTTATAGTCTGGAAGCATTTGCCCAATTGATTGAAAATGAAATAGCTTCGGAACTCGAAGCTAAAGTTTAACTTAAAAACAACACGTCATAGCCAAGAGATTTCACAAAAGGAGACCGCGACGGGTCATTAAAGAAGACCCGCACCGCGTCAACGAGAAAATACGTGCCAAGGAAGTGCGCGTAGTCGCCGATGATATCGGCGCCGAGGTCGTCACGATCGAAAGAGCACTTGAAATGGCCGATGACCGCGGACTGGATTTAGTCGAGATCGCACCATCTGCTAACCCTCCGGTTTGCAAGATCATCGACTACAAAAAGTTTCTCTACGATCAGAAGAAGAAACAAAAAGAGCTGAAGACCAAGCAACAAAAGGTCACCGTCAAGGAAATCCGATTCGGACCCAATACCGACGACCACGACTTTGAGTTCAAGCTCAACCATGCACGCAAGTTTCTCGAAGAGGGATCCAAAGTGAAGGCCTACGTATTTTTCAAAGGGCGAACGATCGTATTCAAAGAGCGCGGCGAATTGCTTCTTTTGCGTTTTGCCAAAGAAGTGTCGGACCTCGGTATTGTGGAGCAACTCCCAAAACTCGAAGGCAAGCGCATGATAATGATGATAAACCCGAAAAAAAGCTAACTGCAATACCCTTCAATAATTTGAACATCCAAAATAACAGGACATGCCAAAAATGAAAACCGTGTCGAGTGCCAAAAAACGATTCACGTTTACCGGCACCGGCAAGATCAAGAGAAAACACGCTTTCAAAAGCCACATTCTCACCAAAAAGACAACCAAGCAAAAGCGTCGATTGACGCACACCGGTTTGGTTAGCACAGAGACGGCCAATGGGCCGCTTTGATAAAAACAGGTTATCAACCCCGGGACCGAGTCCAACATATTTGACAAGTTCGCTCACTGAGCGGCACTCTTTCCCAAAAACACAAGAAAATGCCAAGATCAACGAACTCCGTAGCGTCACGGACACGACGCAAAAAGGTACTCAAGCAGACGAAAGGCTATTTCGGTCGCCGCAAAAACGTGTACACCGTAGCCAAAAATGCCCTCGAAAAGGGATTGCAGTATCAATACCGCGACCGCCGACAAAAGAAACGCAACTTCCGCGCACTTTGGATCCAGCGAATCAACGCAGGCGCACGCGAACACGGTATGTCCTACTCTGAACTGATGGGTTTGCTCAGCGCCAAAGAGAATAAACTCAACCGAAAAGTATTGGCCGACTTGGCCATGAACCACCCCGATGCTTTTAAAGCTGTCGTGGATTCGGTGAGATAGACCAAACCCGAGCCGCCGACGCGACTCAATAAATAGTATTGCAGTAAAACGCCGCGAGGATTCGCGGCGTTTTTTTTATGCCTATAATTTTGGCGACGTGTGAAAATGTACAGACGTTGCATGTACAGACGTTGCATGTACAGACGTTGCATGTACAGACGTTGCATGTACAGACGTTGCGATGTACAGACGTTGCATGCAACGTCTGTACATAAAATCAACCCATAATTTCGCTGACCAAAATACACGCGCTCATTGCGCCAGCAGCGTGTTTTCGTTAAAATCGGCGAAACGCCCCATACGACGCAACTCTAACCAAAATTTCATCGTAGGAACAAACGTGCCTCGCACAATAAGCCTAAATAAATTTTATTCAATTGTCACGGTCATCAAAAATTGGGTGTTGATATGTTTCGCACCGTTGTTTTTATGATCAAACCTGCAACGTATAGATTTGCCTTATATGAATCCATCCATCCCCTTTCTGGCGGGAGCGGCGCTCCTCTTTACCTCGCTGACCGGTTCTGCCCAGGTTCTGCTCTCCGAATCACATTCTTTTTTCAATGTCTTTGTCGACGGCAAAGCACCGGCAACCGCTGAAATCTCCGCGCCCATTTGGACGGTCAACGATTCGCTCTACAACATTCCGGCCTACGACGCCTACTGCTCTTGGAACACCAAAAGGGTACACCCATACAAGGTCAACCTCACCCATATGGAAGATACGATACCCATCGTATTGGCTTATGACTCATGTTGCTACGAGGCACCTTTCGTTGGGCGCAAGACCTCCGACTTCGGCTCACGGCGCGATCGTCACCATTACGGGGTCGACATCAAACTCAATATCGGCGACGATGTGAAAAGCGCATTCGAGGGAGTGGTCCGCGTGGCGCATTTCGACCGCGATTACGGCCGTGTGGTGGTCGTTCGGCACAACAATGGCCTGGAAACTTTGTACGCCCACCTGTCCAAACTCGAAGTTAAGGAAGGAGATTGGGTCGAGGCCGGCGATGTCATCGGCTTGGGCGGAAGCACAGGCCGCAGCACCGGCAGCCACCTGCATTTTGAAGTGCGCTACCTCGGCGAGCCCATCAACCCCAACGATATCATCGACTGGGAGACCGGCGAACTGCGCAGCGACACGCTCAACCTGAGTAAAGAACACTTCAAGTATTTGGTCGACATCCGCAAGCGCAAGTACCACCGCATCGGCAGCGGCGACACACTCTCCGGCATCGCGCGTCGCTACGGCACCACCGTCACCCAACTCTGCAAACTCAACGACATCAGTTCAAGGACCACCCTGCGCATCGGTCGCGTGCTGCGGTACAATTGATTTGGCATCGCGCGAGTACCGAGAGACGCCCACTTTTCCATACCGCTTAATTTCCCTTACTGATCCCTTACTCCACTCATAGGTTTCGGCTTTTGGGCGCGCCCCTTGTTTTGCGTTTCCCGGGCATTTCCCTTTATTCCGCAAGAACTTCTTAACCGATCAATCGACCTCTTTATGGTCGGGTCGGTCTACAGGCTTTATCTCACCTCTTGGTCGCGGCGGTGCGCAAGACGTAGAGGCGAGCTTCCGCCGGTCGCTGCCTCCACTTCGCGCTCCGCAACGCGACCAAAAGGTGAGGATACCGCCTTCCGCCCTCGCGCGACTTATCACGATCATTCATCTCAGTGCATTTCATTCTCCATAAAAGGCGCAATGATTACCTTCGCAACCGTTTTCGGATCACACGAAAACGCCGGCCGCCGATGGCCCGTTAATCTCTCAAGTTCACCGGCATTTATACCCGAATACGAGCGCCTCCAATGTCCGATCCAAAGAAAAAACCACGAAAACCCGCCAAGTCGACCAAGACCTGGACGCGTGCGGGAAAATCGACGGACGGAGCGAAGCGTCGACCCACCGCCAAGAAAAAATCACCTCGTAAAGCGAAAAAGAAGATGTCCCTGCGCCGGCGCATCCTGCGGTGGGCGGCAGTCCTTTTCATTTTGGGCATCCTCTCCTTGTTCGCTTTGTTTGGGGCCGTATACATCGGATTGTTCGGGCCTCTTCCCACCGCGGAAGAATTGCAAAGCATCCACAATGCAAACGCCGCCGAGGTGTTCTCCTCAGACGGACAGCTCTTGGGCACGTACTTTATACAAAACCGTTCGAGCGTAGAATTCGAAGATATTCCTCCCATCGTGGTCCACGCATTGGTGGCCACCGAAGACAGCCGCTACTTCGAGCACGAAGGCATCGACTTTTACAGCATCCCCCGCGTGGTGGTACGCACGGTGGTGCTCGGTGACCGATCCGCGGGTGGAGGCAGCACCCTGTCTCAGCAATTGGTCAAAAACGTATTCGGCCGGCAAAGCCACGGATTTCTCTCCGTTCCCGTCAACAAGCTTCGGGAGAACATCACCGCGTTGAAACTCGAAGACCTGTATAACAAGGAGGAGATCATCGCGCTGTACCTCAACACCGTGAGCTTCGGCGAAAACGTTTACGGCATCAAGGCGGCGAGCCGTCGGTTTTTCAATAAGAATCTCTACGAACTGGAAATCCAAGAAGTAGCCACGCTCATCGGCATGCTCAAGGCGAACACTTCTTACAATCCCCGCCTCCACCCCGAGGCCTCCCTCGAACGCCGCAACACGGTTTTGGCCTTGATGGCCCGCGACGGATCGATAGACATAGACCGACTCAACGCACTTCAGGCCTTGCCCCTCGACATCGACTACCGCAACCTCGAAGGACGCGGGGGGACGGCACAGTATCTCCGCGCATTTTTGCGTGGAAAAATCGAGGCCATCCTCGCGGATACAGACCGCGGCGACGGCAAACCCTACAACCTCCTCAGTGACGGTCTGCGCATCACACTGACCATCAACGGAGACATGCAATCGAAAGCCGAAGCCACGGTGAGAAAACGCATGATGGAATTGCAAAAAACCTTTGACGAACACTGGAAGGATCGAAAACCGGCGGGCGTGAACGACGATTTCCTGTGGCAACACGCACGCCTCTCGGTCCGGTACAAAACCATGTCGGCCGCCGGGGCGAGCGAAGAAGCCATTCGCAAAGCGTTCACCACCCCGACCGAAACACTCGTGTATTCCTCCGATGGCCCGAAGACCGGCACCATGACCCCGCTCGATTCCATCGCCTACCAACAAATGATATTGCAGACCGGGTTTTTGGCCGCCGAGGCCACTACCGGCCGGGTGCTCGCATACGTGGGCGGCATCGACCATTCGTTTTTCCCTTACGATCACGTGCACTCAAAACGCCAAGTGGGGTCCACCTTCAAACCTTTCGTTTATGCCGCTGCACTCGAAGCGGGATTCGAGCCGTG
>CAJDXB010000047.1_pt1 | contig 12057 bp, 8 predicted proteins | sample 7391691 | NCBI WGS metagenome assembly CAJDXB01 (sample SAMEA7055747, study PRJEB34461) | soil metagenome | biome: terrestrial ecosystem; feature: Peninsula; material: soil | place: Antarctica | collected 2016 | reverse complement strand
TGCGTTTCTGTGTTGCTTTATCCGTTACCGGTTTACCTATCTGCTGCGGCTCATGAGCGGGAACTCCACTCGGGCCGTTGCTGTCTTTGGTACACCCGGCGAGAAAAATCATCGCGAAGGCAGCCGTGAAGGCTGCCATCGCGCGAAATATGTGTGTTGTTTTTTTCATGTAATGTGTGTTTTGTTATTCTGTCCTTGCTCAAATTTAAGCAATATCAGAACAAAAATCCAAGGCGCAGCTTACCAACTACGTTGGGGCCGATGCCCAAGGAGCTGCCATTGGGGGAATCGTAGTCTTCAGCACCTTCGGCATCCGAAGAGTACTTGGTGTCCATGTCGGTGGTGAACAGGATTCCGAAGCCCATCTCGGCACCGAGGTAGATGCGGTGAGCGAAATACCAGTCCATACCGGCAAAAGCATTGACGCCAACCGAAATACTTCCATCTTTTATCTTGTTCTCATAAACCTTATCGTTAAAGTCCAGAAATTCATTTTTGTTGGTCGTGGAAGAGAATCCCAAGGTGGCTTCAGCCCCAACATAAGGCGACAGAGCATCGGTACCGGCAAAGTGACTTTCGATACCGGGAGCGATTACGATGTCGAAATTGCTGTGGGTGTCTTTCAGTTCGGTCTCGTCGTCTCCGAAGCCTTCCAACCTTTTATCCGTGCTGGTATTGAATCCCAAGAATACGGAGGCTCTCCACGCCGTGGTGGCCGAGGTGAACTTACGGTACTTGATTCCGTTGATGCCGATGGGGGATCCACTCAGAGGGGCAAACAGGAATTCGAGATTCTGCTCACCGCCTTGTTGTTTCTTGACGTCTTGTGATTGCGCTGCAGTACCGATCAATAAGGCTGCGGCTGCGATTAGGAAAAACTTTTTCATAAGGCTTTAGTTTTTTTAGGGTTATGAGTTGATGCCAAATATCGATATAAAGGTTAACCACATGTTTTAAAGACTGTTGAAAGTATTCAACACCTCAATGTTAACATTCATTCGATTTGGCAAGGGTTACGAGGCGTTTTTAAAATGGTTTCCGAAATGCAAAAAAGAAAAATCCGACCCCTTTCGAGGGCCGGATTTTATGATGAGGTTCTATCCTTTTATCGTTTGACAATGCGGTCGGTACGAATAAACTTTTCGGTTTTTACCGTCAGGAGATAAATCCCTTGCGGCAACGCACTGAGGTCAATCTTGTGTTGCTCCCCGGCCGATACGGTTCCCAATCCATCGGTGTGGATGATCCGACCATTCACATCGGTGACGTGAACCGTCACAGAATGGTGCACTTCTTCGGTATCAAAAGAAACGTAAAGCGTGCCTTGGGTGGGGTTCGGGAAAAATCGAAGGTATTGTCCCGGCCCCACTTCGGTGATGCCATCGGGATTGGAGAGTGTAATCTCAATTTCGTCGCTTGCCGAACACCCTCCGGGTGCAGTGGCGGTAACGCCGATTACGACGTCTTCAACCAGTTCAAATTCGATGGTCGGCGTAGTTTCGCCTGTTGTCCAAATGTATTCTGTACCGTTATCGGGACCGGCGATCAACGTGATGATTGTTCCTGCGGGCTCGGTGCGGTCTTCGCCAAGATCAACCACGAGGGCTTCGACAACCGTCACGGGCACATCGCAAGTGGCGGTGTTTCCCGAGAGATCGGTGGCGGTGAACCCCATGGTATAGGTACCGGCTTCGAGCACGGCGCCCGGAATGGGCCCCGAGGTTTGAACAGTCGTCGCACCGCAATTGTCGGTGGCCACGACGCCCGGCGATTCCAGCACACCCTCGCACATAAATACCGACTGGGTGCAGTCGAATTGTGGGGCGGTTGCATCAATGGGGGTAACTGCAAAAGTCGTTGAGGCGGTGTTGCCCGCCAAGTCGGTCACGGTCATTGTTACTTCGTGCGCACCGGCGTCGGCGCAGGTGAATAGCGCAGGACTGAAAGTTATCTCGCCGATGGCGCAGTTGTCGGTCGATCCATGCTCCACATTGTCTGCGGTGAGGATAAGCATTCCGTTATCGTCCAAAGCGATCGATTGGTCTTCAGCCGCTGCAACGGGTGCTTCGCTGTCGGTCAATATGATGTGTAGCGTCTGCTGAACCAAGTTGCCGTGGTTGTCGAAGACGATGATCTGGGTGGTGCCGGTTTCATCCAAACTTGCACAGGAAAACTGTGAGGTTTGGATGGCTATTTCCGCAATGCCGCAATTGTCGTGGGCATAGGGCATCAACATGTCTTGGGTGAGCGTGGCGTTGCCTTCGTCATCGAGCTCCAATTCAATGGACTCTAAAGTAAAGGTCGGTTTCAAAGTGTCGAGAACCATGACCGTGGTTTGAACCAAGGTGTAATTGCCGGAAGCGTCTTCCACCAATACCGATATGGTTTTAGGGCCGATATCGTCGCATGATACTGAGTTGAGGTTTACGGTTTCGGCTGCAACTCCGCAATTGTCCGATGAAGATTCGATGATGTCGCCCACTATGACAGGTGCCGTTCCATCTTCACCGATATATATGGAGGGTTGCGAACGAATATTCAACACCGGCGAGATGGAGTCGATCACGGTGATTGCCACGTTGGTTGAAACGGTGTTGCCACTTTCATCCTCCGCGGTGAATTCAATGTTTTGAATGCCGAGGTCACCGCACGAAAATTCCGTTTTCGATAAAGCGAGTGAAACCTGCGAACAAGCGTCGGAGGTACCATTGTCGACATCGACGGGGGTGATGATTGATGCGCCGTCGTCATCCAAGTAAACCGTGAGGCTTTGCACCGCTATGTTTGGCGGTGTTTGGTCATCGAGAAGGACTTCGGTGGAAGCCGTTGTGACACAACCGTGGGCATCGGTGATTTCCACGGAGTGATTGCCCGGGGGTGCGTTATTGACATTGGCTTGTGTAGAGCCTCGGTCCCAAGCATATTGGTATGGTGCCGTACCGCCCGATGCGGTGGCCGTCAATGTACCGTCGCTATCGTCACCGCAAGTAGACGAAGCAGTAGCGGTTGCAGAAGAGGCCAACGCGTCAGGTTCGGTAAGTGTAATTTCTATGGTAGCCGAACGATTTAGGTCGTCCCGTACTGTTACGGAATAGCCTCCGGCGGTCAGTCCCGAAGCGGATTGGGTGGTGGCTCCGTTGCTCCACTCATAGGTATAGGGTGATTGGCCGGCCAAAGGGGTGACCTTTAGAATACCGTCAGCTTCTCCATTGCACGAAATGGGTTGAATGGTTTCGACCAACAAGTATTCGGCGCCCGGCCCGGAACTTTGTGCCGCAGAGGTGTTTGTAATTGCAGTGGCCATCGAGAATGCCATTCCGATAGCCGCCAATAAAATGGATGAGCTTAGGTGTTTCATGGGTTTCAAATTTTTGGAGACCGTGAGTCGGTCGTGTGCAGGTTTTAATGGTTAAACGGTGCTGAACGCGAGAGGTTACGCTCATCCAAATCACGTTCGCCATGGAAGATGAGAAGATGGATGGGCTATCCATATGACGAAATAAAGGTGCGCAGCCGGGCATTTGATATTTCGAGCTACCCATACGCGGTGATGGTCAATCGATATCTCGGGCTATACACACGCCGTAATAACGGTGCAACACGCGCACCGCTCACGTTTTTTCTCACACCCCAGGGCCCTTGAAGGGGAGTTTAAATCGAAGCGGTGTGAACATCTAATTTTTGAATTGTGTGATATACATTGGGTGAAATCACATGTCATAGCTTCCAACCTGGACCTGAATGTACCCCACGGCATTACGAAATCTTAAAATTCCGGACGTATTGAACTCCGTTTATCACTCATAATTTTAAATACAACACGAATTAACTTGACCGGGCATCCCTTTAGGGAACGACGGCGTGCTCGAAAATGCGCATAACTTCGCTCTTGATCTTTACAAACGGACACTACATGGCGAAGCGGCGACGAAAATCCATCCGAACCCACCCCGCGCGAATGCACATCCACACCAAAAAGGCCACCCAAATACCGAAAAGACCGGGGGAGAAATAATGAAAGGATACGATCACGGGCAGGAACCCGGCCAGGGTGGCTACGGTCAGCACGTTGCGGAGAAACTTCATCTCTCCAAGACCTTTGTACATGCCGTCGTAACCGAAGGCGATGGCGTTGATCGGCTGGCTGACGATGACCAAAAAGTACACGGAGTTGAAAGCCTCAATCACCCGTTCATCGTTCGTGAAGAGTGAGGCCGTCCAAACATAGCCGATCGCGTACACCGCGGCGAGCGACCATCCGATGATCTGCGTATATTTCACGATGGTCTTGCCGGTCGAATAGAGTTCCTTCATCGCGTTTTGACCGAGAAGCCTACCCGCCAAAGCATTTCCCGCTTGAGCGTACCCATCGATAAAAAAGGAAGAGAAGAGCCAGATATTGATCAATATGGTATGTGCGGCTACTTGAACCTTGCCATACCCCGTTGCATACCGCGTGGCGAGGTAAAAGGTGAGGTTGAGCATGACGGTGCGAACGAATAAATTGCCGCTCATGCCGGCGAGGCTGCGAAATTCGGGGTGAAGCCGCCACGTCATTCGAAGTCGAAATGGAGTCTTGGTACGAAGCGTAACCAACGCGGCGATCAACATGAATACCTGGGCGGCCAAACTTCCATAGGCGGCCCCTACGAGTCCCATTGCGGGTATGGATTGAAAACCGAAGATCAACACGTAATCCAAAATGAGGTTGATCACCATCGCGATGACGGAGATGACCATGGCCCATGAAGTATTTTGCAGGCCACGGAACAAACCAATGAGCAAAAGGGTGCCCAGGGTAAATGGAAATCCGATGGCACGGATCGAAAAGTAAGCGATACAGGCTTCGAGAACAGCCCCTTCCGCATTGTACCACATAAAGATCGTCGGGGCGGAGAAAGCAGTCACGAAATACAAAGCGATACCGAGGAGGAGGTTGGAAAGCAATGCTTGTGGAACCAATCCCGCCATCTCGTTCAAGGTTCCACGGCCATAGTGGCGACCGGCGATTGCCGCGATGGCCGTAATGGTTTGGGCAAAGATCCATACCATCATCAAATAGAAGCTACCTGCTATCCCTACGGCGGCGAGCTCTACGGTGCCCAGCCTCCCCACAAATGCCGTGTCGACCAAGCTTATGATCGGCTCGGCGATGCCGGCCAAGATGGAGGGAATGGCCAACCGGTGGATGTGTCTCGACATGGCCGGAAAGTTAGGAAGTTTGCGAAGTTTTTTTGGTCTATTCTTAAGGAGTTCCGCTGCGTATGCAGCCTCTGGCTTGTCACTCCGGTGAATTGTCAAATGAATCCACACCTTTCGCGTGATTTTGACGCAGGGCGAGTGTCCGGCTGAGCGTGTTATGTGTCTTAAAAGTTATGAGCCCGGATTAGAAAGCCCAAGAGCAAGCGATGCGCTGAGCACTTCGAGAGCCTCAGTGTCAACCTGTCGAAGTGGTTTGCGATCCCACGGAAAGCGCAGTTTACAGAAGTAAATGAGTGCTTTGAGAACCTCAGCATGACACATTTCAGAGGGTGAGCGTAATGCCGCTCTTGGGCTTTCTAAACGGACACTAGATGGAAATGGCGAATCCCAGAACAAGCACCAAATCCCTCCTCCAATCCCCATCGGCATAGTGCCCGTGGCGATAAAAAGCCCCGATGCCAAAACCGCTGTAATAAAAGGTGCTGCTAAACCGCAGCAAATTGTCGATCATCACGCCCCCTTCGAGGAATGGCCGATCCATCGATTTCAAACCCTCCGAAAAATCATTGAGGTCACCACCGCCCGAACCGATGGCCGCTTGGTAAGTCAACTTCAATTTGGGGTTGGCCCACGAGGTTTTGAAGCCGAAAATGTTGCCGAAATCCTGACTCCAGCCCAATTGAATGTATCGCTCCGACAAGAAGGCGTCGACTCCCATGGTTTGAAAATAACCCGGTGAAAAGAGCCCCGGATCGTCCTTGCCGCGCACGCCTCGGCCTTTGAACAAGTACGAGGCGTCGATCGCATCCGCATCGATTGCGCCGGCCATGAGGTGGATGCGCGCAGTCCCCATTCGCCGAATGGGAAATTGATGCGACGCGTGAATCTCCGCCTTCGTAAAATCTTGGTCGGAGTCGAAAAGCGCCGAAGTGGCGTGACTGAGACGAAAGTCGACTCTCGGATAGGTCAATGCCGACGGCACAAGGGCACTCCCCACTTGGATCAGTGGTTCGCCCGGTCTGTATGAGATCTCCACGCCCACTTCGGCGGTGAGTAGGGTGGAGCCCTCAGTCGTGGGAATATCCTCGAGCGAGCGCAAACCGATGTCGCGTTTCTCTTGGGTCATGAACACTTCCGTGCGTACGCCGCGAAACGGGCGGTACGCCATTTGGGCATTGACCTGCTCCACGCTTTGCATCGATCGGGTAAATAAGTTTCGCGCCACCTCGCCGGCGTGCAAAAAACCGGCCCCGGCCCGCAAAAGGCTCCTCCCCGGCTCCTCCACGTCGTTGCGGTAGCCAAAGAAGACTTCCCATTCGCGTGACGGCAATAGGGGGATTCTCAAGCCGCCGCCGTATTTTGTCTTTCGATCCTTGAAACCATAAGCGAAATAACCTTCGGGCTGCAACCACGGAATGAGTTCTTCATTGGTCGCCAAGCCCAAGCCCAACCGAAATCCTTCGTGGGGATTGTAGGCCAATATATGCGGCAACATCACATCGATCTTGCCGAAAGACAATCGGTTGTGCGCCAGTGGAGCGGCTTGCCTCGTCATCCAGTTCAACACGTTGAGCGCATTGGTCGGCAGCGTGTCGTACACCGCGTAGGTGTTGGTTTCCTCCGCCGTAAGTTCGAAAGGCCGCGTTTTCGCCCATTCGCCTCCCGGTATTTCAGGAGATGCATCCATGACGATTTCCGCCAAGGGAAATTTTGCCGCGGGCAAGTCGAAATTCACCGAGTCGATGTACGTATTGCTCACCAATTGCAACGGCACGTCCCGGTCGGAGTCCAATGGAATGGCGAATCGCGAGCTCATCTCATCGGGAAACCAACGACCGCCGATATTTCGGCAAAGCCGGCGGATCTCAAAATCGACCAAGGCCAATTCATTGGCGTTTCGACCGTGGAAACGGACAACTGCCCATTCGCCGTCGGAGAGCGCCAAACTTCCCTCCATCAAATTGTCGTTGTTTTTCTTTCGGGGCTCGAAGGCTATCAAATACACTTTGAAGCCTTGGACTTCCACACTGTCCCTCAATTCGAACCGATAGCGTTTGTCGCTGTTGGGGCTCACCGGATTGAGAAATGGAAACCCCGCCAAGGTCAATTGATTTCCATACCCATCGAAAGGCTGAAAGCTGTTGGACACCAAGCCGATTGCCGGATTGTTCACGCCTGACATACGCGTGGACAGCACTTTTTCCGAGCGGCGGCCCGGGCTTTCGTACATTACTTCCGTCAGGCTTTCCGTGAAAAACAAATGAGCGTTGGCAAACCCCGTTCGGCCCAACGACGCTTGGATGGTGTCGGTCCTTTCCACATCCGCATAGGCTTTGTTGTAGGCCCGAAAAGAAAAACGCGGGATGTTTCGCGGGTCGTTTTCACCGCGGCGCTCCACCGCCTTCCGAATCATGGCATAGGCGGGATCTTCCCGACCCACCACTTCGAAAACACCGAGGGATTCGACCTTTTTTGCCAAAGTTCGGTTCGGGTTTGCCGCCAAATCACGGTAAGTGATTGTGGAGGGTCGGTACCCGACCGCACTGATGCGTAACGAGTCGGCGGGACCGGGACTCACGGTAAAGGATAAAGTGTAGTATCCGTCGATTCCCGATGCGGTTCCATGGATTTCCGCTCCGGTGCGAATGGCCAGATTGACAAAAGGAATGGACTCTCCGGTTTCACTGTCGGTAATGCGGCCTTTCACCACCTGACCGACTGCGATGCCGCCCGCGAGGAGAAAGGCGACCGGCACAAGAAAACACAACCCGGTGGAATATCGGAGGCGCATCGTCGAACAACTTAGAGATAAAGGAAATATTATATCACATGATCCTAGAATAATACATGCACCCCGACTTGAGTTCCTTGTGCCCCCTTACCCTCAGTCCAAAGATTTTGAGAGTGTACTCCGCAATGATACAGGGGATAAGCTCCGGGAAATTTCACGGTCGTCACAAACGTTTATTCCAGCTTTGTCGATGCTCCTCATTATTCGGTTATATTATGCTCGTGACACTTATTGGCCACCCATATTTCCCAAGTTCATGAATTGGTATCCCACCGTGGAGATTTCAAATTTCCCCGATTCGATTTTTTCAACCGTCGTCACCGTTTTCTCTGTCGACTTTGAGTCTTCGTTTACGGCTTGAATTACCGTTCCATCCGGATAGCCGCTTGGAAGGCCTTCGGGTCCTTTGATTTTTTTGTTCTGGCTGCTCATCTTCATCATCGCTTTCATCCAGTCCGCGTCGAGCTTGTCGGTTATCCACAGCGTGGCCCGCTCATTGGCTTCCATATCTCCGCCTTCCACCAAATACTCATCGCAGCGGTATCCGGAAATTTCCTTCGAGTTGCCGGTCTTTTTAAAGGTCACGTCTTTATTCTTGTCCGTGTCCGTGGCGGAATCCATCAAATCTTCGTTGAGCTTCATAGTCATGCCCATCTTTTGCCCTTCTGCGCTGATCAGGGTTACCATTTCCCGGCTGTCCAAGTCATAAATGATGTATTGAGTTACCCCTTCGTTGTCGACTTCCATTCCGAAATTTCCGCCATCATCGTCCAAAAGCATCGTTATATTTTGATCTTCTTTCAGTTTATCGCGTTTGTATGTCTTTACGTTAAGCGTGAATCGGTGACGGAAATTATAAGCGTCTTGCACATCCACGTCACCGCCGCCACCCATCAACATTTGCATCATCGCATTTTGATTGGCATCGCCCTCACTCGCCACTTCCACGTTCGATTCCTCCGTTTGCTGCTGCTTCGGTTCTTTTTCTTTCTTGTTTTTCTTTTTAAATAGACCTTCAATGGCATCCAGCCCTTTATCAATCCCGCCATCGATTTTCTGATCGACACGCCTTTCGGTTTTTTGTTCCGCCTTGTCCTTGGTCTTGTCCACTACTTGCGCGTTGGCAAAGTTCCCCATAGCCAGCATCATGGTGCAGGCAATCATTGTTCGTAACATATTTGAAAACATTGGTTTGAATTTTAATCCCGTCTTGTTCATGCGTGTCGGTAGAAGTCGACCTTCATCAACCATTTGCGAAGATAAAAAAATTGAGATACCCAACACCCGAAATGGCCGGTTCGTCCTGTTAAATTCCATTTTTATCGAGGTGAGTGGATGTGTTCATTTGTTTGTTTTGGGCGCGCCCCTCGGTTTTCCTTACTTTCTCCATTTCCTAGTCTTTACGACATCTCCTTTCCACAAGTTCAGGTTCGTTTTTAGGCCGGGTCGGCCTACCGCCTTTATCTCTCTCTGCGAGCGGGGCGAAGCGCATGGCAGAGGAACGAGCTTCTTCGCGATGCACAGAGGCCCTCGAAGTGTCGCTGTTCCCATGCCGCGCTTCGCAACCCACTCTCAGAGAGAGGATACCGGCGTCCGTCCTCGCGCAATTCACCCGACTTAAAAATGACCCACAGAGCAGGGATTTTCGTTTTTTTGAAGAGACTTTATAAAATTGAAAGATCTTTCGACCGTCGAAACTCATCGTGTTCCACAGTTGAATTTTGCGTGAGGGCGCAGGTCGGCATCCTTTTTTTTTGGCCGTGTTGCGGGCGCGGCTCAGGGACAGTGACGAAGGAACTCGTAACTGAGCCTTGCGCCCGCCACGGACGGGAAAAAAGATAAAGACCGTAGACCGACCCCTGAGGAAGTGTGGAAAGTGGGGAAAGTTGAGAAGGTGTGGGAGGTGAAAAAAGTAGGGGATTTCAACGGGGGCACGCCCAAAAGAATCAAACTTTACAATGGATCGTTGGTGATAGTTCACTTTCCACTTTTCACTTTTTTTATCCTGAGCTCTTGTCGAAGGGTCACTTTTCGTTTTTCACTTTGCCTGCCGGGGACACGCCCAAAAAATAAAAATGAAATTCTTTCACCGCCTTGAGACATGGGGTCACTGCACCTCCAAATGCAAGAGTTTCTCCCCTTCTATAAACGCTTCCAACGTATCGCCTATATCCACGCTACCCACGCCTGAGGGAGTGCCCGTGAAGATCAAATCACCAATTTTCAAAGTGAAATATTTTGATACGTGGGCGATCAAAGCATTGAACCCGAATATCATATCGGCGCTGCTCGAGCTTTGAACCGCTTGGCCATTTTTGTGCAGTTCAAAACGAATATCCCCCGGATCGCGGAGGTCTGCCAAACGAATAAACCGCTTGCCCATCGGTGCGGAATGGTCGAAGGCTTTGGCAATCTCCCAAGGCAGGCCATTGTCCTTGACGAAGCGCTGGGTATCGCGCGCCGTGAAGTCGATGCCGATTCCCACCTCGGAATAATACCGGTCGGCAAATTCCGCTGCGATGTGCTTGCCGAGACGATCGACGCGCAATACCAACTCGACTTCGAACTGCAGGTCCTCGGTGTGTTCGGGGTAGTGGAAAGGATGATTCTTGGGCAGCAGCGCCGTTTCGGGTTTTAGAAATACCACCGGTTCAGTGGGTATTTCGCTGCCCATCTCCTTGGCGTGCTCGGAGTAATTCCGTCCGATACAAATGATTTTCACGGAGTGAAGATGCCTTCTTTTATTTTTTTCAATACTTTTTTGGTGTAGAGCGGAAAATCCCCGTTCATCATCCATCCATAATATCCGGGCTCGCTCTGAAGGACTTCTTCCACGCGTCTTCCCTTGTGTTTTCCAAAGTTGAACACCACCTCGTCGTGCTCGTTGTATACGAAACGGCCCAGGAAATCCGCATTGCGGTGGCGCTGCGATATGGTGTGGAGATGATCCATGTCGTTTACGATGGGCTTGTACAATTTTCCGTCCCGATCTTCAATTTCCGTGTCGCGGTACCGCTCGAGCTGGGCGAGAAAAACCTCGTAGGTCGCATCTACGTCGGCCATGGCCTGATGGGCATCCACGAGGTCCTTGCCGCAGTAAAACTTGTACCCGGCCTTGAGGGTCCGCTGCTCCATCAAGTGAAACAGGTTCTGCACGTCGATCAAATTGCGCCCTTCGATGCTGAAGTCGATGCCGGCGCGCAGAAATTCTTCCGCGAGGATGGGCACATCGAATTTATTGGAATTGAATCCGGCGAGGTCGGCGTCGTAGATGAATTTGAAAAGCTTCTCTGCCACGTCTTTAAAGGTCGGGGCATCGATCACGTCTACATCCCTGATGCCGTGAATCATGGAGGTTTCGGCGGGAATGGGCATTTCGGGGTTGATCAAGAATCGGGAAGTTCCCTGCGATGGGTCGGGCCGGCGCTCCACCTTGCCATCGGGGTATATTTTCAAGATGGCGATTTCAACGATTCGATCCGAGGCGACGTTTACGCCGGTGGTTTCCAAATCAAAAAAGGCAATGGGGCGCTTGAGGTTTAGTTGCATTCGGTTATTCACTTTTGAGGTTGATTATTCTGATGTTTTGTTCTTGGCGCAAATGTGTTCTGTTGACGATCAATGTTTCTTCATAGGGCTTGTACCCTTCGGCATTCACTTGGAGACCGTACTTTCCGGGGTAAAGCGCAAAGACGTATCGGTTGGTAAAACGGTGAGGTTTGTATTGCCCGATGAGGTTGCCTTCATCGTCGCTGATCCTGATTTCCGGAGCTTTTGCCGGATCGCCAATCGCCGGGATATTGACCAAAAATATCGCCGGATCGGCGTCGGAGATCGCTTCGTTGTACTTGATCCTGTATATGTCCAAATCACCGTGGCCTTCAGGGCGCACGGCCGTGACGTAGGCAATGGCTCCCGAGCCTGTGAAGGATATGGTTTTATCGTCGAGGGGAGTGTTGATGGGATACCCTGCGTTTTGCGGCGTGGTCCAACGTTTGGTCTCCGGGTCAATGGCGGAGAAAAACAAATCAAAACCACCCATGCCCGGATGACCGTTTGAAGTG
>CAJDXB010000046.1_pt1 | contig 12138 bp, 9 predicted proteins | sample 7391691 | NCBI WGS metagenome assembly CAJDXB01 (sample SAMEA7055747, study PRJEB34461) | soil metagenome | biome: terrestrial ecosystem; feature: Peninsula; material: soil | place: Antarctica | collected 2016 | reverse complement strand
GCACGGGAATGAATACCCCTGAAGGATATGCCGAAATGGTCGCATCAAAAATCGCCGATTTGACCGGTCTGCCATTTCGAACCGCCGCCAATAAGTTCGAGGCTTTGGCCGCACACGATGCCTTGGTGGAAACCCACGGCGCATTGAAGCAGTTGGCGGTGTCGCTGTACAAGATCGCAAACGATATCAGATTGCTCGCATCGGGACCTCGGAGTGGAATCGGGGAGATTTTGATTCCCGCGAATGAACCGGGTTCGTCGATCATGCCCGGAAAGGTGAACCCTACGCAGTGTGAAGCCATGACCATGGTCTCGGCACAGGTGATCGGCAACGACGTAGCGGTAACTTTCGGTGGTACACAGGGTCAATACGAATTGAACGTCTTCAAACCGGTGATGGCCGCCAACGTATTGCAATCCGCCACACTGATCGGCGATGTTTGTCGGTCCTTTGATGTTCATTGTGCCGAGGGCATCGAACCCAACCGTGAAATGATCCAACAACACGTCGATAATTCGCTGATGTTGGTGACCGCTTTGAACACCCACATCGGTTATGACAAATCGGCAGAAATCGCCAAAACGGCCCACAAGAACGGTACGACACTCAAGGAAGAAGCTTTGAACTTCGGTTACTTGACCGCGGAAGAATTCGACGAATGGGTCGATCCAATGAAAATGACCGGGCTGAAGTAAAATTACTTCCGCACAATCAATGGATCGACGGGTCGTCGTGGTCAGTGGGCACTTCATTGCGCTCAAGGACCAAAAGTCGAGAATCCCGGCAAATCGATTTATCGAGCTGCCCAACAATCATTGATCGGATTCGCCCACCGCTCATTGTGAACTCACGTATTGAGAGTCTGTCAATCCACTCGGAGGTCAGGTGTAGAAAGTCCAAATGCGAGGCTTGTGAAGTCCTTGAAACCATAGTTGACATTAGAAAATGAGGCTTTCAAGGGGGCGAGCGTAACGCAGCCGGTGGGCTTTATGGACGGACACAACTCAGATGTAGTCGCAATACTTACTGACCTTCAAGTCAGTGACGATTTGCTTGATTTTCTGCTCGTCTTGTTTGGGACAGATCATTAACACGTCTCCTGTGTCGACCAGGATAAAGTCCTCGAGTCCGCTGACGACGGTCAGCTTGTCTTTCGGCACGTTGATCATGTTGTCGGAGCTATCGTAAACCACCACGCGGCTACCAACGATGGCGTTGTTGTCCTTGTCTTTGTTGAAATGGGTAAACAGTGAGCCCCAAGTTCCCAAATCGCTCCATCCGAAGTCGCTGAGAACGACATGGACGTTGCCGGCCTTTTCCATGATGCCGTAGTCGAGTGAAATATTCTCACACACCGCATATACGTCGGCGATTTTCTCTTCTTCTTTGGGGGTGTTGAGGTCACCCGAGATGTCGGCAAACAACTCGTTCATGTCGGGGAGGAAAGTCTCAAAAGCTTTGGAGATGCTCTTGAGCGTCCAAACGAAGATCCCCGAATTCCAATAGAAATCCCCACTTTTCAAAAAGTCCTTGGCCAATTCGATGTCGGGTTTTTCCGTGAAGGTTTTCACTTTTCGTACTTGGTCATTCACCGCGTCGTCGGCGTCGGTGAATTGAATGTACCCATATCCGGTATCGGGGCGCGATGGTTTTATACCCAAAGTCACCAGGTTTTGGGAGCTCTCGGCTTGGTCGATGGCCGTTTCAATGGTTTGGTAAAACTGCTGTTCTTTGAGTACCAAGTGGTCTGCGGGAGCGACGATGATGGTGGCGTCGGGATTTTCGAGACGAATCTTTTCGTTGGCGTAGGCCACGCACGGAGCGGTATTTCTCCGATTGGGCTCCAAAAGAATTTGTTTGTCCTCGATCTGAGGCAGTTGTTCTTTGACCAAACCTTTGTACGCGGCGTTGGTCACGATATAAATGTTTTTGGCGGGACAGATTTGAAGAAACCTTTCGAAGGTCTGTTGGATCAGCGTACTGCCGGTGCCGAGTATGTCGTGGAATTGCTTGGGATTGGCGGTTCGACTCATCGGCCAGAAACGGCTGCCGATGCCGCCGGCCATGATCACGCAATAGTTGTTTTCTTTTGTCATGCAGAGGGGATTATTTGGGAAGTTGAGTAATCATTTGGATTTGATTGATAAAATAAAGTCAAACTGCCCGAGTTCCCCCGAATTCGAAGGGTTGGAGGGCAATGAAGGTCATACGAAGTTCAAGCACCGCAGTTTCGGAGTTTAAAATACGACAAAGGGTCAAAGTTAACAATATGAAGAATCGATAACTTTGACACCCGGCATTTCGGATATGTTGGATAGATACCGATAGAGTCGATGCATGCGGCTATTCGATCGCGATTGGGACGGCGACCAAACGAGAGGTCTTAAATTTCGGAAATTGAGGGAATGACGACCGAGGCTTGGACCGAAATCAAATAATCCCGTCCATCGGCGGTATTTTTGCACAGGCACCGGGTTCGGCGTTTTGTGATGTACTCGTATTCAATGTCGTTGAACATGAAAACATCGCCGGGCTCCAAGTCACCGAGAAACGTGGCCGGAGCGTCGTCGTATTTGGCCAGTGCCCGCGAGAGCACCGGGCAAGAACAACTCGATGCCTTTGGGCGCTTGAGATGGGTGCGGATGGCCCGGCTGAGGTCTTCGGGAAAAACACCGCGATCGACGAATGTGTGCAACAAGTCGGAGAAAATGACCTTCCATTCATCTCCATGCGGCGACACGGCATTGCGGTGTTTCAAAAAACAGCCCAGGTGGGCAAATTCGTGAATGGTCGTCACCAAAAAAGCATAGGGATTGAGATCGCCATTGATCGAGATGCGGTGGTTTTTTCCGTTGGCGCTCACGCGAAAGTCTCCGAGTTTGGTCTTGCGTGGCTTCGTGACCACGAAAGAAACACGCAACTCAACGATCCATCGGGCAATCACGTCAGAGGTATCTTCCGGCAAGAATGGTGCGAGCAATTCGGCGTATTCGATTCGTCGTTTTCCCATTATGTCACATGGAGAAAGTCCACCGAGTCAATTATTTGACTCGTCCATTTTGGGCACGTATTGCACTTCTTCTTTTTGTGGGTGGCACAACCACTCATCATCAATGCTATGGCCGCCACCACCACAGCGTTCGAAATAAACTTAAAAGGGGGAATTGTCGTTTTCATTCATCCAAAGCTATAAAAAACTGCCGAGACGCGTTCCCGGTTGAAAGATTAAATTTGCACCTTGTAGCCGCCCGGCGGTGGCTCCACAACGAAACCAGATTCGTGAATATATTTTACGCCATAGGACGTTATTTCATTTTGATGGGTCGCATCTTTTCACGACCTGAGAAGATGTCGATTTATCGGCGACAATTCATCATTGAGGTAGACTCGATCGGCATCAGTTCGATTGGAATCGTCGCATTGATGTCCGTTTTCATGGGTGCCGTCATCGCACTGCAAACGGCTTCGAACATCGACGGGCCCTTGATACCGGCGTATACCGTAGGTTTTACCACGCGGCAATCGATCATTCTCGAATTCTCACCGACCATCATCGCATTGATTCTCGCCGGAAAAGTTGGGAGCAATATCGCCTCGGAGATCGGCACCATGCGCGTGACCGAGCAGATCGATGCCCTCGATATCATGGGCGTCAATTCCGCGGCATACCTTATTCAGCCCAAGGTACTCGCAGGTATATTCATCTTTCCGTTTCTGATCACCATCAGCATGTTTCTCGGCGTTTTCGGTGGGTGGCTGATTTGCATCGCTACGGGTCTCATCTCCTCCAACGAATATGTCTACGGCATTCAGTTCGCTTTTCGCCCTTTCGACATCGTTTATGCCTTGATTAAGTCGGTGGTATTCGGCTATGTGATCACCACCGTTTCGGCCTATCACGGTTATTACTCGCGAGGCAGCGCACTCGAAGTGGGCCGCAGCAGCACCGATGCCGTGGTGTATAGCAGCGTCGTCATCTTGATTTTAAACTACGTCATCACTCAATTGCTGTTGATTTGATAGAAGTAAAGAACCTGTACAAATCCTTTGGCGATACCCAAGTGCTTAAGGACATCAATTTCCGGTTTGAGAAAGGTCAGGTGAACATGATCATCGGCCAGAGCGGGAGCGGTAAAACCGTGCTGGCCAAGTGTATCGTCGGATTGCATTTGCCGACCAAAGGTGAAGTATTGTACGATGGTGTGAGCTTCGTGCCTCTCTCGATAACCGAAAAAACGGATATTCGCAAAAATATCGGCATGCTATTCCAGGCGGGAGCCCTGTTCGACTCCATGACGGTGGAAGAAAACGTGATGTTTCCACTCCGCATGTTCACAAACAAGACCACCAAGGAGATGCGCGAACGCGCGAATGAATGCCTCGAACGCGTGAACCTCAGCGGCACCAACCACCTCTACCCGGCCGAGACGAGCGGCGGAATGCAAAAGCGCATCGCCATCGCCCGCGCGATCTCCATGAAGCCCAAATACCTGTTTTGTGACGAGCCCAACTCGGGACTCGATCCTCAGACGTCGATCGTGATCGACAACATGATTCGTGAGTTGACCTATGAAATGGAGATCACAACCATCGTCATCACCCACGATATGAATTCCGTGATAGAGATTGGAGACGAAATCATGTTCATTCACGAAGGCCAAAAATGGTGGAGCGGCAACAAACAGGAAATTCTGCAAACAACCAACCAAGAACTGAACGATTTCGTTTACGCCTCGGAATTTATGCAAACGCTCAAGGAGAAACTCTCAAGTTAATTATCAAACTACGGGAAGGTCGACGAACATGTCGATGATACATGGCCGAAGGAATTCGACCGTACCGCACCGTTTCATTAATATTGCATCCAAAACTATCCTATGAAAGCATATGTATTTCCCGGTCAAGGGTCACAATTTCCGGGTATGGCGAGCGATTTGTACGAGCGTTTCGATCGTGCCCGAGAGCGTTTTGTTCAGGCCAACGAAATTCTGGGATTCTCCATTACCGAGGTGATGTTTTCGGGAGACGGTGATGATTTGAGGCAGACCAACGTCACCCAGCCGGCTATTTTCCTCCATTCGGTGATTCTCGCCGAATTGATGGGCGATGATTTCCGGCCCGATATGGTGGCCGGCCACAGCTTGGGCGAGTTTTCGGCCTTGGTCGCCGCCGGCAGTCTCGATTTCGAGGCGGGGTTGCGTCTCGTTGCCAAACGCGCAGATGCCATGCAGCGGGCTTGCGAAGTCTCGGAAGGTACCATGGCCGCCATCATTGGCCTTGAGGATAATGTCGTGGAAGAAATCTGTCGTCAAACGGAGGGTATCGTAGTGCCGGCCAACTACAACTGCCCCGGTCAGTTGGTGATCAGCGGTGAAGTCGAAGCCGTAAAAGCCGCCTGCGAAAAACTGACCGAAGCGGGTGCCCGTCGCGCCATGTTGCTTCCCGTGGGTGGAGCGTTCCACTCTCCATTGATGGAGCCCGCACGCGCCGACCTAGCTGCGGCCATTGACGGTACCAATTTCGAAAAGCCCCGGTGTCCCGTGTTCCAAAATGTCGTTGCCATGGGCAAGATCGAGCCGCACGAAATCAAGAAAAATTTGGTCGCTCAGCTCACTGCGCCCGTGTTGTGGACCCAATCCATGCAGGCCATGATATCTGCCGGTGCCACCTCCGCCATCGAAGTCGGGCCGGGCAAAGTGCTGCAAGGGTTGTTCAAAAAAGTAGACCGCGCCTTCGATACTGCCCAGGCCGAGGTTTAACCCTTTTAGCCAATTTCAGATTCTTTTCACCTTCCCAACTTTCATTTGGGCGTGCCCCTGTGGCATCTCAGGGGGAATGCCACAGGGTCGGTCTTCCGCCTGTATCTTTTATCAGCATCGGCATGGGCGTATGCCGTGCAAGGAGCTTCCCGAGCCTGCCCTGAGCTCTTGTCGAAGGGGTCGCTCTTGCACACCACGCCCCCAATGCCGCAGCTGATAAAAGGATGCCGGCGTCCGCCCTCACGCAAATCACGAACGACGATTATATCGTATTTCACGCGATTCGTTTGATGCAACTTGACAGGATTTGGACGAACTTGTCGAGGCGATTAATTCTATAAAGATGCCACACGACGAATGCCAACGGAACCGGTTTTTAAAATTAACCATTGACAATTAACCATTGACCATTGAAAACGCAGCTTTTGAATTTTGTGAACGGACACAAACTACATTTGGGTAATCTCAGCCTCCACCCGCCTATTCGCCTCCGCCTGTCGTTCGTTGACCGGAGTGGGATAGAGCATCTTTGAGTTGCCAAACCCTTTGTAATCCATGCGGCCCACTCCAATGCCCTCGGCAATCAGCTTTTCGTAGATCGCCTCGGCACGCGCCGTGCTCAGCTTGCGGTATTTTCGCTTGTTGCGTTTGGACTCTCCGTTTACGTGGCCTTGGAGTTCGATGTGGATGTTCGGGTTTTCCCTCAAAAACTCCGCGAGTTGATCCAAGGCCGATTGACTTCGGGTGAGTATCGTGGTTTGGTCGCTATCGAATTTGATGTTTTCCAAGTTGATGCGATCTCCGAGCTCCATACGCTTCAAGGTGATGTCCACCTCATAAAGCGAGTCGTTCTTGGGGATAAAAATCTCCGTGGCCGGCAGGTAATCTTTTTTGATTGCGCTGATCTCGTATGTGCGGTAACTCAACACGTCCAGTTCGACTTGCGACACGGCGACATACTTCGATGGTATCGAGTCGGGAAGGTTGTCGATGAAAATATTCGAGGCGATTCTCTCTCCGGTCTGTCGGTCTGCCACGGTGATGCGCACCTTTCGCAATGGAAGCTTATACGAAAAGTCCTCCTCCTTTTCCGTCGAATCCACCGCAGTATCACGTCGATCGAAATGGAGATGAATGGAATGACCCTCGTTTTCGCGAAAGGGATTGTCAACCAAAAGATAATAGACCTCTCCTTTTTCCACCTTCAAGGATCGGCTGTACGAACTTCCCGGCCCGGAGGGCACGTAGTCGTGGACTTCCGAGGCACGCAACCCCGTTTTTCCTTCCACCTCGATGTTCTTGCGAGAGATGTTGGTGCGCACCGGGATCTTCGTTCCAGCCGCTACATCGCGGCAGAAATTCGGCCCGTCGTATCGAAACATCAAAAAGTCAAAGTCGTCGTCCTTGTGGATGGGTATGAGGTCGAAGCTGAAGATGGAATTGTAGGGCACGGTAAACTTGTACCACACCGTGTTGTGTTCCCGTTGGATGAAATACGGATCGCCTAGCTCGTATCCTTGGATCTCAAGTTCGTTGCCAAAGCCTCTTGGAGAAAATACCGGACCTATGACGTTATCGGTAATGCGAATCGCACCCGTGCAATCTGAAGCCGATTTGGTCAATTGGATGGGTTCTTGGCCAAAAGAAGCGCCGGAAAGTGCGAAAAGGAACAGAAATGGAAAGGCGCTTAGAAGACCTCGATGCATACTTTGGTTGAGATTATGCCCTAAAATTATAAAACCTCGCCAACATAGGTTGTCACGGGTTGTAATTCAAGTTTGAGCCGAGCCATTTTTCCATTTTTTCAAAGGATATGTCTTTCCGCTTGGCCAAGTCGGCCACTTGGTCTTTGCCCATCTTGCCTATGCCGAAATATTTGGAGTGCGGAGACGCAAAATAATTTCCCGATACCGAGGCGGCGGGAGTCATGGCGCAACTGTCCGTCAGGGTTATTCCCGCCGTCGCCGTGGCGTCCAGCATGCGAAACAAACCCGGCTTTTCGGTGTGGTCAGGACAAGCGGGGTAGCCCGGGGCCGGACGGATCCCGGTATATTTTTCCTTGATCAACTCCGTGTTGGTCAAGGTTTCATTTGAGGCGTAACCCCAAAAGTCTTTTCGCACCTTCTCGTGGAGCATCTCGGCAAAAGCCTCCGCCAAACGATCGGCCAAGCTCTTGAGCATAATTGCCGAGTAGTCGTCGTGGTTTCGAATAAATCTTTCCAAATGCTTTTCGATGCCCAATCCGGCGGTGACGGCAAATCCTCCGATGTAATCGGCCCGTCCGGTGCTCTTCGGTGCGATGAAATCAGCCAAGCTGAAGTTGGGTTGATCTTTGAATTTTTTGGTTTGTTGCCGCACAAATTCGAAATGGTGAATGACGCGGTCGCGGTCTTCCGGATCGTAAACCTCCACGGTCTCCCCATTTATGGTGTTGGCAGGCCAAATGCCGATGACGCCCGATGCGCGCAACCATTTGTTGGTGATGATCTCTTTGAGCATTTCGGTGGCGTCACGGTATACGCGAGAAGCTTCTTCACCCACCACTTTGTCTTCGAGGATGCGAGGAAAACGACCCGCCAGTTCCCAAGTTTGAAAAAATGGTGTCCAATCCATATAGGAAGCGATTTGACGCAGGCCATAATCTTCGAAAACCTGAGTGCCCATCATATGTGGAGTCGCGGCCGGAGGTTGATCGTCCCAGCCCGGGTCGAACTTATTGGCCCGCGCTTCTTCCAATCTCAAGTAAGTTTTGCTCGACTCTTTCTTTGCGTGGTAGGCACGAATCTTTTCGTACTCCAGCTTTATTTCACCAATGTATTCGTTGCGCGATTTGCCGAGCAATTTCTCCACCACCGTGACCGATCGCGAAGCGTCGAGCACGTGGATGGTTTGTTGGCGGCGGTAGTGATTTTCGATCTTCACGGCCGTATGCACACGGGAGGTTGTCGCGCCGCCAATCAAGAGCGGCAAGTCCAACCCGCGGCGCTCCATTTCCTTGGCCACGTCGACCATCTCCTCCAAGCTCGGGGTGATCAGGCCGCTGAGGCCGATGAGGTCGGCGCCCACTTCGATCGCCTTGTCGATGATTTTGCCGGCCGGCACCATCACGCCCATGTCTATCACCTCGTAGTTGTTGCAGGACAATACCACGCCGACGATGTTTTTGCCGATATCGTGGACATCACCTTTCACCGTGGCCATTACGATTTTTCCGGCCGTGGACGTGTCATTGAATTTCTTTTTGTCTTCTTCGATGAATGGCAGGAGATGGGCCACGCCTTTCTTCATCACCCGAGCACTTTTCACCACTTGGGGCAAAAACATTTTGCCGGAGCCAAACAGGTCTCCCACCACATTCATACCGTCCATCAGCGGGCCTTCGATCACTTGGAGGGGCCGCTCGTAATTGTGGCGCGCTTCTTCCACGTCTTCGACGATGTATTTGTCGATGCCTTTGACCAAAGCGTGAGACAGCCTCTCGCTGACCGGCCATTGTCTCCACTCTTCGGTTTCAGTGGCTTTGGAACGGCCCTGACCTTTGATGCGCTCGGCGTATTCCAAAAGCTTATCTGTTGCCTCATTACTGCGATCGAAGAACACGTCTTCCACCCGTTCGAGGAGTTCTTTATCTATTTGGTCGTAGACCGTGAGCAGCGCGGGATTGACGATGCCCATATCCATACCCGCCTTGACTGCGTGATAGAGGAAAATACTGTGCATTGCCTCGCGCACCGTATCGTTGCCGCGAAAGCTGAAGGAAACGTTGCTGACTCCACCGCTGACTTTGGCGTGGGGCAGATTGGCTTTGATCCACCGTGTCGCTTCAAAATATTCTATGGCGTTTTGCCGGTGTTCGTCGAGGCCGGTGGCCACGGGAAAAATATTTGGGTCGAAGATGATATCGGCGGGATTGAATCCTACCTCGTCGACCAAAAGGCGATAAGACCGTTTGCAGATTTCGGTGCGTCGTTCCACGGAGTCGGCTTGCCCCAGTTCATCGAAGGCCATGACGATCACCGCAGCTCCGTAGCGTTGAACAAGTCGTGCTTGGTGCAAAAACTCTGCTTCACCTCCCTTGAGGCTGATGCTGTTGACGACGGATTTCCCTTGAACGCACTTCAGCCCGGCTTCGATGATCGACCATTTTGACGAGTCGATCATGATGGGCACGCGGGAAATTTCCGGCTCCACGGCGATGAGGTTCAGAAATCGAACCATGGCCGCTTCTCCGTCGAGCATTCCCTCGTCCATGTTGATATCGATGATCTGCGCACCGCCACGCACTTGTTCCAAGGCGATCTCCACAGCTTCGTCGTATTTGTTTTCCTGGATCAGCCGCAAGAACTTGCGGCTGCCGGTCACGTTGGTGCGCTCGCCGACGTTGATGAAATTGGAGTCGGGAAACACTACCAGGGGTTCCAGGCCGCTCAATGTCAATAGGTGGGGATCAAGCATCCGAGTAGCTCGCTTTTTGATTTAGAATGCCCGCGCGGGGAGTATATCGCGAGGCCACCTCGGCGATGGCGCGAATGTGGTCGGGAGTGGATCCGCAGCATCCACCCACGATGTTGAGGAAACCGGCTTTGAGAAAACCCTCAACGTGATGTGCCATGTCTTCCGGGCTTTGGTCGTACTCGCCAAATTCATTGGGCAGCCCGGCGTTGGGGTGAGCGCTGACCGCAAAGGGTGCTTTGTCAGCCATGACCTGCAAATAGGGATGGAGTTGCTCGGCACCCAATGCGCAGTTCAATCCAATGGAGAGCAGCGGGGCATGTGCGAGTGAGATCAAAAAGGCTTCTGTGGTCTGGCCGGACAATGTGCGTCCGCTGGCATCGGTGATGGTGCCTGAAACCATGATCGGCAATTCCTCTGCGATTTCATCAAAGACTTCTTCGATGGCAAACAATGCGGCTTTGGCGTTGAGCGTATCGAATACGGTCTCGACGAGGAGGATGTCGACGCCACCGTCGATCAGAGCACGCGCTTGTTCGGCGTATGCGGCTTTGAGCTCATCGAAGGTGGTGGCGCGGTATCCCGGGTCGTTGACGTCGGGGGAGAGGCTCAGCGTTTTGTTGGTTGGCCCCATCGCTCCGGCCACGAAGCGCGGCTTGTCTGCGTCGCGGGCTGAAAATTCGTCGGCGACTTCACGGGCGATTCGCGCGCTTTGGAAGTTCATGTCGTAGACCGTTTCTTCCAGCCCATAATCGGCTTGAGCAATGCGCGTTGAACTGAAGGTATTGGTCTCTGCGATATCGGCGCCCGCTTCGAAATACGCGCGGTGTATCGAGCGGATGATGTCCGGTTGGGTGAGGCTCAACAAGTCGTTGTTCCCCTTCAGAGGTTTGTCGTGATCGCGAAACCGGTCTCCGCGAAAAGCTTCTTCATCGAGTTTATACTTCTGGATCATGGTGCCCATGGCTCCATCGAGTACGGCGATACGTTGCTCGAGAACCTCAAGAAGACGTACCGTGGCCGCTCGGTTCTTTCGTGTGTTCACTATAAATGCGGCTTAAGAGTGAATTTGATGGAAGGATTTGAGAAAACCCAAAATGCGCTTGCGGAAAAAGGCGTAGGTGAATACCGACAAAAGAATGTAGGGGATGGCCATGAGGAAGATAATCCCGGCGTTTAATCCTACGGCCACTCCAAAGGATTGGTGATCGACGGCATCCTCGGCAACCGCCTTGCACATGGCACATTGCGCTTGCAGATCTACGGCCGCGAGAAACAAGATGGATAAAACGGCCAATACCTTGGCGGTTAAAGACGGAATGAATTTCATCATCGTGCGCATAAGTGAACAAAGATACGAAACTCGTGCACGAATTTGGAACGAACTTTTACCATGTTCGAATGATGGGAATTGGTGCTTTGGACGTTTCCAACTTGGGAATTCCAATTATACATTTAAGGGAATTTATGGTTAAAAATCGGATGTTTTCCTGCGTGAGGGCGAACGCCGGTATCCTTTTATCCGCATCGGCAATGAGGGCGTGGCGTGCAAGAGCGACCCCTTCGACAAGAGCTCAGGGCAGGCTCGGGAAGCTCCTTGTGCGCCATACGCCCTCTGCCGATGCGAATAAAAGATAAAGGCGGCAGACCGACCCCGTGGCATCCCTTCCGGTAGAGACGTAGCACGCTACGTCTCTACCGGAAGGGATGCCACGGGGTCACGCCCAAAACAACCTGGAAATCTCCGATCAGGAAGGGTAATACGGCGAGATCATCAGGTATACCGCTACGCCTGAGATCGCCACGTAAAGCCAGATGGGCAGGGTGATGCGGGCGATGCGGCGGTGCTTGTCGAAGCGGCGCGACAAGGCGTGGACGAAACTGATCAAAACCAGCGGTACGACGGCGATGGACAACAGGATGTAAA
>CAJDXB010000153.1_pt1 | contig 12202 bp, 10 predicted proteins | sample 7391691 | NCBI WGS metagenome assembly CAJDXB01 (sample SAMEA7055747, study PRJEB34461) | soil metagenome | biome: terrestrial ecosystem; feature: Peninsula; material: soil | place: Antarctica | collected 2016 | reverse complement strand
GAGAAGTTGGCTGCGAATTCTCGTTCCCAAATATGAGGGAGCGTTAATTGCACGGATGCTGAGGAATGAAACATATATTAATCATAGATGACGAACTGGATATTGGCCACTTGATGCGGTCAATGCTGCGTTCGGCGGGTTATAGTGTGAAATATGCGCCAAGTGCCGCTTCTGCACGCCTGCTTCTGGAATCCGATGATTTTCAGATTATCTTTCTCGATTTGCACTTGGGGGACGAACACGGCTTGAATCTCCTTCCCAAAATCATGGAAAGCCAAGAGAATCCTGACATTGTAGTGATTACAGCTTATGATGAGCCGGCAATCCGCAAACGCGTTGCCAAGGAGGGCATTCGACATTTTATACCCAAACCATTCAAAAAGTCACAGGTTTTGGAAATGTTGAGATAAGTGTTTTTTCTATCCGAATATTTGCAGCTATTTCGTATATTTAACCCTTAGTGGGTAATATGTTCCCGTTATTGTAGACTTAAATTATCATACATGCATAAGATACTTGTTATTGATGACGAGGTAGACATTTGTCTATTGTTGGATAGATTCCTAACCAAAAAAGGATATTCGGTTGACACGGTGGTCAGGGCTGAAGAAGGTCTGGCTGCCTTGCGAAAGAAATCGTACGATCTGGTCATTTCCGATTTCCGTCTTCCCGATGGGAATGGACTGGAATTGCTTAAGGAAATCAAAAAGTTGAAAATCGATCAGAAGGTGATTATCATAACGGGCTATTCCGATATCCGCATGGCTGTGGAAGTCATTAAATACGGAGCCTTGGATTATGTCACGAAACCTCTGTATCCGGAAGAATTACTGAATTTGATTGAGGAGTCTATTGCCCAAGAACACAGCCATGGACTTTCAACAGCTGTATCAGACGACGAGGACGAAACAGGCTCCGAGACCTCCTCCCCTACAATAACCGCCAAGCAGCCGGTCCGTCGATCCGTAAGCCCGCCATACATCATCGGTCGAAGTTCCGGTGCCAAAGCGGTTTATGAGAATATCCGGATTGTGGCTCCTACACCCATGAGCGTCATCATCTCCGGAGAAACGGGTACCGGAAAAGAATATGTGGCACGAGAGGTACACCGACTGAGCGACCGTTCCGACAAAGCTTTTATTGCCATCGACTGCGGCGCATTACCCAAAGACATCGCAGGCAGCGAGTTTTTCGGGCATGAGAAGGGCTCTTTTACCGGCGCCATTCGCAACAAGGATGGTAAATTCAAACTCGCTGATGGAGGAACGCTGTTTCTTGATGAGATTGGGAACCTCTCCTATGAAATTCAAATGAAATTGTTGCGGGTACTGCAAGAACAAAAGTATACGCGGATCGGAGGTGACAAAGATATTTCGGTTGACGTACGCATTCTGACGGCGAGCAATGAAGATCTGAAAAAAGCCGTGGCCGAAGGCAGGTTCCGCGAAGACCTCTATTATAGATTGAATGAATTTCGCATCGACATACAACCTTTGCGAAACAGACCTGAGGACATCGAGAAATTCTCCGAACAGTTTCTCGAATTGGCCAACGATCAATTGGGACGAAGCGTCGGTAGTGAAGAAATTCAAGACATATCCCTGGCCGGGCAATCTACGTGAGTTGCGCAATGTTATAAAGCGCAGTGTCCTTATGACCCAGTCCAAAAAAATCGAGTTGAACCATCTACCCGAAGAAATCACATACCACGCCGAGAATACCGAAAACGACCATGTTAAAGGCTCATTGAAAAGTGCCGCCGAACAGGCCGAGAAAGAAAAGATCGTAAAAGTTCTGACCGAAACGGGCAATAATAAATCAAAAGCGGCCAAATTGCTGAATATCGACCGCAAAACCCTCTACAACAAGTTAAAATCTTACGGCATTCTAAATACCAACTAGCCCGTCTCCCATGCCCACTCAAATACTAATCGTCAGTCCCGACGATCAATTGCCTTTCAGGATAGAGCATCTCCTTGACGAGTATGCCCCGGACATTTATCGCATAGAGGGCCGAGTTAATCTCGATGACAAACTCCCTCCTATCAATGCCGTAATAGTTGACGAAGACCTTATAGATCGAGATCCGGAAGTTCATCTGGCACGTCTGAGTTTCGAATTGTACCCCGTTCCGCTGATCTATTTAGTAGACCATATACAAAGCGAACGCGCTTTCAAATCCATTCGCAGTTTGGCAACCGACTACTTGTTGAAAGACCATATATCGGGCGCCGTTTTGCACAACAGTTTAAAGTATGCAGTGGAATCCACCCGTCTGCGCCTTGAACTCGAAAAGCAACAGAACAGGTATAAGTCATTGTTCTATAATTCGATAGATTCGGCGTTTTTTCTGACGAGCGAATGGACCATTGAAAACGTCAATTCCGCGTTTTCTTCGTTGTTCGAAATTGATTTCAACCGATCCAAAGGGCAGTCCTTTGAGATGTTCTTTCATAATCCGAAGGATTTTAGTGACTTGATCCACAGTGATATTCTTCGCGAACGAAATCAGATCGATAGTGAGATTCGGTTTAAATTGCCTGAAAAGAATAAAAAATTCCTGGGTCATTTGAAGATCTCGGCCCTTCGTGAATTCGACGCGGAGACCGAACAAAAAATTACCATCGGCTATCACGGTACATTAAGCAACATCTCTTATCGGGAACGAATACGCAAGATCAATGCACGTGCGGAACGAGTGGGGATGACCTACCGATTGGCGCGAGCGTTGGCCCACGAGATTCGCAATCCCCTTACCAATATGAACCTCGCTTTGGAACAGATTCGCGACGATACTCCCATTGGCGAAGAGGGTGAGATCTATTTGGGTATCATTGAGAGAAGTGCAGCGCGCATCGATAGATTAATAGGTCAACTCCTTACCTCTTCTCATCGAAACCCAATCGAACGCAAAATTTGCAATATCACCGAACTCATCGAATTGGTTGCAAGCGATGCCCGAGATCGCGCGTCGTTAAAAAATATCGAAATCATAATCGACATCGAAGTCGATTTGCCGGAATTCGGCTGTGATTTGGAAAAAATACAGCTGGCCTTAAGTAACTTAACTACCAATGCCATCGAGTCGATCACGAAGAAGGCAGGCAAGGTCACCATTGGTGCATACCGTGAAGATGGAGACATTTGTTTTTATGTGGAAGACGATGGTGAGGGAATGAATGAGGAAGTGAAAGAGCGACTTTTCGACCCTTTCTATACTGCAAAACCCAACGGCTTGGGACTGGGCCTCACCGCTACGCAGACCATTATGGCCGAACATGAAGGTCAGATTGAAGTGGAAAGCGCTCTCGGTATCGGCTCAACGATTACCTTGAGTATCCCCTATCAAAACGGATCGTGATTTCCAGTTCGCTCAAAATCAGTATTTCGGCTTTTCCATAATGTAGTACACAATGGCCGTGACAATGGAAAACAAAATGGCGGCTACTGTCCATAAAACCTTGCGGGAAGTACTGAGCCGGTAGTTCTTTTCCCAAACTTCATAAATAACCCAAACGGCTGCCGCCAAGGATATCAGCGGTATAAGTGCACGTCCCATTATTCGAGCCCGAGTTGGCGATTTACCACGTCGTAAATCAGAATTTGTTCCTTGATGGTTTCGAGGTATTTACGCCCCATAGCGGTGGATTTCACTTTTAAGGCTTTCTCGATCCATTCTTTGGCCACCCGTGGTTGACCGAGCATTTCCGAAGCTACCGCCATGTTGTACATCGCCTTGTATTTCACTCCATCGTCGGCGGTCTGAGCGAGCGCCTTCCATTTTTCCGCAGCCTTCTCCCAGTCTCCTTCGTATTCTATAATGTTTCCGATTTCAGTCAATTTACTGCTTCCCGAACGGTAATACGTTCGATAGGCTTCTGCCCAATGCGGCGAGACCCTGTCGTAATAATCGGCTGCCGCTGCGCCGGCTACATCCATCAGACGCATGTCTTCAGGTCGCATCTCATTGATTTCATTTTCCGAATAAGCCACCCTGGTGAACATGCGCTCATAGGATTGCTGATACTCGTCCAACACCTTTGGGGTGCGCGCATCATAAAGCCGCCAAAACACCGAAAAGCTCACTCGGCTTTCTTTGGTGAATTCCGGAACGCGGATGGGCACTCCCATATCATCGCTTACGGTCACCACATCGACATCGCCACGAGTGCGAATCACCATTTCGTTTCCATCGAGGGATATCAATCCATCGACGTCGTATTCTTTGGCCAAACTGTCCACCACATGAGATGGAAGCAATGGCGCGGGAAACTTCCGATTCTCGACCTCATTGTAATCCCAAGGAATGGACACAATCTTGTATCGGCCAATGTCCTCCACGCGCTTGGTCAAAAACTCGAGCGTCTTTTCCGATGTTCGTTTCGGTATTTCCTTCATGTAAGAATACGGAACCCCTCCTATGTAGATGGGGACGGTCGTCTCGGGGGAAGCACTGCGGTCTATTACCCCTACGCGGTATACCTCGGAAGGCACATATACCTTGGAGGGTTTGATGAATTCCGCGTAATAATATGACGTACGACATCCGCCGGTCAAGAAGACCAATGCGGGAACAAGCCAAAACAAGGTTTTTCGCATCACGGTGCAAATTTATAACAATACCTTCAATAGAAGTTCCAAATCCTTATTTTTGGCGATGAAATGAGCAAACCTTTCTTTATTATCATCGTTTTTGCAGCCTTGTTGACCGGATCGTGTTCCAAGGAATGCGATCAACCCGACATTGGAAAAATCAACGCCTTGTACTTCGAATTGCAACAAGGCGGTGAAAACGGCTTCACCCAAGAGCAACTCGATTCGGCGTACGTCGTACGCTTCGTGCCATTCAGCGAACCATTGATTGCCGACACGATGTACTTCTACGGAAAATACCCGAATGGTGAAGGTCGATTTTTCATCAACGACGAATTTCCCTTTCTCAATTATCAATCCCCCTACTTTCCCACTTATGGATACATGGTGGTCGATCCTCTTACCGGGTTCGTCGGAACCATCGAAAACATTGAACTCAAGGGAGAATACGATGGAGACTGCCACTACGAAAATTTGGATAAAAATTTTACCTACAACGGCGAGCCATATAATTATGGCGGCTCAGAAGATTATTTTATCATCACCAACTGAGTCTTCCACCGACCTCTCCCCTCTCCTTTTCTTACCTTTGCGCCAAAGAATTAAAAGAAATTTCACGTTATGAAGGAAGTATATATCGTCTCTGCCGTACGGACGCCCATCGGCAGTTTCAACGGAAAATTATCGACCGTACCCGCTACACGATTAGGCGCAACAGCGATCAAAGGTGCCATTGACAAAGCGGGAATCGACCCCAAAGAAGTCGACGAAGTTTTTATGGGATGTGTTTTGCAAGCGGGATTGGGCCAAGCCCCTGCCAGGCAAGCAGCCATTTTTGCAGGCTTGAGTGACGTAACTCCGGCCACCACGGTCAATAAAGTCTGTGCATCGGGCATGAAAGCCATCGCACTGGCGGCACAAGCCATCGCACTCGGCGATGCCGACGTAGTGGTGGCCGGCGGCATGGAAAACATGAGTGCCACACCGCATTACTTACCCAATTCCCGTATGGGCACCAAGCTCGGCAACATCACCATGTTGGACGGTGTGGTGTTGGACGGCCTCACCGATGTGTACAACGAAGGCCATATGGGTGCATGCGCAGATCTTTGTGCCACCGAATACAATTTTTCCCGCGAAGAACAGGACGCATTTGCAATCCAATCTTACGAGCGGTCCGCCAAAGCTTGGAAAGATGGCAAATTCAAAGACGAAATCATACCGGTCGAGGTGCCTCAGCGCAAAGGAGATCCCATCATTGTAAATGAGGACGAAGAATTCCGCAACGTGAAAATGGAAAAAATCCCCACGCTGCGTCCGGTATTTACCAAAGATGGCACGGTCACTGCAGCAAACGCTTCGACCATCAACGACGGCGCAGCCGCCCTGGTGCTTATGAGCAAGGAAAAAGCCGAATCCCTCGGCGCAAAACCCATTGCCCGTATCCGAAGTTATGCCGATGCGGCCGGCGCTCCCGAGTGGTTCACCACCGCACCGTCCAAAGCCATCCCCAAAGCGCTTGGCAAGGCCGGTTTAAAAACGTCTGATGTCGATTACTGGGAACTCAACGAAGCGTTTGCCGTCGTGGGCTTGGTCAACATCAAAGAACTCGGACTCGATCCCGCCACAGTCGATGTCAACGGAGGTGCGATTTCCCTGGGCCACCCGCTGGGATGCAGTGGCGCCCGCATCATCGTCACGCTCCTAAATGTACTGAAACAAAACGGTGGAAAAATCGGCGGTGCCGCTATCTGCAACGGTGGTGGCGGAGCTTCGGCCATGGTTGTCGAGCTCGTTTGACACAATTTAATTAATCCCAATCCATTGATAAGGCGGTCTTTCGAGGCCGCCTTTTTTAATGGGTTAATTTTTGGCCGTGCCCCGGGTGGAAAAATAGCCGTTAAATTTTGATTTAGTTCCCCGGGGCCGGGTCTTCGGCTTTATCTTTCGGTATGCGGGGCGGGTGCCGATCGGTGTGCCGGGAGCTTCCAAGGTCGCTCAGGCCCATCCGCCGGCACCGACGCCTCGCATATCGAAAGGATATCGCCTGCACCCCTCACGGAAATCCACTCAACCATCAAGACGATACGAGAAGGGACAATTGATGGAATCCGAATATTTGGATTCGTCTTTTGCGGTCACGCCACATGCGGAAGTTTTTGAGAAAAAACGAAAGAGTGTATTCGGGATGTGTTCCAGCGTGAGGGCGGACGCCGGTATCCTTTTTCATTGGCCTGCGTCGGTGACGTGGGCGTTTGAGAGCGACTTTGGAAGCTCCTCAAACGCCCTACGGCACCCGCAGGCCAAGAAAAAGATAAAGGCGGCAGACCGACCCCGGCCCGCCCGGAGGGGCCGGGGACACGCCCAAAATCAAATGAACATCGAGCTTTCTACTCTTTTACAAATCGCTTTCTTATTGCGATGTCATCACTGCTGAGCTCCAGAACATAAATCCCGGAACTGAGGTGGCCCAAGTCTAAAGTGAAGCTCACATCTCCCGCATTGATTTTCGCGGAAGTGGTATGAACCATCGATCCCATGGCATCGAAGACCTTTATACTCGTGAGCCCCATAATATCCCGACTTAGAGACACATGAAGCTCTGAAGATGTGGGGTTGGGAAATACTTGCATGTCCGCCGGCATCGATTTTCCTTCATCGGCAACGAGGCCGGATCCGCCATTCCAGGTAAATTCATCCCAAACCGACCAGTCGCCGACCTTGGATTTAGAACATCCGCATTGTACATGCCAGCGGTACGTTTTGCCGGATTTCAATTTTCCTTGGCTGACGAAATAGGAATCCACGTCTTCACCCATGGCCGTAAGGGTTTGCAGTGATCCCGATGGCGCCAGGCCTCCTTCGACTCTGCATCCGATCGAACCGAGGATGGGATTCCACTGCAGCAACACACCATTGGATTGAACCGTGGTGGTCAAATCGGTCACTTGATACAAAAAGTGTGGCTCGCTTGGCTGCCGAAATCGGCGTTTGGTGCGGTCATCTCCACCAATGTGCCACCCAAGCCATCAGTGATGGAGTAATTACCGTTAAAGCCGCATGAGCCGTATTGGCTGCCGTACATACCGTCCCCATAACTGTCGTAGATGGTGAAAGTGTAACAGCCCTCGCTGAGGCAGAAAGATTCGTTGATGGTCTGTCCGCCCGTGCCTCCGGAATATCCTCCACCGGAATGAACTATGCCGCCGATAGAGTTTTTGATATCCCACGACGTTTCATTGCTCCAGCAATCAAAAGTGAGGGCAAGATTGGCTTCTGTGCCGTTGAGAGAAACATTGAAATCAGCAGTTGCCACGTCATTGGAAGTGTTTTCATCGGTTCCGCCATTGGGGTTCGAGGCGGCAACTTCATAATGATAGGCATCAGATGCGGATACCGAGATTGCCGGCATGTTTACCTCGATGGATGCTCCGGACGCGAGCGAACCCGTCCAGGAAACGCTTCCCGACGGTGCGCCATTCAAGAGTGATGAGAGAGCTGCTGAAGTCAAAGTGGTTGATCCATAATTTCGCAATACCACGCTTGGGGTGAAATCTGTTTGGTTGCAGTAGGTCCCCTCCAATCCGTTGACACCCATGATTCCGGCATCAAGTGCCAAACTTGGTGCATTCGGGTCGTAACCATCGATGTACGGAGGATTGGTGCCCGCGGGATCAAGCCAATTTTTCAATTGAGTTGATGCGGAACCACCCGTATTCCAGGATACGTTGAAGCGGCCGTAATAATCGTATTTTCCATTGTTGTTCGTTCCGGAACATGCGGCCGTTCCCCCGTAGAGTTGACCAATGATGCGTTGGTTCTGATCAAAAAGGGGCGAGCCGGATGAGCCGGGCTCGGTTACTCCATAGTCCCAATCGTCAACCCACCACACTTGTGCGCCACCTGCGCTACTCATATATGGAGCATCTGATTCGCGGCAAATTTTCTTGACGTCACCGGAGGGATGATGAATTCCCGTGGCTCCCGTAGGCGCATTCCCCGACCGATCCCATCCGGCGTAATATACGTTGTATGAGAGCGGTGGAGTCGAATTCATCTCCCAAAGCGCGAAGTCCGAGCCGCCGCGGTTTGCGCGCAATGTCGCTCCGTTGATTTGGTTGACGGTTGGCCCGTTGGAGCTGTTTCCGTATGAGCCGCAAACGGCGGTTGGAGACTCCCAACCGAATAAAAATGCTCTTCCTCCACCGTTGGTTGTGCCGCAGTGATTGGCTGAAAGTACGTATGGGGTGCCATCGTTGGCGGTATTGTTGACCAGTGCCGCCGAACATATGGCCGACCCATTTTGCAGCATCATGGTGACGGAGCGTATCGGGCCGTCCCATTCGCCGGGGGATCCGAAGGGGTTTCCGGGAAGATCTGCACACTTGGTGTCATAGTTGCAAGGGCCTGAACCGTTCAATGCTTTTGATTGGTCCATCCGGGACTTGATGAATCCGGCAATTTCTCGGTATCCCTGTACGACGTGTCCAATGATCAAATCGGATTGTCCCTGTACTTCCGAAGGCTCAAAGAATTCGACGGTGATCGAGTTCGTTGCCATCGGGATGGTCGACAATAGTTTGTCGGGCTGGTTGTTGGATGATGTATAGGCTCCGTCATACGCTGAACCATCAGATGCATATACGTGTACGGTCGCCCCCTCGGCCAAATGGAATTCATTGAAATACACGTTCATGGTCAGGGCTTGGGGCGCAGAGTACGTAATCTGCCAAATCCGTCCTCCTTTCGTGTCGTCCCAACGGCCGGTTTCGTTGAAATCGGCGTTGACCATGTGCTCGAAACCAAACCGCCATGGGGCCGATTTGTCTTCATTGTTGATCGCGTCTTCCACTTCCAGCGCAGCAACATCGATATCGGGTAAATCAACTTTGGCATTTTTAGGTGGTGGTAGTTTTGGTACGGCAATGGCAAACCATGGCGGATGTGACGCAAGTCAGGGCAATACCCATCAAGGCCAATCTTAGTTTTGAAAGTAGATGTTTTTGATTCATGTCGATGTGTTTGGAATTTAAAAAAAGAAAGAGGATTTTATTCGCTCGCGAAACGTACCATCCGTGTGCCGGTGGCATCGCTGACCCGCAGAATGTATATTCCGGACGGCAATTCATTGAAGTCATATTGAATTTCGTTGATGCCGGAAATTTGTTGAATCTCGTTCTTTTGAAGGATTTTTCCGGTTACGTCGATGATTTCAACCATTGCTTTACCGTTCTCTTCAGATGAGAAGATGAGTGAAGTGGTTTTATGCACCGGATTTGGAGCCAAAATAAGAATCGAGCCATCAGTCACCGAAGTTGATTCCCGACCCGAGAATATCCCTTGTGGCACCGACCAATTGAAGAAACTGAAAGGGGACCATGGCCCAGTGATCAGAGGTTGTTTCGAACAACCGCATCGAACGCGCCATTTGTATTCTTGACCGGCTTGCAGTGCAGTTTGAGAAATGAAGGTGCCATCCGCCTCGGGAATGTTGACCGTGACAGTCTGCGTAGGGCCACCGGAAGTTTTGGCTCCCTGCACTTGACAACCTAAGGAACCCGGCATGGGATCCCAGTTTAATTGCACTCCGGTTGGTTCGATTTGCGACGTCAAGCCCGAAACTTCGGGGTAAGGCTGTGTACATGGGGGTACGGCATCGCTGATACAAAATGTATGAATCTGCGAAGAGCCATAGTCCGGGCTCTCCATTTGCACCAATACTTCCCCTCCCTCGGTGATGAAATAATTTCCATCCATAGAACAATAACCGTATGATCCTCCGTTCATCCCGTCCCCAAAACTGTCAAATATGGTGAAGATATAGCAACCTTCTTCGAGACAATCATTCCAAGTAAAAGTCATATCATCACCGTAAGTGTCAGGTGCAATGGATGCCACCAAAGCTCCGCTCGCATCTCGGATTTCCCAACTCACTTCCCCGCCCCAGCAATCTGTTTCAATGGTGAGGGTTACGTCGGTGCAAAGATAATCGCAAAGACCATTGTCGATGGTGGCTGAGGGATTGTAATTGGTCGCTGCCGGATCGGTGCACCCGGCGATTTCCAAGGCACAGTCTTGCGTCATTATCATCACCGAATCGGATGTGTTTCCTGAAACACTGTACCATATCATGTATTCCGTGTCGTTTTCCAATCCGGTCAAGATATAGTCCTCGTCGTTGTTCAAGGGTTGGCTTTCCGTGAGGGGGATGCAAACGAGTCCCGTGCTCAAGGAAGAATAACACAATGTATCCACATCGCATGTGCCGGTGCTCATGCCGGCGGTCAATACAATGTGTGGTTCCACCGATTGGGTGCTTTCGTTGTATGCGCATTCAGCCAAGGCGGAGAGAGATTCCGGTACACATGACGGAGGTGGGCCGCAATCGGCCATGGCCAAGTCCAATGAGTTTTTGACGTTTAGCCGACCGCCGGTAACCGTTTTGTCGGCGAGTGAAGCCACGGCATCGACGCCGTCGAATATGTAACCTCGCACGAGATCGGCGGTGCCTTGCGGGTCGGAAATGGCCAAAGAAGCCAAATCAAAACACGGAGCTGAATAAATCAAAGCGATGGCGCCGGCCACGCAGGGACTGGCAAAAGAAGTACCGGTCGTTGAGGAATATCCCGATGACCCGGAAGGAAGGTAGACTGCGTCCCCAGGTGCCCCCAAATCGATGGTGGTGGCCCCGTATGCTGAAAAAGTACGTTGATCACCGGTGTTGGTCGCCGTAACGGAAACCATATAATCGCTGACACATGCAGTCGGCATATCGCCGACAACATCAACATTGACATTGTTGTTGGACGTGGCGCCGCAGTTTAGAATCCCGGCTTGTCCGAGATCATCGTAATAAGCGCACCACACGGGATAATTCGAAGGTTTTCCACGATCGATACCCCAGGAGGCATTCGTGGCGACAACAAAAGCGCCGGACTGCCCTGATGTAGTATTATAAAGTGTCCGCATTTGCTGCGGGTAGCTATAGGCCGCGATAACATTGGCTTCGTTAAGCGATCCAACTTTTACCTGCATGATTTTCACGTCCCAATTGACGCCCGCTCCACCAACGCCATTATTTCCTTTGGCACCGATCATACCTGATACGGAAGTGCCGTGACCGCCCGAACCAATATTATCGTTTTGTCCAACGGCGTTCCATCCGTTGTAGTCGTCAATGAAACCATTGCCGTCATCGTCGATGCCATTACCGGGAATTTCATTTTCATTGGTCCAATGATTGGCGATCAAATCGGTATGGTTATAGTTTGCGCCTCCCCCTTCGATGACGCACACCACGATGTCGTCCCCGGCAGCAGTCGTGCCTCCGGTCGTGATATCCCAAGCGAGTTCACTGTCGATATTTGTGTGATGCCATTGGCTGCCGAGAAATGGATCGTCGGAGATTGCTCTCTCCTGAACGAAATGATTGAATTGAGCGCCGCGCACATAGGAAACCTCACGTATTATTCGCAACACCTCATCTTCATCGATAATCTTGCTGTCGTAACGAAACAAGTGAATATTAGATAGTGGGGCCAGTGTTCGAGCAAAGGAAAGTGCGGCTTTCATATTCCGAATTTCGGGATGATTGAGGAGCTCATTGGCG
>CAJDXB010000045.1_pt4 | contig 12260 bp, 12 predicted proteins | sample 7391691 | NCBI WGS metagenome assembly CAJDXB01 (sample SAMEA7055747, study PRJEB34461) | soil metagenome | biome: terrestrial ecosystem; feature: Peninsula; material: soil | place: Antarctica | collected 2016 | reverse complement strand
AGCTCCGCCGCAATGGCGTAGACTTCCGATTTCATCAAGTCGCCGATCGGACTGATATCCACTCCTCCGTCTCCGTATTTGGTGAAAAACCCCACCCCGAAATCTTCTATTTTATTGCCGGTGCCGGCCACAAGCAGCTTGCGCTCGGCGGCGTGATAATAGAGCGCGGCCATGCGCAACCGTGCGCGCAGATTGGCCAGGGCTAGCTCGCCGGACGGCCGCGATCCGGGAACGGAAGCGGCAAAGGCATCGTAGGCGGCGCTCAAATCTTGCGTGCCGGACGATACGTTGGGGAACTTTTTGTGCAAGTTTTCGATGTGCCGATCCGCGCGCCCCACCTCCGAAGAGGCTTGGTGGATGGGCAGTTGAAGGCAATACAACTCCAGGCCCGTGCGTGCGCACAGTACCGAAGTTACCGCCGAGTCTACTCCGCCGGATATGCCGAGGGTGAAACCCTTTACGCCGGCTTGGCGCGCATAGTCCACCAGCCAAGAAGTGATGTAATCAATGACCGCTTTGGTGTTCATTGCAAATAATCAGATTTCCTTGTGCGATCCGTGGTTCGTGGGATTATCCGAGTAAGATGATGACTTTCGCGCTTTCCGGTAGTGCACGTTGATGCAAACCCTTGTGGATTGTGGATAGGGATATTTGCAGCTCGATATTGAATATCAGCTCGATAACTTAGAAGTACACACCGACACGCACCGCCAAATAATTGATGCTGCCTTCCACTTTTTGCTCTTCGTTGGTCACATCGCTCTTTGGTATTTTGTAAGATTTGTCGAATACGTTGTTCAATCCATTGTTCCATTCCACCCCGACAATGGCGTTGGTATTGCCGGTGAGGTTGAACTCAAATCCGAGCTCCAAGTGTAGTCCGATGCGCATCAGGTTCACCCTGTCCGAAGCATTTTGATCTTCAAGATTTGAAGTGGGTTCAGTTGGTGCATTCTTTCTTACCGATTGACTGTCGAAAGTCGATTTGAAATTGAACCCCATGTCAGCTCCGACGCGTCCAAAGTACCGGATGTAACCGACCTCGTTTGTACGGAGCATCAGGGTTAGCGGGATGTCCACATAATTGATGCGGAAGTCCGTCGTAGTCGAATAGCGTTCGTCTCTGTTCTCACCGACATAATAGTCGTGAACGAGCGTTCCGCCGGTATTGGTTTGGAAAATACCTGTAGAGAAATAATAATTCTGGGTGGTGCCAATGCTGAAATCTGCGTGCAATCCGTAGGAAATATTAAATCGAGGGCCGTCTCGTGTTACGAGATCTCCATTGCCGTCCGTGTTGAACCAGGACAATACGGGAGCAACCGAAAGCGCCATACGAACCTTGGGCTGTTCATCGACGTCCGTTGGGGATTGCGCCGAAGTCACGGCGATCATCGCAAAAAGGGCATAGCAGGTGAGCGCGTACTTTTTCATAGTTTTGGTGTCGAATTATATGTGGTCAAAAGTAAGGATTTTTTAACATGGCCTTCCGGCGTATTTTGTTTTTAGTTCTATCCCTCGGTCTGTTGCAAGGTTGCGACACTGATCCCTATGCGGTGGATACTTCCGGCGTGGATTACCGGCCGGAATTCCTCCGCTTGGACCGTGCCGTTTTCGATTTGCCGAAAGCGACGCGCCCCGAGGACCTGACCGCCCTCCGCAATACATTCGATGGGTTTCTCGACCTTTATTTCGAAGATATCATGAGGGTGGGTCCCGTAGATAACCCGATGACCGCTGAATTGTTTAGCAGGTTCTTGGCCGACCCGACATGGCAAGACCTCCAAAAAACGATTGACCAACGTCACCCGGATCTTGAAAATGAGGCTCACCGCATCGGCGAGGCCATGCGGCGATACGCCGTCCTCTTCCAAGCCGATACCCTGCCGCAACTCGTGGCCTACAATTCGGGTTTCAACGTCGGTGTGTATCCCACTCCCGAATGGCTTGGCGTGGGACTGGAATGGTATTCCGGTGGGGACTATCCAATAATAGATCGGCTGCCGCCGGACGTGTTTCCGCAGTACAAGCGGGACAAGATGAAGCCGCAATACCTCGTCCCCAATGCGGTCAAGGGATGGCTGATGGTCCGTTTTGCCGACCGATTGACCGGTAAAGACTTGTTGGGCCACTTGGTGTTTTTTGGCAAAACCCTTTACATCACCAAGGCCCTTATGCCCGAATTGTCCGTTTCCGACTTGATGAATTACAGCGAGGACCAACTCACTTGGAGCCGGTCGAACGAATTCGATGTTTGGAAACACTTTGTCGAAAACGACTTGATATTCACCGGAGACGGTGGCAAAATAAACCAGATGACCGGAGACGGTCCCTTCACTCCGGGCATGCCCACCGAATCGCCGGGCGGCATCGGCACGTGGGTGGGATACCGAATGGTGGAAAGCTATATGAAACGCCATTCCGATACGAGTCTGATGGAATTGATGGCGATCGAAAACGACCGCGCATTTTTAAAAACCTATAAACCGGGAAGATGAAAAAAGAGATTGTTAAACGAACCAAAATTGAGATCGAAGTGGGCCTCGACGAAAACCACGTGCCCATAGAAATGAAGTGGTCCTCGGACGATAACGACTCCGGCGGCACCTGCCAAGCGGCCATGCTCACGCTCTGGGACGAGAAGGAGGAAAATACCATGCGCATCGACCTGTGGGAAAAGGAGATGAGTATCTACGATATGCAGCGGTTCTATCACCAATCCCTGCTCACCATGGCCGATACCTACGAGCGGGCAACAAGTCAAATCCGACCCTCCAAAGCCATGCGGGACTTTGCGGAGACGTTTGCGAAGATCACCGGCCTGAAGGATTAAGGGGAGTCCAACCCCTACCGAGCGGAGAGTATACCTCAATTTTTGGGGCCGGGCGCTTCATGGGGAACTCCCACTTTACGACACATCCCAAGCGTCACGTCGGCAAATGATCGGGGCGATGCTTTGCTGCAATATTCCAATGACCTTTCACCGCAAGGAGCCGCCCGATTCTACGCGTCTTCCTCGTCGAATTCCGCGTTCAATCCATCGATATACCCGAGCAGCTCGTCGCGGCCCAAGCCCGTTTGCGCCGAAGTGACAAACTGGAGCGGCAGTTCTTCCCATTCTTCCAACATTTTGGCCTGGTAAGCCTTGACATTTTCGCTCAGTGCACCGGGCTTCAATTTATCGGCCTTGGTGAAGACCATGGCGAAAGGCACCTCTTTGAGAGCGAGGTATTCCATAAACTCAAGGTCCAAACTTTGGGGGGTATGGCGCACGTCGACCAAAACGAATGCGCACACCAAGTTTTCGCGCCTCCGCAGATAGGGGTATATGATTTCCTTGAATTCATTGCGCATCTTCTTCGAAACCTTCGCATAGCCATAACCCGGCAGGTCGGCCATATACCACAACGGATCGTCGCTCCCCGCTTCTGAGATGGAAAAGTGGTTCATCAGTCGGGTCTTGCCCGGTTTGCCCGAGGTCTTGGCCAAGTCCTTGCGGCCCACCAACATGTTCAGCAGCGAGGATTTCCCTACGTTGCTGCGGCCTAAAAAAGCGTATTCCGGAAGGGAGGGAGCGGGGCACTGTTCCAAGGTGCGGCTGCTCTTCATAAACCGCGCTTCACTCGGGGAATGCAGGGACATAAAAGATCAAAAAGTTTTATCGAGCCATTTCTCCATCAGCTCATTGAATTCTTCGGGGTGCTCCATCATCGCGGCGTGCCCACATTTGTCGATCCAATACAAATCAGAGTTCACCATCTTTTCGTGAAACTCCTCGGCGACATGCGGCGGAGTGATCGTATCGTCTCTCCCCCAGATCAGGCAAACCGGCATGGTAAATTTCTCCAGATCATCGCGCATATTGTGCCGAATCGCCGACTTGGCCAGTGCCAAAACACGTATCAGCTTCGTCCGATCGCTGACGATGTCGAAAGTCACGTCCACGAGTTCGTCCGTCACGATGGCGGGATCATAAAAAGTCACGGCGATTTTCTTTCGGATATAATCCTTGTCCTCACGTCGCGGAAATGACCCGCCAAACGCGTTTTCATACAGTCCCGAACTCCCGGTCAAAATCATGGCTTTTACCCATTCAGGATGCATCTTAGCCGTCACCAACGCCACGTGTCCTCCGAGCGAATTGCCGAGCAAAATCACATTGTCGAACTCCATTTCTTCCATAAACTCCACGATATACTCAGCCAGGGTTTTCACCCCGGTTTTGATGATCGGCATCTCGTAAAGGGGCATGAGAGGCACCACCACGCGATGCGTTTTACTGAAGTGCCCGATCACACCCTCAAAGTTGCTCAAAGCCCCAAAAAGGCCATGCAGGATCAAAATTATTTGTCCGTCTCCCCGGTCAAAATATTGGAATTTTCCGCGTTGTTTTATCTCAGATTTCATAAGCTGTCTTGGTGCTCAAATATAGTTTTTTCCAGTATTCCCGTCGGCATTCGTCGTAAAACTTTGCAATATCCGTCTTTTTATATTCACGTTTCATCAGTTTATACACTCAATTTTTTTTTGGGGGCGCCCCCGAGACACACTGCCTCGTGTCGATTCCAATCATCTACGGGGGCGGGCCATCCCCTGTATCCGCCCGCTTGGGCACATGGGGGCGTAAGACGAGGATAGGAGCTTCCGCCGGTCGCTCTATCCGCGCCACGCCCCCAAAGTGCCCAAGCGGGCGGGATGCCGGTCCTGTCCCTCGCCCGATCGTCCGCCATCGCATTTTTCGGTGATCCGAGGTCGTTCCGGTTTCCCGCTTTCAAATTTGTTTCACGGCAGAGATATCATTTCATTTTTAGGGCATCGCAACGAATCGTTTGAATTAAGTTCTCCTAGTCTAGGCTCCTATTTATTGATTGATAGCCTTTTGTGTCGTCATGAGAGACTTGTCAACAAATTTCAGTGAATAGCTTTTTGTCCATTTCTGAGGACGGCTAACATATGTTCCGTGTTTTGCGCGTAAAATCAGGAATATACGGCGACTGTAAACTTTTTTGTCGGCTCAAAAACCGTCAATACTTATTAACATTGTGGTAAATAATGGGAGAAAGTGGGAGGATGTGGGAAACATTATCTACTTTAGCGATGCCTATTGACCCACACCATGTTGAATCTGCTAGGAGAATATGATTGTAAACTTGATTCCAAGGGCCGGATGATGTTTCCCGCCGGCCTGAAGAAGCAATTGCAGGAAGTGCTTCACGAAGGCTTTGTGGTCAATCGTGACTTGTTCGACAAGTGTCTGGTTATCTACCCCAAGCGCGAGTGGCAAGAAGTGTCCACCCGTGTGGGGAAGCTCAATCGATTCGTGGCCAAAAACGTGCGGTTCATTCGTAGATTCAACAACGGGGCCACCCCCGTCGAGCTCGATTCCGCCGGTCGAATCCTCCTCCCTTCGGCGCTTACCTCCTACGCCGAGTTGGAAAAAGAGGTGAAAGTGACCGGCAGCTTCGACCGGATTGAAGTGTGGAGCAAAGAAAACTACGAGGTGGCCATGAATGAAGACGTCGATTTGGGCGCCTTGTCTGAAGAAGTGATGGGAAACATCGATGGCGATGAACAAACCTGAGCATTACCATGAGCCCGTCATGTTGCGGGAGAGTGTCGATGCTTTGATAACCAATAATGAAGGCGTCTATGTGGACGCCACCTTCGGCGGGGGAGGACATTCCCGCGAAGTTCTTTCGGTACTGAGGCAAAAAGGCAAACTCATCGCCTTCGATCGCGATGAGGAAGCGGCGGCCAATGTTTCCGACGATCCAAGATTCCAGCTGATTAAATCAGATTTCAGATTCTTGAAAAATGGTCTTCGTTTTCGGGGCATACGTGCCATCGATGGCTTGCTCGCCGATTTGGGAGTCTCTTCTTGGCAGTTCGATTCGGCACAGCGCGGATTTTCCATCCGCATGGACGGCCCACTCGATATGCGCATGGACAAAGCGACTCCGCTCACCGCCGCCAAGGTGGTCAACACCTACCGGCGCGATGAGTTGATGCGAATCCTGCGCGAGTATGGAGAAGTGTCGGGCGCCGGCAGAGTGGCCGACACGATCATCGACCGCCGAACGGAGAAACCCTTAAGGACCACCGGTGAATTGGTTCGAGCTATCGAGCCGCTCATTAAAGGCCCAAAGGTAAATCGGTTTTTGGCGCAGGTATTCCAAGCCATCCGAATTGAGGTCAACGACGAAATGGAATCCCTGCGAGCAATGCTGATGCAGTCGGCAGAGCTCATTCGTCCGGGAGGCCGTTTGGTGGTGATATCCTACCACTCGCTCGAAGACAGACCCGTTAAGCGATTTATGAATACCGGCGGATTTACGGGGGAATTGAAAAAGGATTTTTATGGAAACCCGCTGCGGCCATTTACACCGATGAAGGGCATGCCTCTCAAACCGAAGGACGAAGAAATTGAACGAAACAACAGGGCGCGAAGCGCCAAACTGCGAATAGCGATACGCAATGAAGAACAAGACGAAAAAGAAAAGCGCTAAATCCCCCAAGCGAAAGAGCGGTTTCGCCCACGGCATCAATTCTGTATTGAACGGTAGTTTTCTCGTGCGCGAATACGTCATCACCAATTTGAGTTTCGTGTTCTACCTCGTCGCATTTATGGTCGCTTACATCGCATTCGGTTATTACTCCGAGAGCAATACCAAGGAACTGGTAAAAACCGAATCGGAACTCAGGGAAATTAAGGCCGCCAACCTCGAGATGAGGTCCAGGTTGCAACAACTAAAACAGCGATCGCGTGTGGCGGAATCCATACGCGAGCTCGGACTGGTCGAGTCGGCCGGCCCACCCAAAGTCATTCATGTTTCATCCAATCCCAAACCCACCGAACAATAAACGTGGACAACGGCAAAAACATCATCAGCAGAGCCTACTTGGTTTTCTTCTTTTTGATCGTGTTCGCTTTGGCGGTCATCGGCAAAATTGGGGTGATTCAGTTTTGGCAAGGTAATCTCTGGGCCGACCGCGTCGAGCACCTGACCACCGACCTGCGTGAGATAAAACCCATAAGGGGCAATATTTATTCGAGCGACGGCAATATGCTCGCCACGTCCGTACTCGATTACGATATCCGCATGGATATGCGTTCGGGAAATTTTGACGAAGCCGACTTTTTAAAAAACCTTGACTCTTTGTCGAGTGGGTTGGCGAAGCTTTTTCGCGACCGCAGCGCCGCAGTATACAAACAAGACTTGTTGACCGCCTACCGCGCCGGCAAGAGATACCACTTGGTGAAGGGAAAAGTCACTCACCAACAAGTTCGAATAGCGCGAGAGCTTCCATTTTGGAACAAAGGGCGGCACGCCGGAGGGGTTATATTTGAAAAGCATTTTCACCGCGAACGACCCTTTCGTGCCCTCGCCGGGCGAACCATCGGCTACGAGCGCGAGGGCGTACGACCCGTGGGTCTCGAAGGCGCTTACGAATCAGATTTGAGCGGCCGACCGGGAAAGAGGTACGAGAAACGACTCGCCGGCGGAGTCTGGATGCCGGTTTCCAATTCCAATGAAGTGGAACCTCTCGATGGCTGCGACATTTATTCCACTATAGATATAGGTATTCAAGACGTCGCCACACATGCCCTCAGGACGCAGTTGAAAAAACACCGTGCTGAGTACGGCTCGGCCATCCTTATGGAGGTAGCCACGGGCGACATCATCGCCATCGCCAATCTTGGGCGCATGGATGACAGCAGCTATGCAGAAATATACAACTACGCAGTAGGAGCGGCAACGGAACCGGGCTCGACGTTTAAACTCGCTTCGGTCATGGCTGCACTGGAAGACGGAGTCCTCGACCTCGACGACAAGGTCGATACCCGTGGAGGGCAACATCGATTTCACGACAGAATTATGCGCGACAGCAAGAGTGAAGGGTACGGGATCATCGACTTATATACGGCATTTCAAAAGTCGTCCAACGTCGGCATTTCCACCCTCATCGCTTCGCGATATGAAGATAAGCCGCGAGAATTCGTGGACCGGCTCTATAAATTGGGGCTCGGCAGGAAACTCGGGCTGGAAATACCCGGCGAAGGCGCGCCCAAGATTAAAGACCCAAGCGACCCCGGATGGTCGGGAACCACGCTGCCTTGGATGAGTATCGGCTACGAGACGCTGATGACCCCTCTTCAGCTTTTGACTTTTTACAATGCCGTCGCAAACGATGGAGTCATGGTGAAGCCGCGATTCGTGCGTGAAATCCGACGCAATGGCACCCTGGTGCGCACGGTTCCCGTCGAAGTCATTAATCCGGCCATCGCGTCGAGGCAAACCATTCAAAAAGCGCAGAAACTCTTGGAGGGTGTCGTGTCCGACGAGGGAACGGCTTCCAACCTTCAAAACAACCTGTATAAAATCGCGGGCAAAACGGGCACCGCACAGATAGCCCGCGCCAATACGGGTTACCGACACGAAGATAAAGTGAGCTATCAAGCCTCTTTTGCCGGATACTTTCCCGCTGACAATCCCAAGTATTCGTGCATTGTCGTGGTAAATGGCCCGGCCAACAATATATATTATGGCAGCTGGGTGGCGGGGCCGGTTTTTAAAGAAATCGCCGACAGGATCATCATTCGACACATGGAAATGCAAAAGGATATGAATGACCGGCAAGAGCATTTGGCGGTAAACATTCCCGTGTCGCTGAGCGGACACAGCCAAGAATTGTTTGCCATTTTCGACAGGTTCGGTGTGCCGATCGACAATGGTGCGGAAGACTATCCATGGGTAACCACGCGAACGGGTCGGGATACGGTGAGCGTTCAACGGCGAACCATAGCCGAAGGAAGGGTGCCCAACGTCGTAGGAATGGGCTTGAGCGACGGTCTTTACCTTTTGGAAAAGGCCGGGCTTCACGTGCAATTCCAAGGAGCCGGAACCATCACCAAGCAGAGTATCGCCCCGGGTACCATCTCTCAACGAAAACAAACCATAAAAATTCAACTTTCATAAATTGAAAGCCCTTAAAGACATATTGTACCGTTCGCGAATCATCGAAGTCAATGGATCTACGGATACACTTGTATCTTCCATCGTATTCGATTCGCGAAACGCGGTCGAGGGCTCGGTATTCGTCGCAGTGCATGGTTATTTGGCTGATGGACATAAGTTTATTTCGACCGCCATCGACAATGGAGCCGTGGTGGTGGTCTGCGAAGAGATTCCCGTTGACGCAGTCCGAGGAGTCACATGGGTGAAGGTGGTCGATTCGCGGAAAGCGCTCGCCATCATGGCCACCAATTACTACGATCATCCTTCGGAACAATTGCAACTGGTGGCAATAACCGGCACCAACGGCAAGACTACATGCGCCACCATGCTTTACCGGCTGTTCACTTCATTGGGACACAAGACCGGATTGATATCTACCGTCGAAAACCGAGTGGTAGACCAAGCGGTAGGCGCCACCCATACCACTCCCGACCCGGTGGAGCTCAACGCATTGTTGAGTCAAATGGTTGAGGCGGGGTGTACTTACGCATTCATGGAAGTGAGTTCACACGCTCTGCACCAACATCGCGTCGGAGGTATTGGGTTCGCCGGTGCGGTTTTCACAAATATCACGCACGATCACCTCGACTACCACGGCGATTTCAAATCATACATCGCAGCGAAAAAAATACTCTTCGATGGGTTGCCAAAGGATGCTTTTGCATTGGTAAATGGTGATGATAAAAACTCCGGGGTCATGCTTCAAAATACCAAAGCGGATCGCCGGATGACTTTTGCATTGAACTCCATGGCGGACTTCAAGGCAAAATTGATGGAGAGCGACCTCAATGGGTTGCATTTGCTCGTCGACGGACTCGACATTTATACCAAACTCGTGGGAAAATTCAACGCCTACAACATATTGGCCGTTTATGGCACGGCAGTATTGCTCGGCGCCGAGAAAATGGATGTACTCACCAAATTGAGCTTGCTCGATCCGGTCGCAGGTCGATTTGAATACCTCAAGAGCTCGGATGGTGTGGTAGCCATCATCGATTATGCCCACACCCCTGATGCATTGGAAAATGTGTTGAAGACAATCGGAGGCATCCGCACCCGAAATGAAGAAGTGATCACCGTGGTGGGGTGCGGAGGAAATCGCGATAAGGCCAAACGGCCTGAAATGGCACGCATCGCATGTCAATTTAGCGATCGGGTCATTCTTACTTCGGACAATCCCCGCGACGAAAACCCGGAGGCGATCATTGATGACATGAAGCGTGGCGTGGAACCACATCAATTCAAGAAAACCCATACGATAACCAACCGCGAAGAAGCCATACGCATGGCTTGCACACTGGCCAAGCCCGGAGATATCATTCTCATAGCAGGAAAAGGCCATGAAAAATACCAAGAGGTCAAAGGACAAAAGCTGCCTTTCGATGATGTCGCCGTAGTTAAGGAATCCTTCAAAAGCCTAAAGCACTGATGCTGTACTACCTGTTCAAATACCTCGATGCCGCGTTCGACATCCCCGGAACAGGAGTGTTTCAATACATCTCGTTTAGAGCGGCGATGGCAGTCCTCACTTCTTTGGCCATTTCATTGTTGTTCGGCAAAAGACTCATTAATCTACTTCAGCGCAAACAGGTTGGTGAAACGGTGCGGGACCTCGGCTTGAAAGGGCAAGTCGAAAAGCAAGGAACACCCACCATGGGAGGTCTGATTATTCTCGGGGCGATACTCGTGCCGACACTCCTCTTCGCCCAGCTCAAAAACATCTATATCATATTGATGATCACCACCACCATCTTGCTTGGGGGAATCGGTTTTCTCGACGACTATATAAAGGTGTTCCGCAAAAACAAAAAGGGGCTGGCGGGCAAATTCAAAATCGTCGGCCAAGTCTTGGTTGGCCTCTTGGTGGGCGGTGTGTTGTTTTTTCACCCCGACGTGGTCACCAAACAGAAAGCATCGACCGCTCAGAGAACTTCATACAACGAACTCGGTGAGGTCCGGGCCGGATCGACGGCACAATGGGTGGAAAAGAAATCGGTTAAAACCAACATTCCCTTCGTTAAAAACAACGAGTTCGACTACGCTTGGTTACTGGGCTTTTTATCCCGGGAAAATGCTGCCAAATGGGCCTGGATCGTATTCATACCCATCGTCGTGTTTGTGGTCACCGCCGTTTCCAATGGGGCGAACATCACGGACGGACTCGATGGTCTGGCCACGGGGAGCTCTGCAATAATCGGAGTGGTACTGGCCATTTTTGCCTTCGTTTCGGGTAACATGATTTTCGCCGATTATTTGAACATCATGTTCATTCCCCATTCGGGGGAGCTCACGGTTTTTATCAGTGCTTTCGTGGGTGCCTGTATCGGTTTTCTATGGTACAACTCCTACCCGGCACAGGTCTTTATGGGCGACACGGGGAGTTTGGCCCTGGGAGGTATCATCGCCGTTTTTGCGATCGCCGTGCGCAAGGAATTGCTTATACCGTTGTTCTGCGGAGTGTTTTTGATCGAAAATATTTCGGTCATGATGCAGGTGGGCTACTTCAGGTACACCAAGAAAAAGTATGGAGAAGGGCGGCGAATCTTTCTGATGGCACCTTTGCACCACCACTATCAAAAGCAGGGATACCACGAAGCGAAAATCGTGTCTCGTTTCTGGATCATTGGAATTTTATTGGCCGTATTGTCCATCGTTACCTTGAAACTGCGATGATGAAGATGGTGATCATAGGAGGAGGAATCAGCGGAATTGGAGCAGCCAAATTGGGTGTCAAGCTCGGATATGACGTTTTTCTATCCGATGCCGGATCCATCGCCGATCGAGACAAACAAGTTTTGAAGTCTCTCGGGGTACCTTTCGAAGAGGGTGGCCATGGCCCACGCGTTTTCGATCGCCCCGAACTCGTTGTAAAATCACCGGGCGTTCCCACCGATGCCGAAGTCATTCGAAAATTGGACGGTATCGGCGTGCGGCCCATTTCCGAAATCGAATTCGCAAGTCGCCATACGAAGGCCAAGATCATAGCCATCACCGGTACCAATGGAAAGACCACCACCGCCATGCTCACGGCGCACATTTTAAAGAATGCCAAGTTTGACGTGGCGCTCGGAGGCAATGTGGGCGAGAGTTTTGCCGGTCTCCTCGCAGTGGGTGACAAGGAATATTTTGTACTGGAAATCAGCAGTTTTCAGTTGGACGATACCGAGCGATTCAAACCGAACATCGCCGTATTGCTCAATGTTACCCCCGATCACCTGGACCGCTATGGCGGTAAGATGGAAG
>CAJDXB010000150.1_pt1 | contig 12274 bp, 10 predicted proteins | sample 7391691 | NCBI WGS metagenome assembly CAJDXB01 (sample SAMEA7055747, study PRJEB34461) | soil metagenome | biome: terrestrial ecosystem; feature: Peninsula; material: soil | place: Antarctica | collected 2016 | reverse complement strand
CACCGGTAAGGATTCTTCCGGCCAAGCGAAGTCGCCCTCCGAGTCGAGTTTTACAATGTCCAAAGTGGTGGGAGACACTCCGTTGTCTTCGCCTTTTTGCAATAGAAAAAATGGATGATCTTGATACACATACAAGGGCGAAGCGTGTACCCGGGCATCGGTGGCTATGGGAAACAATTCCTTGCCTTGATCTCCAAATTGACGCCCACCGGTGGTCTTGTCAAATTTCTGAACGTATTCGCCGAGCTTGTCTTGGTTTGGGTTGGTATACCTGCAGATGGCGTAAACAAAATCGGATCCCGGCTCGATGGCGATGTGCGTACTCATTTCATAATTCGTTTGGTTCGTGTCGAAATCCGAACCGTTGATTCCCCACGGCAAGGCGCCGTCCGCATCGATGCGCTGCAAGAAGGAGTCGAATCGCGTGCCGGTCGATCCAAAGTACCCGATGTAAACGGCATCGCCATCTTGAAGCGTGCTGTAAGAAGTGTTGAACACCGTCGACTGATTGGACAGTTGGGTGGCGGAAGACCACATCGGTTCGCCGGAACCATCGTACCTCTGAGCGAATAAAGTCGAACTGATTCCGAAGTTGTAAGTATGGTAGATCGCCACGAAATCACCGTTGGACAATTCGAACATGTTTTCAGGCGAAGACTTTCCCGACCCCGGGCTCAAGGGCATAGGTGCGTTCCAAACGGGTGCCCCGGTCGCGTCGTATTTTTGCATCATACCCGTGGCGGAAGGGTTCCAAGCCACTACGGCTTCACCGGATTGCAGCGGCAAAACGGTGAGTTGATAAGCACCGGGAATCACCACTCCAAACGACGGCCACAAGTGATTGCCGTTAACGTCGAGTTTAAAAACATAACCGGTGTTATCGTTTGTTCCGGTCACTCCCACATAGAGATTGCCGGCATCGTCGGTGGTTATCCGCGAGATGACGGTAAAAGTGCTCATCTCAATGGCATCGCTGATCGCCATGCCATTTTCGCCGAGTTNNNNAGTTGGCCGTACCCGTCCTCGTCCAAGACTTGAAGGCGGAGTTCGTAGTTGGTCGGAGCGGCCACCAAATTCCAAAATACCACATAGGTATGGCCGTCGCCGGATCCGATGGCATATATGTCTGAGGTTTCGCCATTGGCGACAAGGGTATTTTCCGCCAAATTATCCGTCCATTGGGCGTGCAGCCCCATGGTCATCGCCAATGCGGCCAAGAGTAAAATGTTTTTCATGATCGGTTGTTTTTTAGGTTTTTTCAAACGAAAACCACGAACATGAATCCGAAACTAGGATCTGAAAATGTCCGGTTTCCATTCCAAAAGTAATAAAACCGAATTTTAAGAAGAGTATCACAATCACAGCCGCTCGCGGCACGCGAGTGTCGGTAAATTATTCCAACGATCAAACAAAGAATATCCACACTCGCGGGACGCGAGCGTGTGCGAATTCTTGTAAAACGGTCAACTCTATTCAGGAATGGGACCAACCACCAACCGGCTATTAAGCTTTAGAAACGGACTCTTCTTCCGTTTCCATCACACCAACCTTTTCCAGCGCACTTTCCACATCGGAGATCAAGTCCTCGATATTTTCTATGCCGACGGAAAGTCGGACGAGTTTGTCGGTGATGTTCATCTTTTCCCGAATTTCGGGGGATACATCGATATGGGTCATGGTGGCAGGGTGCTGAACCAACGACTCCGTGCTGCCCAAGCTCACGGCGAGTTTGATCAATGTGAGATTGTCCAGAAATGCAAAAGCTTCCTTTTCTCCGCCTACCACGTCGAAGGCGATCATGGCACCGTTGCTCAAGCACTGCTTGCGCATGATCGCATCCACTCGGGGATCATCGCGTCGCAAGATGCCGGGATAATAGACCGCTTCCACTTTGGGATGTGCTTCCAAGAAGTCCGCGAGCTTTTCGGCGTTTTCGGCCTGCTGGGTCATGCGCACTTTCAGGGTTTCCAAGCTGCGCATCAGGAGCCAACCGGTCCATGGCCCCGCGGTATTTCCCAAAAAAGTGCGCAGCACTTTCACCCGGCCGATCAATTCGTGCGAACCCGATACGGCGCCGGCGATCAAGTCGCTGTGGCCACCGATATACTTCGTCGCAGAGTATATCACCAGGTCAGCCCCGTGCTTCAGCGGGTGTTGCCATATCGGCCCGAGGTAGGTATTGTCCACCGCCACCACTACGTGCTTATCTTCCGTGTTGTAGCTGTGGGCAAAAGTCGATATCGCCTCCAAGTCTATCATCGCATTGGTCGGATTGGCGGGAGTTTCGACGTATACCATCGCCAGGCGGTCCATTTTGCCCGAATCTTTCAATCGCTTCGCGATGGCCTCAATGTCGTCGTGTGCCGAAAACTCGAGCAACTCGATGCCAAACTTATTGAGTACGTGCTTGGTAAAGTGATCCGTACCTCCGTAGACCGGAGAGCTGCACAACAGCAAATCGCCCGGCTTGAGAAATTCGAGCATCACCGTGGTAATGGCGGACATGCCACTCTCAAACACAGCCGATTCCTCGGCGTCATCCCACAGACGCAGCCTATTTTCCAAAATTTCGATGTCGGGATTGTTGATGCGGCTGTATATGAGCCCCATTTTTTCCGAGGGGTCGAGTGCGCGATGACCGTACGCCACTTGAAAGAACCGCTTGCCCTGCTCGGCGGAAGCGAATTGGAAGGTGCTGGTCTGGAATATGGGTGATTTGATGGCGCCTTCGGACCACTCGGGGTGGTAACCATAAGACATCATCAGGCTTTCGGGTTTAAATTTTTTCATGTATTCAGGGCTTTCTTCAAAGATAAGTATTTGCGGCACGGGGCGCCGCATTTCATTTCATGGAATTGTGATAAAGACGCGATGTCAACCGGTGTGAAAACCGGGAAAATACGTTCACTTTACGCTCCCCGATTTCCCATCATTCGAGATAATTGTCCCCGGTGGAATCCCGTTCCTTAGGCTCGGGCAAATTCTCGTCTTCCATCCGCTTCACGGAGGTCACGAAATACTTTGTTTCACCCCGCCACGGCAAGGCCGCGTACTTTTGCTCGAAACGCAATTGGACCCGTTCGCCGGTCAGGCTCACTTCTTCGAGCTTGTTTATGAGGTCTTCGCGGTTTTTTGGCACACTGAACTCGAAGGTTTGTGACAATTGGTTGTCGCTTTTCACCGATCCAAAATTCAAGACGTCTATTTTACCTTCGTAAGTTTTGAACACGGCGCCCCTCTTGCTGATTTCAAGCACTATGCCGGCGCGCTGCCCGGTGCTGTAAGTTGCGTAGTACAAAAAGAACATCACACCTATGAAAAGTATGACGACCAAAATCAAAAGATTGCGCATGAAGCGCTTGAATCCGGTTTTGGCTTTGGCGGTTGATTCTGAAATATTGGTCATGGAGAGGATTATAATTCGAGTCCGTGAATGGCAAAGAGTGTTTGTTGCTTATCCTCGCAACGACGAAAGCGAAGATGCATAAATATGCCGAAATGAAAATTTCCCCGACCGATGTCGAGATTTACATTCCGAAATAGAGCCACATGCGGATATCACCACGTATGACTTTTCGTGTCAAAATTAAAAAAAACACCGTCACTTGCCGTGGAATATTTTTGAGTTTTGTTGGTTCCGTACCCCGACTTCGGGGTTTTACACAATCCGACAGTAGAATATGACACGAACGTGACCCGTGGGCGGATGGACATATCGACCTGAAAAGTGGTCGAATCAAATATCATTTAAATATCCCGGGGCCAGTGGAATGAAATTGTATGGTGAGCATGAATATTTAGTAAAAACCCAATAAACCCATTTTACTCCTTGCTGGTTTGAGTACTTCAGAGCGTGAGCATAAAGCAGCTATTGGCCTTTATGGACGGACATTATTCGTCTTCATCCTCTACATCCGCATCCGGCATATAATCCAAGTCGGAGTAACGGTCTTCGTAATCTTCTTTCACCTCCGGCCGCAACACGCCTTCGTCGTCGTAATCTTCATCCTCCTCAACCAATTGGCGCGCTTTGGTTCGGGTCATTTTAATCAAGTAAATTTTCTCGTCGGTCTCGAATCTCAGCGCGCTCACCAGCTCGCCATCCTTATTCGTAAATTTAATAAGATCGTCGATAAACCCAAACGGATAAGTCAATTTGATCTGCTCTTGAAGCTCTTGAGATATCTTGTCAAAGCTCGTGACGGTTCGTGGCTTGTTGTCGTTTGTCATGGTTTTAAATTCTATTGTTCACGGTAGGTTCCCATTGGGGCAAATCAACGAATTTCACCCGAAATATAGAACATGAATCGCACATCCAAGTTAATTCGCTGTCGGCCGATTTTTAAATAATTAGTTAAAGTATTGATAATGAACATTTGGGCGTGCCCCCGGGAATCTTGTTTATGGCAAACGGAATAGAAAAATATTTTTCCTCCCCGGGTTATTTAGAATTTCCCACTTGAGGCCCGGGGTCGGACTTCCGGCTATATCCTCACCCCATGCCGGTGGGTGGCGTATGCCGCGACAAGGAGCTTCCTTCCGGTCGCTCTTTCGCGGCACGCCACCCAAGCCGGCAAGGGTTGAGGGATGCCGCCGTGCGTCCTCACGCAAAACCGCGTCGAGGATTTAATCGATTTCTGCCATTGCAGTCCGGAGGTATTTCGGATATTCCAAGAGCAAAACTTTGCAAAGATGGTATTCTAGCCCGCGTCTGCCCGAAGGATGAAAACCAATGTGCCTTCGAACCAAGAAATCACGGTTTTGTCATCATTTTTGAAAACAAAAATGCCGCCAAAACACGCGTAAATTCGGATCATAGTGCTACCAATATTCCGTAGCTAAAGGCACTCGGCATGCCACATTTTAAGAAGTAAGCGTAACGCAGCTATTGGACTTTATGGACGGACACTTTGCGCGAGGGCGGAAGGCGGCATCCTCACCTCTAAAGACGCGTTGCGGTGCGCGACGCGGAGGCAGCGACCGGCGGAAGCTCGCCTCCACGTCTTGCGCACCGCCGCGCCTGAGAGGTGAGATAAAGCCTGTAGACCGACCCGACTCAAAGAGGAAAAATGTTGGAAAAATGGCAATCGGCCTCAATAAACCTGATGGGAAAAATGAAGAAAAACCTAGGGACGCGCCCAAAAAACCAACCAAAATCCGATTTTCCCATCCGTGAATGTAAAGGCGGAAAATCGGGCCCGACCGGAAAATAGACCGCGCAAAGCGAAGACTCATAGCCGGTTGCGGATGTGGAAAACCGAATCAAAACCGCCTGAGAAAACGTCGGTCAATTGGCAAGTCGTACTATCTTTGCCGGCATGCACGATACCATTATCATCCTCGATTTCGGCTCACAATATACCCAGCTCATCGCGCGGAGGGTGCGTGAATTGAACGTGTACTGCGAGATTCATCCCTACCACGCCATTCCCGATGTGGGCGATCACGTGAAGGGTGTGATTCTTTCGGGCAGCCCATATTCGGTGTACGATCCGAATGCGCCGAAATTTGACCTCGCAGCCCTGCGCGGCAAAGTTCCCCTGCTCGGCGTGTGCTTTGGAGCGCAGTACATGGCTTTCGAGGACGAGACGAGCGATGTGCGCCGCAGCGATAAGCGCGAATATGGACGCGCGATTTTGAACCATGTCGATTCGTCGAGCGCGCTGTTTACCGACGTACAAGCGGGCTCGCAAGTTTGGATGTCGCACGGTGATACCATCCATAAAGTGCCCAAGGGTGCGCGGGTGACGGCTTCGACCAAAGAGGTGGAAGTGGCGGCTTTTGAATACGAAAACGAGAAAACGTACGGCATTCAATTTCACCCGGAAGTATTCCACAGTACGGACGGACCGCGGATCTTGAAGAATTTCGTCGTAGGTATTTGCGGCGCTTCCCCGGATTGGACGCCCCATAAGTTTGTCGAATCTTCGGTGGCCGAACTGCGCGACCGACTGGGCGAAGACCGCGTAATCCTCGGACTGAGTGGGGGAGTGGATTCTTCGGTGGCGGCCATGTTGCTCAACGAGGCAATCGGCGACAATTTGTACTGCATTTTCGTGGACAATGGCCTGTTGCGAAAAAATGAATACGCCGCTGTGCTGCACGGTTACCGCGACATGGGACTCAACGTGCGCGGAGTGGATGCCAAAGACCGTTTTTATGCTGCGCTGTCCGGCATCACGGATCCGGAACAGGTTTGACGACGCGGCGCACGAAGTAAAAGATGTGAAATGGTTGGCGCAGGGCACGATTTACCCCGATGTGATTGAGTCGGTAAGCGTCAATGGACCGTCGGCGACCATAAAAAGCCACCACAACGTGGGCGGTTTGCCCGCGCATATGAAACTCGAAGTGGTGGAGCCACTTCGTGCACTATTCAAAGACGAAGTGCGTTTGGTGGGACAAGATTTGGGGTTGGCCAAAGAGATTTCCGGTCGACACCCATTTCCGGGGCCTGGGTTGGCCATCCGCATTTTAGGAGAAGTCACCGCCGAAAAAGTGAAGGTATTGCAGGAAGTCGATCACATATTCATTGACAACTTGAGGGAATCGGGCGAATACGACAATGTGTGGCAAGCCGGGGCTATCCTCCTGCCGGTGCAAAGCGTTGGCGTGATGGGTGATGAGCGCACGTATGAAAATGTGGTGGCGCTGCGCGCAGTGACTTCCACCGACGGTATGACCGCCGATTGGTGCCATTTGCCCTATGCCCTGCTATCGAAAATATCCAACGAAATCATCAACCGCGTGCCCGGCGTGAACCGCGTGGTATACGATATCAGTTCCAAACCCCCGGCGACAATAGAATGGGAATGAAAAGACACTTGATTCATTCGATTTTCCTCATCGCTATTTTGGCCATGAACGGCTGTGCCTCTGCGCAAAATTACGTCAAGCGCACAGTCGATGGCAGGGAATACTACGTGTACTTCGTAGAACCCGGCAATACGCTGTATGCGGTTTCCCGCATGTTTTCGGTGGAAGCCGATGATTTGTTGCGCGCCAATCCCAAGGCCGCCCAAGGGCTGGAAGTGGGGCAGGAACTCTTGATTCCCATCGCCGATGTGGACAAGCGCGAGGCGCGGAAATCCAACCTGACCGTTTCGGGCGAATACATCCTCCACGAGGTGCAGAAGCGCGAGACGATGTTTTCCATCGCACGCAAATATGGCGTGGATTTGGAAACGCTCATGAAATTGAACCCGGTGGAAGTAGACCAACTCGCCACGGGGGACACGTTGCGCATCCCCGCTTATAAGAGCCGCGGAGTGGAAGAAACCTATCTGCAACCGGCTGCCAACGACAGTTTCATGGTTCATCAAGTGGCGAAGGGCGAAACCATTTATTCCTTGTCAAAGCAGTATTCCATTCCTCAAGATTCCCTTGAACGCGCCAATCAAGGATTTCCCGAGGGACTGCAAACCGGCAGGTACATCGTGATCCCGAAATACAAGGAAACATACCTCGAGGCCGTGGAGGCCGAACTGGAAAGCAGGATCGATTCGACCTTGCAATTGCCGACCGGCACGCCGACGACATACCATTTGGCAATGATGCTGCCCTTTGAATTGCAGCATAACGATTCGTTGGACCGCAGCTTGGCGAGTGGACGAGAACTCTATGTGCTTACCGAGATCGCATTGGAGTATTACCGCGGCTCGATGCTCGCTTTGGACTCGCTGAAAAAGCTCGGATTGAAAGCCGACGTCTATGTGTACGACGTTGGCGAGGACTTGGTGAAGGCGCGCGACGTAATCCGTAGACCGGAGATGAGCGACATGCATTTGGTTTTTGGCCCCATGCACAAAGCGACGCTTGGCGTGGTGAGTGAGGCCTCGCGAAAACGCCGGATGTATTTGGTGTCGCCGAACTCTTTTTCCAACGAAGTGTTCGCCGACAATCCGTATTTGATGCGGGCCCAAGCATCCGCCGAGACCTTGATGCGCTACTTGGCGAATTATGTCGCCATCAATCACGAGAAAGATAACGTGTGGATGGTCAACAGCACTTTGGCCAAAGATTGGCCGGAACGGCGTGACTTCAAAAAATATTACAATCTGGCGATGGGCACTTTCCCCAATGTGTTCAGCGATTCTCTGCGCAGTTTCACCAGGGGAGGTCGTGGGGATGAAAGCATGCGGAGTCACTTGAAAGAAGACGCCAAGAATATATTGATCGTGCCTTCGGATGATTTGGCTTTCGTCAGCAATTTTTTAACCGGGTTGTCACTTTTTGATCAAAATAAATACGACATCCAAGTTTACGGCCTGAGCGATTGGCTGGGCTACGACAACATCGAGGCGGCATACAAAAACCGATTCCGATTGCGTTTGGCCGTACCTTATTTCGTTGACTATGACGACGAGCAGGTCATCAAGTTTCTGGGGGCCTATCGCGAACGGTACAATACCGATCCCTCATTTTTTGATTATGGCTTTATGGGCTACGATTTAACGATGTTTTTTGGAGAGGCGCTGCTGAAGGCCGGTTTGCGCTTTCCGGCGTATTTCGACGAACTCGAAACCCACGGCGTATCCGCAAATTACCGCTTCGGCAAATCGATGACGGGGAAGGAATACGAAAACAAAGCGGTGTACATCATCGAATATAACGATTACGAAATCCATCGCGTCAATTAGTGTCCGTCCTTAAAGTCCAATAGCTGCGTTATGTTCGCCCCTTGAAATCCTCATTTACCCGGATAAACTACGGTTTCAAGAGTCTTGGCGAGGTTTGTACTTGAACTTTACGTACATGACGCTCAGCCTTATAGACAGGTGACAATCAGTGTTTGACAAGATTTTATTTGAAATAATGAAATATCCATGAATCCCACCAAAGAAGACATAGTAGGAGCATACCGCGAGACGCAGGACTTCATTTGCAAAGCGATGGAAGAAACCGATGGCGAAGGGACGTTTCGCGAAGATCTTTGGGAACGACCGGGTGGTGGGGGAGGCCGTACGCGCATCATGGAGGGTGGGTCGATACTTGAAAAGGCCGGAGTCAATTTTTCCGCCGTGGAGGGTGATTTATCACCTGCAATGCAACAGAGCCTGCATGTCTCGGCCAAGCATTTCTTCGCCACCGGCGTCAGCATCGTCATGCATCCGAATCATCCCTTGGTGCCGATCATCCATATGAACATCCGCTACTTTGAAAGTGACGCCGGGGATTATTGGTTCGGTGGCGGCATCGACTTGACCCCTCACTATGTCGACAAGGATGAGGCGGCGTATTTCCATCGCGAGGTCAAAAAGGTCTGCGACCGCTATGACGACGAATATTATGAGAGATTCAAGCGTGAGGCGGACGATTATTTTTTTATTCCCCACCGCGACGAAACTCGGGGTATCGGTGGTATTTTTTACGATCACCTTGTTGACGATGCCACACTTTCGAAGCTTGATCTGCTGAATTTCAGTTTGGATATCGGTCGAATGTTCCCGGTGGTCTACTCAGCCATGATCGGCGAAAATCGCGACAAAATTTATACTGACACTGAAAAGAGATGGCAATTGTTGCGACGGGGCCGGTATGTCGAGTTTAACTTGGTATACGATCGTGGCACGCGGTTCGGCCTGTCGAGCCAAGGCCGTACGGAATCGATTCTGATGAGCCTTCCCGAAGATGCAAAATGGGTTTACGATCACCATCCGGTCGCAGGTAGCCCTGAAGCGCGTACGATAGAGATGTTGCGCAAAGGTGTGGATTGGGTAAGGATACAAAAGAATATTTCGACCTGACAAACGCGCTTCTTTGGCGTTCTGTCGCTTTGGCTTCTGAATGATTTTTTCACCGGTGTAGACGGGCCGGGTTATGTTTCAAAGCTCTCGAATGCACTCGCGAACGCACTCGCGTTTTCATCAATCCGGGTGATTTCATGTTCAACATTTTTTGTTTGCGAAACGTTATTTTCTGCGATGGGTCATCGCCGTCGTGGCGTTTCGATTCAAATAATATCGACCATGTCCAAACAAAATCAACCGATTGAGAATCATGATCTCATATGTGTGGGAGCGGGTATCATGAGCGCCACGCTCGCACTGATGATCAAGCTGCTCGACCCTTCCAAAAAAGTCACCATTTACGAACGACTCGACGCACCTGCTCAGGAGAGCACCGAAGCGTGGAACAATTCCGGAACAGGCCATTCCGGTTTGTGCGAACTCAACTACACGCCCGAAGATGATAAGGGCAACATCGATATCACCAAAGCCAAGGAAATTTGTCGGCAATTTGAGATGTCTCGTCAATTCTGGTCTTATCTCGTTGAAACGGGTCGTATCGACGATCCACAAGCTTTTATCCACCAAGTGCCCCACCACAGTTGGGTTCACCACCTTGAGGATGTTGACTATTTGCGTCGTAGATACGAAGCGATGAAAAAGGATTTCATGTTTGAAGACATGAAGTTCACCACTTCCGTGAAGACGATGCGCGAGTGGTTTCCCCTGATCGCCGACGGGCGACCGGACGATGGCACCATGGCCGCCACACGTATGGAGCGCGGCACTGAGATTAATTTCGGGGTATTGACTCGAAGCTATCTACGCATCCTCGACGAAGAGTTTGGAGTGAAAGTCCGCTAGGGATGTGAAGTCCTCGACGTGGATCCAAAAGCCGAGGACTGGACGGTGGAGGTGAAGGACCTTTCCAATCGCAAGAAATTCCGGGGTGAGGCCGGCCACGTATTCATCGGGGCCGGAGGCGGGGCCTTGCTGCTGCTGGAAAAAGTGGAAATACCCGAGAAAAAAGGCTACGGCGGTTTTCCGGTCAGTGGAAAGTGGCTGGTTTGCAAGAACCGCGATCTCATCGATCAACACTTGGCCAAAGTTTACGGCAAGGCCGGCCCTGACGCGCCTCCCATGTCAACGCCTCATCTCGATACGCGATACATCGATGGCCGACGTGAGTTGATGTTTGGGCCATTCGCGGGCTTCAGTCCCAAATTTTTGAAAGAGGGATCTTCTTGGGCTTTGACCGAGTCGATCAATTGGTCAAATATCCCCGCGATGTGGGGCGTGTTTTGGCACAATATCCCCCTGACCAAATATCTGCTCGGCCAGTTGGCCATGGGCCACAAAGACCGCGTGGAGGAACTCCGCGAATTCGTGCCCGACGCCAACGGGGACGATTGGGAACTCCGCGTCGCCGGTCAGCGCGTGCAGATCATCAAACGAGACGAAGAGGAAGGCGGACTCTTGGAATTCGGCACAGAGGTGGTTTGCGGGGACAAAGGGGCCATAACCGCCTTGCTCGGCGCTTCGCCAGGTGCATCCACGGCCGTGGACATCATGTTTGACGTCATCGAAAAGGCCTTTCCGGGATTGGTGTCAAATCCTGCGAACCAAGAGCGGTTGCACGCGATCTTTCCTTTTTGGGATACCGATCTAAAATCGGATGAAAAAGCTTTTAAGGAGGCACTTGGACGCTCGCAAAAGGCGTTGTTTCAGAACGCTTAACTCCCATGTCTCGAAGGTAGGATTGCCTGAGGAACGATACGTTGAACGCAATTTACCTCATTCTTCGTTGCCTTTCCAAATGACCTGGCGGCGGTAAGTGGTTTCACCATCGGTGACTTCTATGCGGTATACGCCCGGGGTAGTGGCGGTGGGTAGCGCAATTTCGGTTATTTCGTCTCCCGGTTCAATATTGCCCGCCAAGTGCACCATGGGTGAGTTCAATCGGCCCATTGAAATATCAAACGCACCTGTGCCTTCAAGGCCTATCAAAAGGCGCTTTCCATCCGGGGAAAAATCCACTTCGAGAGATTCATTTTTTGGGTCGAGGAGGAGATCGGTATCCGGCAATGCAGTCCATACGGTCAGGTCTTCTCCATCCAACCGCGTCCACACCGGGCGGACCACTCCATCTTGTGCCCAAATATTGTTGTAATCGCCGAAGAAGACTTTTTTCTTCGGCAGAAAAGGGCTTTCGCTGATTTTCACATTTTGAAAGGTGGCGCCACCGTCGATGCTCCACGCCATGAATACGTCGGTGTGTTCATCGTCGTGCTCCCGGCGATCGTGGAAAACGAAGTACAAGTATCCGGTCGATTGATCGATGTCCATCCACGTGAAAAACTGGTGGGTCTTGGTGGTGTCGTCATTGACGCGCGCCGGTTCTGACCACGTATGTCCTCCATCGGTGCTTTTCGACAGGTAGATGTCGGTGTCGTCAACGCCGTTTCGTTGGTCGGCCCAATTGACGTAAATCGCGCCGCGGTCAGGGCCGTTGGACAGGTCGCATTTGGTCACGGGCATACCGTTGG
>CAJDXB010000101.1_pt1 | contig 12344 bp, 8 predicted proteins | sample 7391691 | NCBI WGS metagenome assembly CAJDXB01 (sample SAMEA7055747, study PRJEB34461) | soil metagenome | biome: terrestrial ecosystem; feature: Peninsula; material: soil | place: Antarctica | collected 2016 | reverse complement strand
CACCTTCGATATTCTCGTCGTTGACGGTTCGCCGCCTGCCATTGACTGCCCCGAAGATATTGCTATGGACAACGATGCTGGACTATGCGGCGCCGTTGTGAATTACGATGCCCCCACAACTTCTGACAATTGTGGTGCCGTTACCCTCACACTCATCGCCGGCTTGCCCTCAGGCGATATTTTCCCGGTGGGTGCCACCACCGTTACCTACGAAGCTACCGACGTATCCGGGAATACCTCCGAATGCAGCTTCGAAGTTGTGGTTTCCGACACGGAGCCTCCAGTGCCTTCGTGCCCGGCCGACCAAACCATCAACTTGCCGGATGGCGATTGTGAACAAGCGGTAAGTTATTCGTTGCCCACCGCCACGGACAATTGCGGAGTGGAAGACATTATCTTGATATCGGGACCCTCCTCGGGCGATGTGTTCCAAACAGGCACCACCACCGTCACATACGAAGTGTCCGATGCCGCGGGAAATACCGCAACCTGCAGTTTTGACATTACCCTTTTGGAAAATGTACCCCCGGAAATTATTTGTCCGGTGGACATCGTCATTTCTGCCGAAGAAGGCGTCTGCGGAGCCACGGTATTTTATACCGCTCCCGAAGGTACCGATGACTGTGCCGTAGAATCTACCGTTTTGACCCAAGGGCTCGGTACCGGTGAGTTTTTCCCCGTCGGCACCACCACGGAAACATACACCGTAACCGATGCGAGTGGCAATCAAGCCTCTTGCAGTTTTACCATTACAGTTACAGACGACGAACAACCCGTATTCGACTGTCCCGACAACATTATGGTATCCACCGATCCGGGAATATGTGAAACCGTAGTCAACTTCGACGATCCTACCGTCACCGACAATTGTGATGGAACCATCACGGCTACTCAAACCGCAGGCCCCTCTTCCGGAACAGTTTTTCCCTTAGGTGCCACCACCATCGAATTTACGGCCACGGATCCTTCCGGTAATTCGGTGGTTTGCACCTTCGACATTGTGGTTGAGGATCTCGAATCCCCCGAAATGACCTGTCCGGCTGACATCGACATTTCCGCCGATTCCGGTGATTGCGATGCCGAAGTGACCTTTGCCACTCCTTTGGCCACGGACAATTGCAGCACTCCAACAGTTACTCAAACAGCCGGCCTCCCATCCGGTTCGCTATTTCCCGCCGGTACGACCACCGTGGAATTTACCGCTACCGACGACGGGGGGAACACCACTACCTGTAGTTTTGAAGTGACGGTAACCGAAAACGACGACCCGGTGATTACCTGCCCGGCCGATATCTCGGTTTCTACCGATGCATATGTTTGCGAAGCCGTGGTGGGATACACCGTAGATGCAACTGACGATTGTGGCGAGGTAACCTTGTCGTTGATTGAAGGTTTGCCCAGCGGTTCTGCCTTCCCCTTGGGAATTACCACTGTAACGTATGAAGCGACCGATGGATCGGGAAATCAGGTCTCCTGCAGTTTTGACGTGGAGGTCACTGACGATGAAGCGCCCGTGTTCACCTGCCCCGAAAACATCACGCTTTCCAACGATGAAGGCCAATGCGGTGCGATCTATGGATTCACTCTTCCCGATGCCATCGACAATTGCGACGTCAACTCTACGGTGACCCAAACGGATGGCCCCGCTTCAGGCAGTGAGCTTCCTTTGGGTACCACGACCTTCACTTTTACCTCCGTCGACGCGGCAGGGAACGAAAGTACGTGCACCTACGACGTGACGGTGGTCGATGACGAGAATCCGAGTCTAATCGGCTGCCCACAGAGCATAATTATGCATTTGCCGGCGAATACTTGCGCAATACCCTTGAACTTTCCCGATCCCACAGCCACCGACAATTGCTCCGTGGAGTTGAGTCAAATTTCCGGACCCGCCCCCGATTCAGCTTTGACTGTCGGGGTTTATAACGTGGAGTACCTCGCCGAAGATCCTTCGGGAAACACGGCAACCTGCGGGTTTACCATCACGGTATTGGACGTTACTCCGCCTGTGATCGAATGCCCGGCTTGGTTCGAAACTTGCGATCGCATAGTGAACTTTGATCTGCCATCCGCCACCGACGCGTGTGGCGTGGCAGAAGTAATTCAAACCGCTGGACCGGAGTCCGGCTCCACTTTTCCCGTGGGTGTTACCGTCCTCGAATTTCAAGCGACGGACAACAACGGCAATACCGCGACGTGTAGCTATCAAATCGAGGTCCTGCAAGGAGCGACGCGGCCCATCACGGGCCCTAATCAAATCATTTGTAATCAAACCGAGGCACAATTGACGGGCAACCTGCCGGACTTCGGAATTTCATTTTGGGAATTGATTGCAGGGCAAGGCACCATCACCCATCCCGATTCGGCACATACATCCGTGACCGGTTTGGCCGAGGGCACAAACACCTTCGTGTATTCGATAGATCCCGAGAACGGGTGTGAAATCCTAACCGATACCATCTCGGTGATTGTAGAAACCGGTATTCAAATCGATGCCGGCCCCGACGTGTCCATCATGCATGGTGAAAGTGGCCAATTGCAAGGTTCGGTATCGCCGGAGGGGGGGGAATATTACTGGGAACCGATGGAAACGCTGTCATGCGTGCAATGTCTCGACCCCATGGCCAGTCCCCTGGAGACCACAAAGTATTTCTTGCACTACACCTCACCGGTGGGCTGTGAAGCCAGCGATTCGGTTTGGGTTCGGGTATTCCAAGAATTGCCCAATACCATCACTCCCGACGGCGATGGGGTAAACGACGTTTGGAATATCCCCGGCATTAAAAATTATCCCGATGCCGATGTCTATATCTACAATCGATGGGGCACCGAAGTATTCTCCTCAAAAGGCTACCGCGAACCGTGGGATGGAACATACAAAAACGATGAGCTGCCAACGGGAGCCTACTACTATATCATCAATTACAACCGAACAGGCGTAGAAGACCTCAACGGCACGGTGAACATAATCCGCTAAGAAAATGGATAAGAAAATACTCTTGATTTTAACAGGGTCTTTGTGGATGGGTTTTACCGCAATGGGCCAGCAATTGCCGCAGTTCAGCCAATACATGAACAATACGTATGTGCTGAATCCTGCGGCGTCGAGCCTGCACTCAGATATCGACATACACGCCGGCTTTCGACAACAGTGGGCAGGATATGACGGTGCACCGCAAACCTATTACCTGAGTGGAACGGTGAATATCGGTCCAAGACCGGCTCCCACCGGGAACATATACTCCATTCCCATAAGTTATCGAAAACCGCTGCTCGAAGCGCGGTCGACCCCCAAAGCCAAACACGTGGTGGGTGGACTGGCTGCCGTCGATGAGTACGGCATGTTTCAACGAACTTCAGTGATGGGCAGCTACTCCTATCATTTGCCCATTGGGCCAAACCATTACCTCGCCGCAGGTGTGAGCCTGGGTTGGTACGGACTGGAATTCGCCGCCAACCGCGTGATCTTGGAAAATCCATCGGATGCCACCTACGACGATTTTATCGCCAATGGAACGCACTCCGACCTTTTTGACATCAATGCGGGAGTGTATTTCTACGGTGAGCGGCTCTTTGCCGGTTATTCCATATACCAAATCGGTCAAAACGATATCGTTTTGGGCAATGAGGAAGGCCCTGCCAACCTGAGCAGCGCCCATTTGGCCATTCACCATTATGCCACCGCCGGATATCGCCTTTCGATTTCCGAGTCATTCGACCTTACCCCCAGCGCGATGTTCAAAATCAGAACTCCGGCTCCCCTCTCCGTGGATATCAATCTGATGGGTGAATTCAACCATCGGTTTCGTCTCGGGGTATCGTATCGAAATCAGGATGCCATCGCCATATTGGCAGGCGCCAATCTCAACGATTGGCTGAGGTTGGCCTATTCCTATGATTATGTCACTTCAGAAATCAACGACCTGAGCAGCGGCAGCCATGAAGTGGTTCTCGGCGTTCAACTAAATCGGAAAAACAAATGACCATGAGTAGGTTTTCCATCCTTGTGCTTGCGTTTTTTACCTTCTTGCGCGTCAATTCTCAAGAGGTAATTCTCGATTTCAGCACTCCGCAAAAAATGCCGGCTACGGTCAATTCCGATGCCGAAGAGAGTTTTCCCATTTTATCGAGAGATGGAAAGACGCTGTATTTCGCTCGAACCTATAGTGAGGACAATGTCGGGGGAAAATACGCCGGACAAGATATTTATTACTCCAAACTGGTCGATGGAGTGTTCGGCGAAGCGGAATCCCTTAAAGATCTCAACGATGTAAAAAGCAATGTCGTGGTGGGAATATCCGCCGACAACAATCGGCTCTACCTACTCAATGGATATTCGGAATCGCCGAGGCAAACGATACCGGGAGTTTCCATGAGCACGTTCGATTCTGAGGAAGGCCGTTGGGCAAAGCCCCAAACCGTTTTTGTTCCCGACTTGGAAATCAAAAGTCCTTTCTACAGTGTATTCGTTAGCCCACAAGAGGATTTCATGCTGTTTTCCTTGCCGACTTCTAGCGGCGATTCCGCCAACAACGATATATTCGTCAGTCTCAGCTCTGATGGTGGAAATACCTGGCAATCCCCGTACTCTTTGGGCGCAGCAATCAACACGGATCTGGACGAAATCAGTCCCTATTACGATGAGGCACGTAAAATCCTGTTTTTCTCCACCAATGGACGCAGCGGAGACAATCGTTACAACATTCATTATGCCACCCGCCTCGACGACTCGTGGACTTCTTGGTCCATGCCGCGAAACGCAGAAATCAATTCTGCACGATTCGATGCCTATTTCTTTACTGCCGAGGACGGAACCGCTTACTTCTCAACGAATAGACGTGACTCTTTGGCCAATATCTACATCAGTCAAATATCGATCGAACAACCCGAAATCTCGGAAGATAAAGGAGAAGAAGTGGTCGAGGCCGAACCGGACACCGTCATCGCACCCACGGAGCGAGAGCATGAATTGATCATCGAGACCGGCGGATCCAAAACCTCTGACCGTCAGTTGGGCTCCATGACGCGGGAAGAGCTCCTGAGTGAATCGACGGTCATTCGCTTCGTGTATTTCGGTTTCGACAAATACCACATCACCCCGAAATTTATCGAGGTGCTCGACGACATCGCAGAGATTCTAGACAAAAACCCGGACCTCTACGTGAAGATCAATGGGTACACGGACGCCATCGGTTCCGAAGCATACAACCAAGTATTGAGCGAAAACCGCGCGGGTTCCACCAAAGAGTGGTTGGTCATGAACGGCATCGAGCCGGTGCGGGTAAAAACCGAAGGTTTCGGCAAACGCGATCCTTATGCTAACAACGCCACGCCCGATGGACGTTCGATGAACCGACGCGTGGAGATATTCTTCCGGGTGGCCAAATAGGCGTTGTACCGCCGCAGAGACGAGTCTTTATGGCTGTCCAATAATTTGCCGTGGCAATGATTATCTCCTTTTCTTTTTGTGAAATGCCCCTCCGTATTTCGGGTCTTTTCTCTGACGTTCGAGGTCTTTTTCAATTTCCCGCTGTCTCTTCTCGCCCGGTAGGTCCTCTCCGTAAGTCAAGCCTTCAGGCCAGGGCAATTTGGTGATGGGTGTTTCCATCTTTCTACCGATCTCGTCGATATAGCACTCTTCATTTTCGGAAACGAAACTCACTGCGGCGCCCTCGCGCTCTATACGCGCCGTACGGCCGATGCGGTGCAAATAGTCATCGGTATCGCGGGGAACTTCGAAGTTGACCACGTGCGAAACGCGATCGACATCAATGCCACGAGAGCTCACATCGGTGGTCACCAATACACGTATTTTGCCCTCTCCGAACAAGTCCATAGCGTGGAGCCGCGTATTTTGACCTTTGTTGGCGTGTAAAACACGCACTTCGCCAATGTCCATGCGAACCAAGTACCGAGACACGCGTTCCGCTACGTCTTTTGTACGGCAAAACACCATAACCTTGGACATTCCCGGGTCTTGCAGGAGATGAACCAATAAGGCGAGCTTGGATCGAAAGTTTGGCGCCGAATACCGGATTTGCTCGACTTTGCTCACGGGTTTTTCCGGATTTTGGCCGAATACGCGTGTGGGGAATTCAAGAAACTCGGCGGCCATTTTTTCCACCCGTTCGGGAAAAGTAGCGGAAAACAAGAGGTTTTGCCTTTTGACGGGAATGACATCGAGAACGTGCCGCAGTTGGGGCATGAAACCCATGTCCATCATGCGGTCGGCTTCGTCGAGTACGAGGATCTTTAAAGTGCGCGAATGGATGTGACCCAAACCGTATAAATCGAGGAAACGCCCCGGTGTTGCGACCAAAATATCGCAGCCTTGTTGGAGCTCTTCGATCTGGGTTTTTCGCCCGATTCCGCCGTAGAGCACGGTACAACGCAAGTCGGTATTCTTAACGAGGCTCTGCAGATTTCGGAATACCTGCACGGCGAGTTCTTTGGACGGCACCAGAATAAGGGCTCGCGGATGAAGGCCTTTGGCAAACTTGACATGCATGGCCACGGGAATAAGGTAGGCGAGTGTTTTTCCGCTTCCTGTCTGGGCGACGCCGAGGACGTCTTGACCGGCCAAGGCGGGCGGCAAGGCTTTACTTTGAATATCGGTGGGATTGACTACTCCCATATCTGTCAACGCATCAATAAATTGACGCGTGACCTTCAAATCTTTGAAATTGCCGTCCATGATCTGCAAAGGTAGGATATCCGGATATGCGGAGGGCCTTGGGATTAATCCGTACTTCAACCGCCGAGAGAATGGAATATAAAATCGGGAAGGGGGATGTGATTTGCGTAAGGACGGACGCCGGCATCCTTTTTCTTGGGGCGCGCAGGAGTCGTAGGCGTTTGAGAGCGACCTTGCGAAGCTCCTCAAACGCCATACGACACCGCGTAGGCCAAGAAAAAGCTAGAGGCGGTAGGCCGACCTCGGCCCGCCCACAGGGGCCGGGGATACGCCCAAAACAAAGGAGAAACACAAAATCCATTGCATGCATTACGATGAATTGGTTACTTTCGTCAATTCATACAGGCCGGCATTTCCGGCTGAAGCTATTTCGGATGGCAGCATCAGAAGATTTTGAAGACATACGCCCCTATCGAGACGAGGAGGTGCCCGACGTGATTGAGCGAACGATAAAGAATGCGTCGTTTGAAAGGCTTATGAATTATGTATACCCCGATGAGGGCTATGCAGATTTGGCCAAGAGCATAGAGTCGATTACCACGGTGGACGAATTTCAATCGCGCATAGCCTATCCCGCCATGCGCAAAGTGATAAACCAAACAGTTGAGCAGCTGACGGTCAGTGGTCTGGATGGATTGGGAAAGGAGAAATCCCGATTGTACATCTCCAATCATCGAGATATCATCCTCGACTCGGCCATCCTGAACGTCGTATTGTTTGAGGCGGGTTTCGGCACCATTGAAACGGCTATTGGCAACAACTTGCTCTCTGAGGAATTGGTGGCCGATTTGACGAAGCTCAACAAAAACTTCGTGGTAAAACGCAATACCGGCGCGCGCGAGTTTTATGAAAACAGCATGTTGCTTTCGGCCTACATCCGCCATACCATTGTAGATCGAGGTCAGGGCGTCTGGATAGCTCAACGCGAAGGCCGCACGAAAGATGGGATGGATAAAACTCAGCCCGGGTTGCTGAAAATGCTGGGTATGAATTGTGAAAATACGATGCGTCAATGTTTTCGCGAGCTGAAAATCACTCCGGTTGCGATATCATACGAATACGATCCGTGCGATATCTTAAAGATCCCGGAACTCAAGGCAATATCGCGGGAAGAGAAATATCAAAAGGGCCCTGATGAGGATTTTAACAGTATCCTAACGGGAATCACGGGAAACAAGGGACGAGTGCATCTAAGCGTCGGGGAGACACTGGATGAAGAACTCGAAGTAATGGGCGAATTTCCCAACCAAAATGACAAATTGAGGATCTTGGGGGAGATCATCGATAAGCAGGTCTTTTCCCAATATAAACTTTGGCCCACGAACTACATAGCGCTCGATATTTCCGAAGGGACTCATTCATACTCTAAATACTATTCTCCCAAAGAAAGGAATGCTTTCGAAAAGCGAATCGCCGATCGACTTCGAGAGGCTAACCTAAAATGTATGCCAACCCTGTACGCAATGTTCAGGGCGTGGTATTATGAGGTTTAACATCCCAAAAATTCGGACGTAAAAAAACTCCTTTTCCGGGATAGTTATGTGTGCGTTACACGTACTTTGTTGTCCCCCGGAAAGTATTTGAATATCAATAGATACGATGCCAATCCGACGAGCAATCCATAAGCTATCGGATCGAGGCCAAACGGCAGGGTTGCAGGAACGAACGTCAAACCGAGCGTGAGCCCTCCCCCGGCGATCATGGATACCAGGGCGCCACGGCTCGAGGGGTTGCGGGTATATAGCCCGAAGAGGACCGGAATAAATAACCCCGATACCATGAAGGCATATGAGTGTAGCATCAGTTCGAGGACGCTTTCCATGTACAGGGCGATGAGAATGGCGATCACCCCGATCAACAAAGTGGCCAGTTGACTGAACCGCAATTCATCTTTGCCCTTGAGGAAGCCATATCTTTGCAGAATATCGGAAACGATGTTACCTGAGCAGGCCATTATACAGCTATCCGCCGTTGATAAAATGGCGCTGAAATAGGCTGACATCATCAGACCCAACAGGCCGACGGGTAAAATTGTACGCAGCAGCGTCGGCAGGCCGAGTTCGGGATCCATGCCTGCCGCCGATTGAAACCCAAGATCCGCAAACATTCCTTGGTCTGCGGCGACGCGTGCAAACAAACCCAAGAGCACTCCCATAAACGCCATGATGGGCCATTCGAAAACGCCGGCGATATACCAGGCCTTTTTCGCGTACTTAACGGATTTCGAGGCGTAGATGCGCTGGTATAGCGTCATGCCGATGAACCAAATGGGGATAATGGTAATACTCCAGTTCAGCATGGTTTGCCAAGAGAGGTTGTTGAAACTCAGCAAAGCGCGGTCGGTTTCGGCTTCGAGTCCTGCATAGCCGCCTATGGCAATATACCCCAAAGGGATACCTATGAATATGAGGCCGGTCAGTAAAATGATCCATTGAACGGCATCGGTATAAATCACCGCTTTGATGCCTCCCATGACTGTATATCCGACGGCGATTATTCCCATCACGATCAAGGATTGGTTTAGGGAAATGGGAAAAGCGGTTGAAGCGAGTTTGGCGCCGGCGAGAAACTGTGAAGACGTAAAGCCCAAATAACCGATGGCCGATATCAATGCGGCAATAAGTGCGACACGGCTTCCGTATATCTCACCAAATACCTGGGGAAAGGTGAATAAATTCACTCGTCGTCCGAGTTCATAAACTTTAGGAATCAAAAACACCGCTGCCAGCCATGCGCCGATGAGTCCCGTAAAGAGCATCCAAGATCCGCTGAGGCCCATGGTGAAACCCAAGCCGCCCAAGCCGATGGAGAATCCACCTCCGACGTCAGTGGCTACGACGGACAGGCCGATTGGCCATGGCCCGACATTACGCCCTCCCACATAGTAATCTTCTTGGTCTTTATTTGTGCGGAGAAAGTAGAAGCCGATAGCCAACATGGCCAGCATATAAATCGCAAATATGCCGATATCGACCCAATGCACCCTAAGCCGTAACTTTTGTTACCCTGAAAACTACGGGGTGGTTCGTTGAACAATTTAGATAATGGATCCGGTTGAGAAGATGCATAAACAACGAAGGTAAGTATAGTTGAAAGACTCTATCGAGCTAGAACCGTACCACAATCATAATCAGCATATTATCCTTGAGAAAGAACCTATTGATATGATCCGGCCATAAAAGTCCCATTTGATTCACTCCAATACCGAAAACACAGTTCCTGATAGGCCATGAATAGACTTACTTCGGAAACATCGTGTACGGAAATTTTTGTGCACATCTCCTACAGGAGGGTAAGAGTGTATTTAGGTCTTTACGGCTTGGTCAAATAATCCATCAAAAAATCCGACATGGATTTTTTGGAAGGACTCTGTATATCGTAGACGGGGGCTTCGAAATAGTTCTTCTTTGCTTTAGTGCACGAACATGGGCTGGATGATGAAACATATCCTTGAAGTTTTGCGGAGTCGGAGTGCTCGTTTTTGGGGAGCCCATCCAGATGGGCGGATCCCCGGGATCGAGCATGCCCATAATATCCACCTCGCTGCGATATTCCTTTGTCGCAGGCGCATCCAAACTCTTCATCGAATTGATATTGTACACTGCTTCAACGCGTTTGGCCTCTTTGCCCACGATCATCGTCGCCTGAGACAGGTCATAGTCAGAGAAAACATTGTTGAACCATTGATCTACATCGTATGTCGATTGGGAATTATACGCAGCAGCACATACTACATTTGGCGACACCTGTAGATAAGGCTCCTTCTTGCCGTTTATATCGGTCGTTACGTTTTCTTCGGTAGTGGCTATCCAGAGTGCGATTCCACCTCCGGCCGACCCACCAAACACCGCGATGCGATCGGGATCGAGATCCAGGGATTCTGCGTGGTATCGAAAAAATTTCACTACGCGTTGCCCATCTCTCAATGCCGAAATGACGCCTTTGTTGCCAGGGGTGTTTAGCATGGTATAATCAGCTGTGGCAATGGCAATACCGGCTTTCACTGCCGCTTGTACAGCTTGGTAAAATTCATCTTCCTTGCCTCTCGGATTATAAACAGCTTCCTTTTTACCCCCGATAAATCCCCCTCCATGGAAATAGATCAATAAAGGATGGGGTCCCGGCCCGGATGGAATCATGATATCGACTTTCTGAGCGGGAGTTGTGCCATAAGTAATGTTGCTGTAAAACTCCGGAACTTTGGTTCGGAAATTTTCGGGAACTTCCGTGCGATAGCGCTCAAATCCTTCTCGGTCGGAAGGCTTCTTATTTTGAGAAGTTCCCGGCTTTCCGGCAAAGGAGCAGGACGTGAAAACTCCCGTCAAGAAGATGATCAGAAGCAGACGAAAATTAATATGCATGGGAATACGAGTTTAGCCGCAAAAATACGGAGGATTCGCTTACAAACTCAAAAGCAAGAACAATACGGCAATAAACAAGAAAGTCGCTCGCTCCAGGCGTAGAATTATTCGCCTAGACAGTAAGGAATTAAAGTTCCTGATGCCTGAAATTTGATCGTTGCTTATGATCGACAAGAAGAACGAGAACAGTGAAATGCTTATAAACACCAGTGACACCATGAGGAAGAGTTAAGAACGACACCTATCATTAATAAATCGGTCCTTCTCCGGAAGGTCCGTTGAAGCCCAAATGTTAATCACGACCAAACTAAACAAACTATTCTCACGATTTCAAAAAAAAAGATGAGTCTTCATAATCCGTCGATGAAGCTGAGCAATTCAACGTTTATCATTCCACGGAACTCACGTTTCTTAAGGAGAATCCAATTAATAACATCGGGTATGCCAATCCAATCAGGTACACCACTTATCGAGAAACATCTGTTTGACAGGAGTTTGGCTCGTCCGTCAAAATGCCGCCAAATGGATCGACAGCTGAGGTTGAGTGCGATTTGGAATTGTCAAGAGGATGTGTTGATTGCGTGGTGACGCCTCTCATTATGATAACGTTTGGGATGCATTGGCACACATCGTCGCCGGACTGCTCCTCCTCCGGACTTTTGTTGGCGGCTCCTCTGCGTTGGCTCCATGGCTTCTTGATCTTTCCGATTACCGGTGCCACAATTTCGGCTGACCTAAAACACGAAGAACGGTATCGATATCCCTTGCCGGGTTGTCGGATATGTCATTTCAACCCAATATGGTTTGGTCGTCTAATCGATGATTAATTTCCTAGATATAGTATGATCTCCGTCAAAAACCCTCACCAAATAAACCCCACTCAATCCCGGGGGGAGCACAATTCGATTCTCTGCGGTGTTGGTTGTCGAGAGTTTGTGGGTCAGAACTTGCCTCCCCATCAGGCTTATGACCTCAATTTTCAATTCGGCTTCTTCATCCACGCCCATTACTTCGACCTGAATAAAATCGGAAGCGGGATTTGGGAAAATTTCCACTTCAAGGGGCGTTTGAAATGCCTTATCATCTTGAACGGCAATGCCAAACATGCCCGGCGGAGTCGAAAACTCATGCCAGGTCGACCAAGGGCCAACCGCTAGGGGGATTTTGGAACATCCGCAACGAACCTTCCACTGATAGGTTTTATCAGATTTCAAATCATTTCCACCGATAAGGAATTGATTGACTTCATATCCCGATACCAAAAACTTTTTGGTGGGAGAGCCCGAGGC
>CAJDXB010000044.1_pt1 | contig 12570 bp, 6 predicted proteins | sample 7391691 | NCBI WGS metagenome assembly CAJDXB01 (sample SAMEA7055747, study PRJEB34461) | soil metagenome | biome: terrestrial ecosystem; feature: Peninsula; material: soil | place: Antarctica | collected 2016 | reverse complement strand
GGTAATCAAGGGAGCACTGGCGGTGGCCGGGTCCAATTTCAATTTGGTGAAGACAAATGGAAGCAGCATCCCAATCAGGCTGCCGAGCATGACGGTGATGACCATCGTAACGGCAACGACCGCCATGATTTCCGGGGCCCTGTACCACGCGACGAGTGAGACGGCGACTGCCATGGTAATTCCCAAAAGCAATGAGACCAGGATTTCCTTGCCGATGAGCTTGTACCAATCCGATGATTTGACATCGCCCATGGCCAAGGAGCGAATCATTAGGGTCGCGGATTGTGAGCCGGCATTTCCGCCGCTGTCGATCAGCAAGGGCAGAAAGAAAACCAAGGACACTACCGCTTGTATGGTGTACTCAAAACTCGCCAATGCGGCGCCGGAAAACACGTTCATAAAAACCAATGCCACCAACCACACCACGCGGTTTTTGTACAGGCTGAATATCCTTTCTTTGATGGGATCGGAGATGGCGGCTTGGATGGACCCGAATTTGTGAAAGTCTTCGGTGGACTCTTCTTCCACGATGTCGAGCATGTCATCTATGGTCACAATGCCCAAGAGTACACCGTCTTCGCTCACTACCGGCATAGCCACTCGGTCATAATCCCTGAACGTTTTAATGGCGGTCTCTTGGTCGTCCATCGCGTTGAGTGCCATGAACTTTCGATCCATCAGTTCTTCCACCTTCTGAGTGGGTGAGGCCAAAATCAATTCCCTTATCCGAATGTCGTCCACGAGTTTTCCATTGCTGTCGACGATGTAAACCACATTTAAGGTCTCGGAATCCCTGCCGTGTTTTCTGATATTCTTGAAAGCCTGTTCGATGGTGTTTTCCGGTCTGATGGCCACGTATTCCGGCGTCATCAACCGGCCGATGCTGTCTTTTGGATAACCGAGAAGCTGAAGCGAGATGTTCCGCTCTTTGGGCGAAAGGGTCTGAATCAATCCCTGAATGGTTTCGCCGGGCAAGTCTTCAAAAAACGCGGTACGATCATCCGGCTCGATGTCATTCAAAAGATTGGATTTTCTTTCCAGGTTTTGAGCCAGCCCGTCAATGATCCGCGATTGTAGGTAATGCGGAAGATGTTGGAACACTTCTTTTGCTTCATTTCGCTTCAGCAACATGAACAAAATGGTCTCCTCGCCTTCGGAGACATCCTCCATCGCTTGGGCGATCTGAATGGGATCCAACTCATCCAAGACATGGGTGATCGATGTCCAATCCTTGTTGTCGAGAAGCTCTTGAAAATCGATTTTTAATTCGGCCATAGTATAGTATTCTCAATGTTTTGAGTCGAATTCAGGTTTCAAAGTTAAGGGGTATAGTTCAGTTCCTACGCACATGGTGGAATGACTTTTTAATGGAATCATCCCAAACGAACATTTGTGAAGGCTAAAACCCGATTATTTGAAACGCTTACGAGTGGACGAACTCCCACCGGATGGCGGATTTTCGAGTGCTATTGGAAGACCCAACCCTGCGGATACGGGTTATTTTTTGTGTGCTTTCCTGCGATAAGCCAAATAGAATACCTGAGGCAATACCGTCAATGATAACAGCATACAGATCAATAGCCCGCCGACAATCATGATGGCCAGCGGTTTTTGAATTTCGGATCCCATGCCGGTGGAAAGGGCCGCGGGAAACAAGCCCATCGACCCCATCAAAGCGATCATCACGATGGGGCGGATGCGGGTGCGAACACCTTCGTCGATCGCTTTGCGGAGCGGCATTTTTCGCATGTTTTCCTTCATGACTGCGATCAGGATAATGCTGTTGATCGTGTTTACCCCGAAAAGAATGATGAAGCCGATGCCCGCCGAAATACCGAATATCGTTTGGGTGGCCCACAGCGAAATGAACCCTCCGATAAAAGCATAGGGAATGGTGCTCGCCGCGATCAAAGTGTCTTTTACGGTGCCGAAATTGAAATACAATAGAAACAAAATCAACAACAATACCGCGGGTACGATCAAGGCCAATTGCTTGCTCGCCCTTTCCTTGCTCTCAAATTCACCGGCCCATTCAATTTTGTTTTTCGAGGGGATGCTTACTTGCTCGGCCACCTTTTTTTTGGCTTCGGCGATGGTGCTTCCCAAGTCCCGACCCTCTATGCTGAAACCGACGGCGATATACCGGCTGCTGCCTTCGCGGTAGATGAACGTGGGGCCGGTGAGGTGACTGATTGTCGCAATTTCTTTCAAGGGAATTTTCTGCCCTCCGCCGGTGGGAATCAAGATATCACCTATTTTCTCTTCCGTGTCTCGGTACTGCTTTTCAAACCGCAGACGAACGTCAAACATGCGCTCGCCTTCGAAAAATGACGTGGCGGCCCGTCCGCCGATGGCCATTTCCACCACAGCTTGGGCGTCGGCGATATCCACTCCGTACCGCGCCAGTTTATTGTCGTGGAGTTGAATGCGCAGCTCCGGCAATCCGATGTTGCGGTAGACGTTCAGGTCTTCGATGCCCTCGACGTCTTTTATCGCATTGGCCACTTGATCCGCATACCCTTCCAGCTCAAAGAGATCGTCTCCAAAAATCTTTACGACCAAAGAGCTTTTCACCCCCGCGACATATTCCTCGACGTTGTCTTGGATGGGCTGGCTAAAACCGAATCCAATGCCCGGATAACTCTGCAATACCCCCCGCATTTCTTCGATCAATTCATCTTTCTTGACTTTGCGCGCCCAGGCCTTTTCGGGGTGGAGCTCAATGTGGAATTCGATATTGAAAAACCCGGTGGGATCCGTGCCGTCGTTGGGGCGTCCCACTTGGTTGAGCACGAACTTCACTTCTTCGAACTCCCGGATTTGGTTCTTCATCTCCCGGGCCAAACGCGTGGATTCTTCGATATTCACGCTGTTGGGGAGTGTCGCCCGGACGTATACTGCTCCTTCGTTCAGCTTGGGAATGAATTCCGTTCCGTAAAACAAAAATCTCACCGTGCACAGCGTGAGAATGGCGAGGAAGCCGAATACGGTGATTCTTCTTTGTCGGCTGCTCCACGAGAAAAGTCGATAAAGGTTCTCCCTGAAAAACACGGAGATGAAATTGTCCTTTTCGACGATGTTTTTCCTCAGCATCACTTTGCACAAGGCCGGTACATACGTGATGCTCAAAATCAGCGAGCCCAACAATGCGTACCCCAAAGTGAAGGCCAAGGGTGAGAACATTTTGCCTTCGACTTTTTGGAAGGAGAAAATCGGCACCAGTGCAACGATCAAAATGATCTGGGCAAAGACGACATAGGTGGCCACACTGCCGGCGCTCTTTTTTATCAGTCCCATCTTGCTGATGCGATTGAACCTTTCCGTTCCCAATTGGCCTGCTTTGGCGGCCATAGCCACAAACACGGATTCGACGATGACCAAGGTGCCTTCCAACAACAAACCGAAATCGATGGCTCCCATGGAGATGAGGTTGGCCGGCAAACCCTGTATCCTCAACATGACCAGCGCAAACATAAAGGAGAGCGGAATGACGGATGCCACGATTACCGTGGTGCGCCAATTGAACAGAAAGATGAACACGATGACGGACACCAGCAGGATTCCTTCCAAGAGATTGGTTGTCACCGTGCGCACGGTCGTGTCCACCAATTCCGTACGATCGATGAAAGGTTCAATTTTTACGTCATTGGGCAAGATCCGCTCATTCAGATCGGCGATTTTTTCCTTGAGTCTTTCGATGACGTCGGCGGGGTTTTCTCCCCTGAGCATCACGACGATGCCCTGCACCAAGTCCTCGTCGTTTTGCAGGCCCACCATGCCCAGACGCGGCTTGGCCGAAATCTCCACTTCTGCTACGTGTTTGACCAAAATCGGTGTCGTGCCGCGGACTTCGATCATAATGTTTTCGATGTCCTCGATGCTTTCGAGCAGTCCCACACCGCGCACCACATAGGCTTGGCTGCCTCTTTCGATGATGTCGCCACCGACATTGATATTGCTCTTCGATACCGCCTCAAAAACCTCCAAAGGTGACAAGTCATAATTGGCCAGTTCGGTGGGGTTGATTTTTATCTCATAGATTTTTTCTTCTCCGCCAAAACTCACCACATCGGCCACACCGGAAACGGATACCAGTTCCCGCTCGATCACCCAGTCCTGAATGGCCGTGAGCTCTTTGATCGGTCTGCCGCTCTTCAATACGTACCGAAAGATCTCGCCCGTAGCGCCGTACGGCGGCTCTATCGCCGCGTCGGCACCGGCGGGCAAATTCACGCCCTGCAGGCGATTTGACGCGTACTGCTGCGCGTAAAAATCCTCTACCTTATCCTGAAAGATTACCGTCACCACCGACAATCCGAAGAGGGAAATCGATCGTACCTCGGCCTTTTTCGGGATGGTGTTCATCTCCTTCATCAGCGGAAGCGTCACGAATTTTTCCACCTCCTCGGCGCTTCGCCCCGGCCATTGCGTGATGATGCGCGCCCGCGTATTGGTCACGTCGGGAAACGCCTCGATGGGCGTGTGGATATATGCGATCACCCCCGCCACCAGCAGAAGCGCGGTGAGGAAAAATACGATGATGGAATTCTTTAAGGAAAAGGCAACGATTCCCTGGACGAATTTTTGCATGTCAATTACTTGTTGATCTGTTCGTAAACCAGTAATTGGTTTTTGACGATGATATTTTCATTCTCCTCAAGGCCGGACGAGATAAAAGTGATGCCGTTATTCTTCGATAATATTTCCACTTCTCTGATTTCCATGTCACAATCGTTCTTGTGCACCACGACGAAATGTCGGTTGTCGCTGAAGACCATGGCATGGGTGGGAATGGCGATGGCCGTCGTCTTTCGGTCTTTCAGCGCGATCACGTCCACGAGCATTCCCGGTTTCAGTTTCAGCGTGGGGTTTTGAAGTACCACTCTTGCTTTCAGTACTTTGGCATCACTATCCAGCACTTGTGATACCGCAGCGATTTTGCCGGTGAATATGGTGTCCGGATAAGACAGCGTAGTGATATCTACGTCCATCCCGGCATCGATGTGCTGCACGTTCGTCGCGTAAATGTCCACCATGACCCACACTTCCCTCAGGTCGGAAATCGTGAATAAGGGTTCACCCTCGGCGGTGATTTGCGTGCCGGCCGCTATCGATTTTGCGGTGACGATGCCCGAAGTCGGAGCCTTTATCTGGAAAACGCCCTTTTCGGCACTGGCGCTGAACAGCTCAAGGTTGGAAGTGACCTTTTGTTTTTCCGATTCGAGAATGGCCAATTTGCTTTGCGCCTTTATCAAATCCTGTTGGGACGAGATGCGGTCATCGTACATGGACTGAACGGATTGCAGTTTCATTTCCGCGACCTCCATCTGTGCTTCCAGGTTTTTTAACTTGGCATCCAGGCTGCTCAATTCCGTGCTTTGCAATTCGGCGAGCACCTGCCCTTTGCTCACTTTATCGCCCAGCGAAAAGTAGGTTTTGGAGACGATGCCACCCACCAAACTCACGAATGAGATGACCTTGTCGGGGTTGGTTTCTATAGATCCGTTCAAGTGTATTCCTTCCGTAACATTCTGCATTACCGTCTGTTCCAACCCTATCTTGCCCTTGAAATTTTCGTCCAGGCAGTATTTGGCGGTTTCGGCCGGCAATGCCAATTTCTCTTCGCCGCAGCCCACGAGCACCATCGCCACCAGCCCCGCGCAAATGAATTGTCGCACCGTTTCCATTCTTCCCATTTCAGATTTTATTTAATTGGATTTTCATCTTGTCTTTTTGGGCGTGTCCCCTGCCCTTCCGGGGGGGCCGGGGTCGGTCTACCGCCTTTATCTCCCTCTGCGCGCGGGGCGTAGCGTCGCTGAGGCACGAGCTTCTTCGTCGCTGTGCCTCGTGGACTTTCCGCAACCCGCCCACAGAGTGAGGATACCGGCGTCCGCCCTCACGCGGGTCACCATCGGTTTACAATTGTTTATTTTCTTCAAATTCCTGAATCGCGTTAAATAGTTTCTGTCAATACAGTCGTGTGTCTGGGTCAGAATGTTCAAGATCAAGGCGCACGCAGCCTTGTAAACCAAGGAATTGGCTTGCGCCAATGACTGTTTGCAAGGCAAGTGCAACGCAGATATTGGACATTATGGACAGACACTAAATAGCCGGACGTTAATCGATGACATCCGTACCAATGGCATAATTCAATGCCTCCACATGTTCGTTGACCTCTTTTCCCGCTTCCAGAATGATTAATTTATTTTCCAGATACGCCTCCAAAAAGTCGAGGTATTCCAATAGGCTGATGTTTCGATCGGTGAAGTTTTTGGTGTAGCTCGTCAGCAATTGATCCAGCGTATCTTCGTATCCCGGTTCAATTTGGTTGAGGAATTGAATCGCGTTGGTGAGGTTTTGATACGCCAACACCGTTTCGTTTTCCACGTCCAACTCCTTTTGCTCCATAAGAAGATCGGAGTAGTCCATGCCGATTTTTGCGGAGCGGATATTCCCGCGGTTGCGATCGAAAATGGGCAAGTCCATTGTCAGCCCAAAACCGACGAAATCGTACATGAAATTTCCTCCACGGTCATATCCGGCCTTCAAGGCGACGTCGGGAACGCGTTGCGCCATTTCGTAGGCATGGAGCTTGGCGAAATAGGATTTTTCCAACCCGGCTATTTTATAATCCGGTCGAAACTCTTTGGTCATCTCCAACAAGTCACTGAGCACAAGCGTGTCAAATGAGTCCGTATCTTTCAAGTACCCCTCCGGTAGAATTCCCAATTCCGTTGTCGAGGGCAATCGCATCAGGAGTTTGAGTTCCTTTTGTACCGCGTTTAAGTCTTTGCGTAGGTCGTTGATCGTCTTCGCTATCTCGAGCTCCAGCGCTTTTAACCGAATGTATTCACCCTTGGCGATGTTGCCTTGCTCCACTTGCTTTCGGTACGATTCGGTCAATCGTTTCAGCGAGCCGATTTGACTTTTGTAGATATCATCGCTCAATTGCAAAAATTGGAGGTGCGTGAGCCGGTTGCGAAATTCGATTTTCAGGTTTCGCAGCAGGTCTTCAAAATATTGTTGGGATTTGTCGACCGTGACCTGCTCCAGGGCCACGAGCTTTTTGCGTTTGCCGGCGGTGATGATCAATTGTTCGATGGAGAAGGCGAGTTGTTGGTTCTTTCCGAAGTCCTTGCCTCCAAAGCCTTGCAGTTCATCTCCAAATACCGCGAGTTGCTTTTTGGATGCCCAGAGGTTTACTTCGTCGATTTCCAAAGTGGGATTGGGCCATAGCTTGGCCTGCGAAACCATGGCCTCGGCGTGTGAAATTTGCAACTTCTCGGCCATCAACACCAAGTTTTCCTTTAGAAACATGGTCTCACATTCCGCACGGCTCAACCGCAAAGTGTCTTGTGCAGTTAAGGTGATGGGAAGGAATAGAAGTGCAATGAGAAATTTAATGCATTTTGAAATGCCCATGCGCGCTCTTCGTGATTGAGGCGCAAAAATGCGGACGACAACCTTAAGATGTGCTTAAAACCGATTAAATTCCCCTTAAAGTGTCCGTCCATAAAGTCCAAGAGCGGCGTTACGCTCACGCCTTGAAATCCTCATTTACTTATGTAAACTTCGGTTTCAAGGCGCTTCGCAAGCCTTGCTCTTGATCTTTCTGAACAGGACACTTCTCTCCCGGGATCAATCATCGCTCATTTATAAAGTCGCTCCGCAGCGGCATTTGCCCTGCGGCTATGTCAACGTCCCGAATGAAGGAATGCACGTGTAAAATTACTCTTGAGTTTGACCGCAGGGCGAATGCCACTGCGGAGTACTATATTTATAAATGTAACAATCGATTGATTCTATCAATTCACCGGTGTCGATTGCGAATCGAATTGAAAGCGGACGGTAAAAATGTTGAGATCGTCGGAGGGGTTCGAATAGGTGATTTCGCCGGAATGAAAGGAGAAAATTTGTTTGGCCAAAACCAATCCGAGCCCGAATCCGATTTTGCCTCGGCTGTTTTCGCCACGAAAGGAATGGTCAAACAAGAATTCTTCTTCGTCTTTTGGAACGGGAGTGCCGGAATTTGAGATGGAAATGGTCAATTCGTTCTCTTGCGAGCAATCGATTTTTATTTGAGCCTGTGGCTCGTTGGCATAGCTCACACAGTTGACCAGCAAGTTTTGAAACGCTTGTTTGATGAGCATTTTATTGGCTTTCATAATCAGCGCGCTCTCTTCAAATTCATCGGGATAGTAGTTCACTTCAAAATGGAAGTCGGGATAAATGATTTTCAATTCCTCGATGATATCGTACAAGACTTCATCCAATCTCAAGGTGGATTTATCTATTTCTTGCCCCGAGTCGATCTTTGATATTTCCAAGAAAACGTTGATGATCTCTCCCAAGGATTTGGCGATGTTGATCTGGCTGTCCAAAACCGATTTCATCGCGTCGATGTCGGTATATGCTTTGGTTTTTTCCAATTCTGATACCAAAACCGCCACGGGTGTTTTTAACTCGTGGGAAATGTGATGGATCGCATTTTTTTGAAAAGCGAAAGCCTCGTTGGTTCTTGTCAAAAGCTCGTTGAACCTCTCTGTAAGATGCTGTAATTCATGAGATGAAGTGTCGGGATTCAACAGCGCAGCTCCTTCTCCGGCCAAGTCATATTTATTGAGATTCTCGGCCAAATCGGTGATCGGTTTGGATATTTTATTTGAAAGATACAAAGCGATCAATGTCACGATTATGGCGATGGCAAAGAAGATCCCGATGATCACATTGCGCAGAAAGTACAGTTTGGAATAGCCGGAGGCATCGTAGGCTTTGCTGACGGCGTAGTAGGTTTTTCCTTCGTTTTCAACATACACGCCCACCAAATCATAATTGCCCTCTTTCGTTTCGATCCATTGATTGGAGGGTGAAAGACCGTTTAGGATCTTTTGGGTGCCGACGATGGGCAAGGAATCCAAACTGGAGAAAATCAATTCTTTCTGACCGTTGAAGATCAGCATCTTTTCATCGTAGAAATCGTGGATGTCTTGGGCGTCGAGCATGAGCGCCAATTCTTCACTCATTTGTTTGAATTCGACGATCAGGCCAATCGTGTATCTTATTTTTTCATTCTGCTGTTGTTGGAATTCTTCTTCGCGATACTCGGAAAACAGAATATAAATGATGATCAAGGAAACCGCCGAGAGGGCGATTACGGTACTGGAAAAATAAACGAGTATTTGATTCCTTATTCTCATTCGGTATCGAGGTAGTAGCCGTAGCCCACTTTTGTTTTAATGCTGCTTTTGCCAAAGGGCTTGTCCACCTTGTTTCTGAGAAAGTTGATGTATACTTCTACGGTATTGGTATTTGTATCGAACGAAGTGCCCCAAATCTCTTTTATCAGATCGGCTTTTGACAGTACCTCGCCTTTGTTCTCGCAGAGCTTTATGAGTATTTGATATTCTCTCGGCGTCAGGGGTATTTCTTTGCCCTGTCGGAAAACCTGTTTTTGAGCGGGGTGGATGGTGATGTCGCCGGCGGTGATTACGGCATTTTTTTGCGAAGTAGACGTGCCGTTTCCACTGCGCTTCATCAGAGATTGAACACGCAGGATCAATTCGCGCATAAAGAATGGCTTGGTCAAGTAGTCGTCGGCGCCGCAATCAAATCCTTTGACTTTGTCTTCGAGTTCGCTGAATGCCGTGAGCATCAATACGGGAGTGCCGGTATCGAAAGCCCTGAAATCCCGGCAAAGGTCAAATCCCGTTTTGCCCGGAAGATTAATGTCCATGATGATGCAATCGAAAGTCTCCTTCTTTAGAATCCGCTCGGCCAGCATGCCATCAAAAACACTTTCGGAGTGTACGTCCTCCGCAGCCAAGGCCTCGCGGATGTTTTGATTGAGCGTTGGATCATCTTCTATGATTAAAACTTTCATACTGCAAAGTTAGCAATTGGCCTTGCTCGGTATTCGTGCGGGCCGTCTTCGACATGCGTCTTAAGATAAGGAAAATCGGTAGAATTCCGGTGATTCCCGGAGAGTCCAATCCGAACCCTGTTTTCCAAGATTTCGCAACCGGATTTTTTGTCGCCGTGGAGGAGTGCGTGGACTTATGTGCCGGGTGTGAGTGCGCTCAGCACTTTCAATAAATCGTCTGCCGAGAGAAATTGATTGTATTGGAATATGATGTCGTAATCGGGATTGAGGATGCACAGGGTTGGAAAACTCAATTTTCCGTCGACGGTAGCCAGTTGCTCCGCCAGTTCATGGATGCCGGTACGGGCGTCGGTGGGTTTGAACTGGAAGGTGTGCTCGTTGAATAAGATGTTTCGTTCTTCTTCGGCATCGAGTTCGGCGAACAGAAAATCATTGTTGAGCACGGCTACGACGTCGGGTTGTTTAAAGGTCGTGTTTTCCATGGCGCGGCAATACTTGCACCAACTTGTCGAGATGAATACGACCACGTTTTTGTTTTCCATTTGTTGCAGGTTGTCGATCTCTTCAAAGGAATGTTTTTGCAATTGGGCGAATCCCATGAAGGGTTGGATCAACAAGATGGCCCAAAGCAATAAGCGCGGTACCTTATGCATCTTTGACTTCATGGTCTTTTGTGATTAATCGACGTTGTGAGTGAGATGGACATGTGAAATGGATTGTGATTTGCGTGAGGGCGGACGCCGGTATCCTCCCTCTGCGGGCGGGTAGCGGAGCGCCGACGCGGCACAGCGACGAAGAAGCTCGTGCCGCGACGACGCATCGCCCCGCCCGAAGAGGGAGATAAAGGCGGTAGACCGACCCCGGCCCCCCGGAAGGGCCGGGGACACGCCCAAAAAAAACGATATATAAAATCTTGAGTCATTTAATTAAAAGTGTACCTGATGCCCAGGAATCCGCGGATGCCTTGATTTGGCGCGTAGACATAGTCGGGGTCGAAGGTCAATCCGTAGGGGTTGTTGGGCGTGGGGATGGCCTGCCCGTCGGCGTCGAACACCACCTCCTTGTCGAAGGGGTCGTTGGTGCGGGCGATGATGAAGGGCGTCCCCTTGTTGGGTGTCCAATTCAACAGGTTTTTTACGCCGCCATAGATTTCCAGTCCGGTCTTGAACTTCTTGGTAACCTGTATGTTCTGTATGCTCCACCACGGTGAATATTCGCTCCGCGGATCCCACCGGCTGATGAGTGGCAAACGCATGGGACTGTATACGTTTCCGGTATAATCGACGGTCAATCCGAGGTTTGCGAACGTGTATCCGGCATTCCATACTCCGGTGAAATGTTCGGAGAATAATTGCCTGGTTTTCACTCCATCATCCGTATTGAATACGTCCATGTAAGTGGCGCCGACATTGAATTTCAAACCATTGACAAAAGCGGCGTCCACATTGAGGGAAACGCCTCTCGACACGGCGTGACCGTTCAAATTGTCGTAAATGATTTTGTTGGGATCGGTCTCGTAATCCGGGATGATCTTGTTGTTGAAATACGTGTAGAATGCCGAGGCATCCAAACCGATGATCGTCCCGCTTTGGGCATAGATTTTCTTGACGAAATTCACGTTTCCGTTCCAAGAGGTCTCGGGCTGCAGTTCGTCGAGAAAGACGACTTGTCGCGCTCCGGTCAGGGCGGCGTGGTCTTCGGTGAATACGTGTGCGACGCGATAGCCGTTGCCGACACCCACGCGCAGAACGTTCTTTTTGTTCTTGGAGCTCCACTTGTAATTGATGCGGGGCGTGAGGATGTTTCCGTGAATGGAGTTGTAATCATAACGTATTCCCACCAACACCGTGTTTTGCTCATCGATGGTAATTTCATCCTGTACAAAAATCCCCGGCAAATAGGTGTTTGAAGCCATGTTGTGCACCAAGCCCGTTGAATCTATTACGGTGGTGGCGGGGGTGTTGTCGTCGTAGTATGTGTAACTGAAGGTGGCGCCGGTCAGAAGGTCGTGGTTTCGGATTTGTTTGTTCCACGTCAACTGGCCGAAACCGACGTATTGCTGAGCGATGTATGCCTCGTCGCCGTAGGCGCTGTTTTGGTCGTGGCTGTTGGCGCTGAATTGGAGCATTACCCTTTCTTTTATCGGCAGTTGATACGTACCGAACAATTCCCACCTTTTGGTGCGGACACTCTCGGCGTACAACTCGTCTCCTCCTCGGTATTCTTTGGTCCAGTCCATTTCTCCTCCCCACCGTTCTTCGTAAACGTATCGGCCGGCCATGGTGAAGACGCGGTTCTCTTTGCGGTCGAGATTCCATTTGTTGAAAATTGAAATCCTATCCTGGAGGGTCACATCCGTAAAACCGTCGTGATTCTTGTCGATGGGAAAGGAATAATTGAAATAGTTGACACCGACCAGGGATTGGGCTTTTTTTCCGGCTTTGAATTTTCCGGCGAGGTCCGTGTTTACCTCTCCCCACGTGGTGCCGAAAACATCGGCCGAAAAAATTGGGGCATTGACGGGTTTTTTGGTGATGATGTTGATGATGCCGCCTACGGCTTCACTGCCATACAGGGTGGATGCCGGCCCTTTGACGATCTCCACGCGCTCTATCAAGGATTGTGGAATGCCGGAGAGGCCGTAAACCGTGGACAGTCCGCTGACGATGGGCATTCCATCGATGAGGACC
>CAJDXB010000093.1_pt1 | contig 12602 bp, 6 predicted proteins | sample 7391691 | NCBI WGS metagenome assembly CAJDXB01 (sample SAMEA7055747, study PRJEB34461) | soil metagenome | biome: terrestrial ecosystem; feature: Peninsula; material: soil | place: Antarctica | collected 2016 | reverse complement strand
TGAGCTTGTCGATCGATTTCGATCCATCGGACGATACAAACCAAGGTGGGCCATACGTCGTTGACATCAGCCAAGCGGCCATCGACAGTGGCATGGGTGGGCTCAGTTTCTTCCAAGATTCTCAAAATCTTGGATTCGATTTTTGGCAATTGATTGGCGATCCCAATATCCTGCCTTTCGACCCTTTTATCGGCGGGGTGTACGACATACGTCTGTCTGCGGCGTATGGCGGCATGGAGTTGACCTATTCGGATATCCGGGTCGAGGTGGATTGCCAAGCCATCGAAGAAGCCGATGATTTCACGGCACCGATGATAACTTGTCCGCAAAATTTTATTCTGGTCGGTGATTCTCTTACGGGTATGGCCAAACCGGGCCCGACGGCGGCACTCCAGATACTTTCAGAAAATTGTCCATCCGGGTACCCATATCCTTACTACGTCGACCGCGGGTTTATACTTTATCAAGTCGGAGGGACGGCATACCTTCAGGGAGGCGTTGAGAATCGGAATTTCCTAACGGGCCTAAACACGGTGTTGCACTACGCCATAGACCCATTTGGAAATATATCCGATACCTGTTCCTTTACAATAGAGGTATTTGACCTGACGCCTCCGAAGGCAGTTTGCAGGGATACGACCATCGTTCTCGACAGTTTGGGACAGGCGACTATAACGGCAGACGATATCGATGGGGGTTCCACCGACGAAGATTGGATCGCTTCCCTAACCCTCGACGTAACAACATTTGACTGTTCCAATATCGGGCCCAATACGGTGACTCTAACCGTCGTAGATGGTTCCGGCAATACAGCGACATGCACGGCGATAGTGATTGTAGAAGGATCCGGAACCGGGCCTTCGGACATCGAATGTCCGGGAGATATGACAGCGTTTCTCGATCCTGGGTCTTGCACCGCAACACTCACCGGAACGGCTGCAACAACCGGTGGATGTGGTGGGGATTATTCCCATCAAGTTACCGGTGCCACTTCCACCTCGGGCTCCGGCTCGGTCGATGGAATTGCATTCAACGAGGGTTGGAGTACAGTGACCTACACCGCCGACAGTGATGGAGCGAATTGCTCTTTTGAAGTATTCGTCGCCCCTACAAATGGTCCGGCCTCGTGTGTGGGATGTCCTTTTATTCCGACATATGATGCTACGCTTTCATCTCCCATCGTATTTGGTTCGGGTTTGTCCAACGAACACATGGCAATAGGGGAATACTGTGGTATCGAAATCGGTTTAAAAGCATTCAAACGATTCCGTGGCGACGTGATCCCAATTGGCGACACCTATCAAATAGGCCTCGGTAATTCTCCGGCTTCCGCGGCCAATCAAGTCCCCGATACGGGCATGGCAAGATGGAATTATCTCCTGAGCGTCGATTTGGGTGTTTATACTTTTGAAGATATCGCCGTGACTTTGTCGATCGATTTCGATCCGGCCGACGGTCCGGGACAAATCGGTCCTTTCGTCGTCGACGTGAGTCAAACAGCCATTGACTCCGGCATGGGTGGCATTGGATTTATTCAAGATTCCCAAAACCTCGGATTTGATTTTTGGCAGTTGATCGGTGATCCGAACATCTTGCCTTTCGATCCATATTCCGAAGGCGTTTATGATATTAGGCTCTCTGCCGAATATGCGGGAATGGAGTTGACTTATGCAGACATCCGAGTGGAAGTTTCTTGCGAGCACCTCGAAGCTGAGGATGATATATCCGCTCCGGAATTGACCTGCCCTTCAGACATCGTACTGTATATAGCAGAAGGCGAAGCATGGGCATCTCCAGGTTTTGGTTCGATACCCGAGATCGTTAATGACAATTGCAACTTCGACTTGATGTATGCGATATTCGGTGACACGGAAGGGGCTAGTCACGGATCGGTAAGTAATTATCCTTTCAATCCGGGTACGAGTACGGTTGAGTATATGGCGTTCGACCCCAATGGCAATGCATCGGGGATCTGCTCTTTTACCATTACCGTCATGGATACGATTGTGCCGATTGCCGTGTGTCAAAATATTACTGTGTCATTGGATAACAATGGACAGGCGACCATTTCACCGGGTGATGTCGATGGCGGTTCCTCGGATAATGTCGGCATTGACACAATTTTCGTCAACCCCTCGAATTTCGATTGTTCAGATATCGGTGCAGGGTTGACACTCGCAACCGACTTGTTTATCAGCGAATACGTCGAAGGATCGAGCAACAATAAATACTTGGAGATTTTCAACGGCACGGGAGCCGACGTCGACTTATCCGATTATGTATTGAGACTATACGCCAATGGGGCAACCTCTCCAACCTCCATACTGAATCTTGCGGGTACCTTGACCAATGGGGAAGTGGTGGTTTATGCTCATTCGTCGGCAAACATATACTCCGGCACTGTGATCACGACGTCGGTAGCCAATTACAACGGCGATGACGCCATAGAGCTTTTCAAAATTTCCACCGCCTCTCCGATCGATATTTTCGGGGAAATAGGGAACGATCCCGGCAGCCAATGGACCGGTGGAGCCAATTACACCAAAGACGCCACCCTAAGGCGAAAGTCGATGATCAACGCCGGGGTGACCACTTTTAATTCGGGATTTCCAACCTTGGAAACCGAGTGGGACCTTTATTCCACAGACGATGTATCCGGTTTGGGTTTTCACGAATTGGCCACTTCAGGACCGGAAGGAATGCCGGTAATATTGACGGTTGTCGATGGTGACGGAAACTCATCCACCTGCACGGCCACCGTAACGGTGATCGACGATTTGGCACCGATCGTGATATGTCGTGATATCACGGTTCAACTCGATTCCACCGGCCAAGCATCGATCGATGTAACGGACATCGACAATGGTTCAACCGATAACTGCGGCATTGAATCCTTGAGCTTGGATCAAACGACTTTTGGATTCGCCGACCTCGGTGCAAATACGGTCACTTTGACCGCCACTGACGCTTCGGGCAATGTTTCGTCCTGTACGGCTACCGTGACGGTGGTTGACGACGAAGCCCCGACGGCTGTATGTCACGATATCACCATAGCATTGGATTCCATCGGTCATGCAACGATATCAGCCGCTGACCTCGATGGTGGTTCTACGGATAATGTAGGCATCACGTCAATGACAATTGACCAAGCCTTGTTCGACTGCTCGCATATCGGCGAGAACACGGTGACTTTGACAGTTTTTGATGGTGACGGCAATTCAGCGACTTGTACCGCGACGGTGACGGTGGTGGATGACATTGCTCCTACGGTGGCTTGTCAAGACATCACGGTCCAACTCGACTCCAACGGTCATGCGGGCATTACTGCCAATGACATCGACGGGGGTTCCATCGACAATTGTGGCTCGATGTCTCTTTTGCTTGATCGATCCACATTCGATTGTTCCGATCTCGGTCTGGACACCCCCGTGGCAACCGACCTATTCTTCAGTGAATACGTCGAAGGATCGGGCAACAACAAGTATTTGGAAATTTTCAATGGTACGGGCGGCGCGTTAGATCTCGACGATTATGAAGTGCGTTTGTACACGAATGGTTCGCAAAGTGCGAGCAACACCCAAGCCTTATCGGGAATGTTGGCGGACGGTGAAACCATCGTTTTGGCGAACTCCCAAGCGACAGTATATGGTGGATCGGTGATTCCTTCTGCTGTCTGCCTTTTCAACGGCAATGATGCCATAGAGCTATACAAGATATCGACATCGGCCGCTGTGGATATCATCGGCGAAATTGGAGACAATCCGGGAGCAGAATGGACCGGAACCACGAATGGAACGATGGACGTTACCTTGCGTCGACAATCCTACGTCTTATCCGGTATAACTGTCAATCCCACGGGATTCCCCACGCTTGATTCAGAGTGGACGCAGTACCAAATGATGTTGCGGATTTGGGCCAACACTACATATCCAATCCTCCATTGATTGTTAACCTGACGGCAACCGATGCATCGGGCAATTCCTCAAGCTGCACCGCGACGGTGACGGTGGTGGACGGCCTTGCACCTGTGGTTGCTTGCCAAGACATCACGGTTCAACTCGATTCCAACGGCCGGGTGGTCATTGCCGCCGGCGATGTCGACAACGGTTCGACCGATAACTGCGGGATCTCATCGCTGAGCTTAGACGAAACGGATTTTGACTGCTCTCACCTCGGTGAGAATACGGTGACCCTGACCGCGATGGACGCTTCGGGCAATTCCTCGAGCTGCACCGCGACGGTGACGGTGGTGGACGACCTCGCACCTGTGGTTGCTTGTCAAGATGCAACGCTCGAACTGGACCAAAACGGATTGGCGAGCTTGTCGGTATTGGATATTGATGGTGGTTCTTCGGACAATTGTTCGATTGCGAGCATGAGTTTGGATAGATACGATTTTGATACTAGCGATATCGGTACGCAACAGGTGACGCTAACGGTGACCGACTCCAACGGCAATAGTTCGACGTGTATCGCCAATGTTGAAATTCTACCTGCAGGTTGCAACGTCGATGGTGGAACGATTGCCACCAACGACGAACGTTTGAACTTGTGCGTGGGCGATGGGGTGTCGGATTACATCCAAGTGACCATCACCGGCAATAGCGGGGTAGGCAAATTTGGATTGATCGATGCGGGTACCCATGAAGTAGTGGCGAGCAACAACTCGGGAATCTTCAACATGGAAAACTATCCCGCGGGAAATTATTACTTGGTTTACGCATCGGTGGAAACGTTATCACAATTCCAGGGAGTGAATTATGTGTCGGACTTAGAAGGCTGTTTCGATGTTTCTAATTTTCTCAGTGTCAGCACATTTGAAATCAGTGCCGGCCTCATATCGACCGAGGGGCCGACAACCGTTTGCATCAATGGCGGCAGTCAGTCTAAGCTGCAATTTTATGTAACCGGCAATTTTGGTCCAAACTTCCGATGGGCGGTGCTCAACCAAGCGGGAACGAATGTGCTCAAGCACAATTCAACCGGGAAGTTCAACTTCGGATTGGCCGCGGCAGGGACGTATCAAGTTGTTCACGTAGCCTATGGAAACATCAATCCGGGCTCGATCAACGTGTCCAATCCGCAGGGGTGCGTGGAAATTTCCACTCCAATTTTTATAACGGTGGAGTCTTGCACGTCGGCGATGCCGACATTGAGTTCCAATCCCAACCCGGTACGGGATATTTCACAAGTGGAGTTTGACGTGTCGGAAGGTGGGCACGCCACGCTCGAAGTCTTTGACTTGGCTGGACGACATATTCAGACATTGTACGATGGGTATGCCGATCCTTCGCACGTGCATCGGTTTGCATTTGATGGCGGTGCATTGCCCAATGGGGTTTATTTGTATCGTTTGACGACTGAGAAGGACGTGATACTCGATAAATTTATTTTGGCAAAATAACGTACGACCATGAAGTCCAAGAGCTGCGTTACGCTTGACCATAAAATGGACATTTCAGAAGGCTCACAAGGCCTGTTTACCGGACATTAAAATTCGGATAACGGCTGTATTGACAGACATTAGGTAGCAACGGATTCTATTTTCCGTGTTTTGTGTTGTGACAAAATCCCCTACATCGAAAGGTGTCGGGGATTTTGTGGTTTGACCGATTCACGGAATTCTCATTAAGTACTCAACACATGGTCTTGATAGAATGAGGCCAAGTGATCGAGATATCCTTTTCGACTGCCCCATGCCGCGGCGGATCGCCCACTCGGTGCGGGACAATCCACGATGAATTCAATGCGGCGTCGTTCACAAATTTGCCGGATGCCGTTGATGAAATCTCGAAAACCCAATTCACAATTCTTTTCGACGGGATAGACTCCTCGGGATGAAATGGTGTTTTTTCCCATCGTGTGGACTACTGTCTTAACCGTAGGTGACGTCTCGAGAAATTGGGGAATGAGGGAATTGTATTGGCGCGATATTCTCACTGTGCCCTGGGGGGATTTTCCGGTCGATTTCCAAATGTCGGCATCGGAAAAGCCCGAGAAAACGTGTTGATCGGCAAAGTTGCGCACGTCGGATTTCGATCCGGAAATGGTAATGGCGCGAATGACGTCGGCAAATGCGAAGACTCCGCGCATGATTGCGAATTTTTTTTCGGGGTCGTTTTGGAAATAATCGAGGGGAAGATTGAGCGCCCTAGAGATGGCCGGCCATAAGAGATTGCCGCGGCGACCGTAAAAGTGATCGACGTGGTATTGTGAGTCGGAAGGATTGTACGGATTGAAAGATCCGAGCACCAAGGTATGTGGCCGGAAATGGGACGGTAGAGGCCAATCAAAAGCCTTGTACTGGTGAATGATTTCGAGCGTGGACATGGAATGTGCAAATTTACGACGTAGGGTTTTTATGGCAGTTGTCATATAGCGGAAGATTTTTGATGGGAGAGGGGATTGTGATTGCGCGAGGGCGGAAGGTGGTATCCTTCGGTGGCCGGCGGCGAGTTGGCCGTAGGCGTGAGGCAGCGACCGGCGGAAGCTCGCCGCACGCCAAACGGACAAGGCTGCCGGCCACTGAAGATAAAGCCTGTAGACCGACCCGGTAAGTGGTGGGGAATGAAATAAAGGAAGGGGATGATATCGTTGCGATACGACGAAACGAATCAATGGTAAATGTAGGGGCGCGCCCAAAATAACTCCATGTAAAAGAAGTCCATTGAATAATTGGCAGGTAGCCAAGAACCTTTGAATGGCTGCAGTTTGGCACGCCGGCAGTGGCTAAATGGTTTTGACGGGGAAAAATGGTTATTTTTGTGGTTAAACAATACTTGAAAATATGATAGACACCGAACCGATACAAATTCACAAGACGGATAAGAGCCGACTGCCCGAAATCGATTTTGATGATTTGAAATTTGGGCGGGTATTTTCTGACCACATGTTCAGTATGGAATACCGCGACGGCAAATGGCAGCAGCCGGAAATCGTGCCTTATGACTCCTTGACCTTGTCGCCCGCAGCTTCGGTGATCCATTACAGCCAGACGATTTTTGAGGGCATGAAGGCGTATAAAAATGAGGATGGCCGGGTTGCTATGTTTCGTCCCGAACAGAACATCAAACGGATGAACCGATCGGCCGAGCGGATGTGTATGCCGCATATCCCCGAGGACATTTTTATGGAGGGGCTGAGCGAATTGCTCAAGCTCGATAGTGGATGGATTCCGCCGGGCGAATCGGCGTCGCTGTACATTCGCCCTTTGCTTTTTGCCACGGATGAGTACATAGGTATTCGCCCGAGCGATAATTACCGATTTTTGATCATGACTACACCGGTGAATGCGTATTACAGCAATCCGGTGAAGGTGAAAATAGAGCGAAAATACACCCGAGCGGTGGAAGGCGGCACGGGATATGCCAAAACGGGCGGCAACTACGCGCGCTCGTTGTATCCGGCCAAATTGGCCCATGACCAAGGTTTTGACCAACTTTTGTGGACCGACGCCAAAACACATGAATACATTGAGGAGAGCGGCACGATGAACGTAATGTTTGTGGTGGATGGAAAGCTGTTGACTCCTTCCCTTGGCGAAACGGTGCTCGATGGGATAACGCGTCGGAGCGTTTTGGAATTGGCCCGTGATATGGGCGTAGAAATTGAAGAGCGACGCATTCGCGTTTCTGAGATTATCGAGGCGATGAAGGAGAACCGTGTGGAAGAGGCCTTTGGCTGCGGTACTGCTGCCGTGATTGCACAGATTGCCGCGATAGGGGATGGCGACGACCTGTATGAATTGCCTCCGGTGGAGGGTCGGAAGATTTCGAAGAAGTTCGAAAAGTATTTTCGCGACCTGAAAAAACTGCGGATAGAAGATAAATTCAATTGGATGGTTGAGCTGACCGAGCAGTAAAAATGTGACTTTCGACGGTCTATAGGTATGGAAGGGATGCCGGAGTCCGGCTATTCGGATTCACGTCTCAATACGTTTAAACCGGCTAAGATTAAAAGAATACGTCCTGAGCACTTTTAGGTGCCGGGGCGTATTTTTTTTGATTGATGTTCGTTGATGATTGAACTGAAGCTGCGTTATAATTTGATCGGTGCCGATGGTGAAATCCCGATTCGTGCATGTGCATTCACCCATTCAAAGGTATGCCGAGGCGACACCGGATACTTATCAACCATTGTTGAAAACCCCGGTGGATAAGGAGTGAATAACAAGTGAGAAATATGGCTTGATTTCTGTCGAACGCGGTTTATTTTTGACTCAGTCAATCGAGAGATATCGGGTTTGTCGAGCGAGACAAAGCCTGCTTTCGAACCGGAATGAAAAATGTCAAGGCATTTTTTGGCCGACTTGTTTCGCATCGATGAAAGGAAAGGGTTGTACCATTCTGAAATGAATACTCACAAAAATCGAAGCGGAACTGCTGATACCCGTGAGGGCATCGGTGTAAAGTTGTCGGAGTCCATTGATATGTGCGCCAAACGATTTCTTATGGAACAGGTGGCGTAACTTATTCGGGAGAATCACCATCGGCTGATTTTCCCCATTGAAATTCCGATAAGTTCGAAATGTATTGGTCAGAGCATACGCCCTGCGCGTATTGCAAAACCCGAAACTGTAGATGGACTTTTTGAAATGTGCCACGGCAGATTGAAAAAAACGGCGGACAAATCGCAAGATTTCGTCCGCCGTACTGTTTTATGGCCGGTCCGCTTAATGACACGACCGTGTTTCCATAGGTGTCAAAGAATAATCTTCATTGTTGCGTCTTGGACTTGAACAAATTGGACGTGTGAACTGTCTAGTTGGTGTCCGATCATACCATCGGAAAGTCGTAATAAACCCGAGTTCGGTTCCCGTGGGTATTTTCCCTTCATGGGTTCGACCATGGGACGGAACTCCTCGCGATTCGCGATTGGCATTGATGCTTTCCAAGCGTTTTGCATCTCGATGCGGTTCGGACGAACCCTCGAAGTGAATATTTTGTGAAATCAACGACCATGGAAACGAAAACAAAGATCATCAAAGGGGCAAAAATTTCGCTGATTGGATTATTCCTCATGATCTTCGGATGTGCGGAATTGTTCGCCCAAGTGAATGACGAATTGCCCAAGGATGTAACATTACCTTTTAAGGAAAACGTCGGTTTTGCGTATTTGGATTCCGTTTATGTTCCGAGTATGTCGGCCGACACATTGAACCAAAATGCCGTTTATTTTTTGACGGAAGTCGCGGGAGATGACGAATTTGAAGAGTTGGAACCGGGGCGGAGAATTCACGACGTCATATGGCTGAATTTTGAAGCGCCTCATACCGAGAGTGCCATCGAAATGAATTTTGACTTGGCTTTGGAAATTCAAGAGCAACGTTATCTATATCACGTGGGCAATATTCGGATTCACGAAGTTCACGGCAGCCTAGACACTTTTACACCTTTGGAAGAGGTTTTGAATCCCGATCTCGAAGTGGTAAACGAGCCGGCTTATGCACGTGATATGGCCGTAGCCGTGGATAGGACCATCAGGGATTTTTTGGAGAATTTACACCATGCGATGCTCCATGGAAATGTGCGCGATTACGATCGCCAATACACCTGGTATTTCCGCCCACCGACCAAATGATCATTTTTCAGGTGCATCGACCATGTCCCGGGATATTAGTCGGAGGGAATTACAGGGAAGCTGCAGCACTTTGGGCATTTTCGCCTTCCAATTGATTCGGATCTTCAGGGATGAATTGGCGGTAGTGACCATACCGTTCCATAATTTGATTGACATAGGTGTACGGCTCGATGCCGCGCATATATCCGTAATATACCACGGGATCATTGTAATAATCGGGATAACTGAGTTTCAAGATCATTTTCTCCACGTTGTTCTTCCATCGATCGGGGTCGAGCCCATATTTTTCTGCCAGCCTGCGCGCATCCAACACGTGGCCCACTCCGCAATTGAATGCAGCAATGGTAAATTTGATACGCGTAGCCGAATCAGGCACCATGTCAAAATAGGATTCGAGACTTTTAAGATACCGTGCTCCACCGTCGATGTTGTCACGTGGGTCCGTGAGGTCTTGAATGCCGAGCTCGGCGGCGGTGGCGGGCATTATTTGCATCAGGCCTTTGGCTTCGGCCCAAGATTCGGCTTCGGGTTGAAATTTCGATTCCTGATAGATCAGAGAAGCGAGCAATCGCCAATCCCAATCCATTGATTGGGCACTTTGTTGAATGATGTCATCGTAAGGGCTGATTCGGTTGTGGTTCAAGCTGAAAAAATCGCTTTTGACCCTGCGGCGAAAGTTGCGTTCATTTTTGAAATACTTGTTGTAGATCGCATAGTAATCGGTGGATTGTTTCATTTTTCCAATCCATTCGTTGGCGGCGGCAAGGAGCTCATCCGAACCCGGGCTCACCGCCCACGCGATGCGCTGCGAGAAACTAACCGGCACGCTGATGTCGAGAATGGGGTAGTAGGAGGCGTTAATTGCCGCGATGTTGTTGTCGGCCACAGTGTACTTCACCGTTCCATCGACGACCATTTTTATTATCTCGTCGGTGGAAAATCGCCCGGACAGGGTATCGATGATTATGTCGCCACCTATTTCGGCCGACAAGTGATTCAGCCTGTCGAAGTACGATGAATTTCGCCTTACGGAAATCGTGTCACCGATGAGTTCGATCGCGTCGTGAACCAAGTTCTTCTGAATTGCACTCCAACTCATACTCCGCCAATTGTCTGGCTTCTTTTGAACCAAAACTTGATGCGTGAGAAAAAGGTAGTCGGTGAAGTTGACACGTCTTTTTCGATCTGTGGTAATGGTCAGTCCATGTGCCACCAAGTCGACCTCTCCCGCGTTTAGTTGGTAGAGCATACTGTCGATGTCGTCCGTGACATAAATTGCCAGTTCAACATCGAGATAATCGGCAAACCTTTCAAGCATTTCGTATTCAAAACCCATAGGGGCTCCACGGTACAGAAAATAACTCGTCGCGCTATATGTTGTAAGGGCTCGCAGGGTATCGCGGCGGCGGATGTCGTTCATCACCGTCTGGGATTCGGTGGGATCCTCCTTCTTTTCGCTTTCCGCAGCGGTATTCCCACACCCGGAGATCAACCCCAGACACAGGAATAGATACCAAAAATGAGGACGACTGTAGAAGGTCATGGTCAAAGTGCAATAAGCTCCTAAACTACAAAACTCCGGCGGGGTCTTGTAAATTTTCGAACTCCTTTGAAGTTTTGAAGAGTATTCAGAGGGCGAAAGTACGTCCCATCACAGCAGAAATCGTACTCAACTCACCAATGCGATCGAATGGCGCAAAGGAATAGGAGTTTTCACAGGCCGCGACGGGGGTGTTTACACCCAATCTGCATCACTTCCTTGACTATCTGAAATATAGGGTCTACTTTTATTTCTCGATGTCGAATCGTCACCAAATAGCTCACCTTTTCGACTTGATTAGATTTAGGGAGAGATTTGGTAAATGCGATTGGCGGAGCTGCTATGAATTGTGCAATAATATGCCTCTTAATGTGAATTTGAATTTCGGAAACTTTGTCCCGAAAAATTGAATCAGGAAATGACCGTCCTTGATTATTTAATTTATTAAGCTATGAACCAAGCGATTAAATTGGCCATCCAAGAGTTCAACGAATTCTTTATGGAACCTGATCACGACCATCGAATGAAGCGGTTTAACACCTATTTCCAAGAAACGGGCATATCCATGGAGGAAGGTTCTCAGTGGTCTTGCAGCGTATTTATCTCATGGGTCTGCTCGAAGCTTCAATTGCCGTGTGGGAAATTGGACGTCGACTCGTGGATGAAGGTCGGAATTGGCGTAGATCAACCTCTACCGGGAGATATAGTCGTTGTGCGAGGCGATTCTGTGGGCCGGACCGTCAGCCATCTGGCCTTTTTTCTCGAGTTTTCCGAAGATTGCGAAAAAGTATACGGAATCGGGAGCCGCACCGATAAATCCGTGGGTGTTCAAGCCTTCGACACAACGGAAGTCCTTGGCTACCGGAGGGTGGAAGTTTCCAAAAAACAATTGGTTCCGCAAAGACATCTAAGCCTTGGCAGTATCGGGCCGGAAGTGGTGGAATTGCAAAATTTACTGTCTACTTATGAAAGGCCATCCACGGACCCGTCGGGGATATTCGGGTTTGCCACTCAGGTGGCCTTGCGGAGTTTCCAATCACTGTTTGGATTGGAGACCAACGGGGTTTATGATGAAGAAACCGCAGAAACCTTCCATAGTTTGACCTCGCGAAAACACGACGGAGAAAACTGGAAGGACGATAATGTCGTGAAGGTGGCTGTCGGAGCTGTATAAGGTTCCGAAAGAATTATTGGTATATGCAGATTATGTTTGGTTAACAAGACATTACTGCGGGTATTTCACCAAAATTTCTAAAACGCGATTTGGACACGGGAGATACACCGGATTTTGGAATAGACCGGTCTATCTGTACTTTCACATCAATCCTGAGATTTTCCAATCTTTTCCATTGTATGTGATGTTTTCCGGGATTTCGTCCACGCTATGCGGTTTGCATTCCATTTCCGATATTCGAAGGATGAAGGATCTATCCGAGTCCCTTTCAGAAATCAACGAAACCCATAAGGTACCCTCCGGCGTCTC
>CAJDXB010000018.1_pt3 | contig 12620 bp, 9 predicted proteins | sample 7391691 | NCBI WGS metagenome assembly CAJDXB01 (sample SAMEA7055747, study PRJEB34461) | soil metagenome | biome: terrestrial ecosystem; feature: Peninsula; material: soil | place: Antarctica | collected 2016 | reverse complement strand
TAGCTGATCGATATCTTCGACATTGAACTGCGATTTGAGTTCGTCGGGCCGACCCAGAGCGGCTATCCTTCCGTCGACCATAATGGAGATGCGATCGCAATACTCGGCCTCTTCCATGTAGTGTGTGGTAATGAGGATGGTGGTTCCCTCGTGAGCTGCCCGATAAATCAAATCCCAGAATTGACGACGAGCGACGGGGTCGACACCGCTGGTGGGTTCGTCCAAGAAGATGATTTCGGGATTGTGCGCCGAGGCGACTGCGAAGGCGAGTTTTTGCTTCCAACCGAGGGGCAAGTCTCCCACCGGCGCATCTCGCACATCCTCCAAGTCCAGATACCTCAACATATCTGCCGACTTTTGTTTGATTTCCGACATCGAAAGGCCGTAGACGCCGGCGTAAAACCGGAAATTTTGGTGCACGGTAAGATCGGGGTATAAGCTGAATCTTTGGCTCATGTACCCGATGTGGCCCTTGACTTTTTCAGCTTGTGTGCCAACGTCGAATCCCGCTACCATCGCTTTGCCGGAGGTGGGGGACAATAAGCCGCTCATCATGCGAATTGCCGTTGTCTTTCCCGCACCGTTGGCACCGAGAAAACCGAATATTTCTCCTCGTTCCACTTGAAAAGAAATGCTGTCTACGGCGGTGAAGTCACCGAATTTACGCGTGAGATCCACGACGTCAATCGAAGGCGATGTTTTTGGAGAGGTCATGGTGATCGCTTTTGCTCCATGAAATCGATGAAACTGTCTTCGATGTCGGGATCGATCTCATCCACTTTTATGTTGTGGTGATTTTTCTCCTCCAAGTAGTGATGAAGATTGTCGAGCACTTCGTGGCCATCGGTTTGGTCTGTATAGTGCACGTACTGTCCGAAAGCATTTGTCGAACGCATGTGGGGATAGGCCCGCAAATCGCCAAGCAGCGTGTACATGTCACTATCGGTGCGGATGGCAAAAAGAGTTTTCGGAAATCGCGATCGAATGTTTTTGGGGGAGTCGATGGCGAGGATTTTGCCGCGGTCTATCAAGGCGATGGTCTCACAACGCGCGGCCTCATCCATGAAGGGCGTTGAAACCAAGAAGGTGAATCCCTGTTGACGCAATGCTTGAAGCGTGTCCCAAAATTCTGCCCGAGACACGGGATCAACACCGGTGGTGGGTTCGTCCAAAAGCAGCACTTTGGGCTTGTGAATCAATGCACAAGAAAGGGCGAGTTTTTGCTTCATACCGCCCGAAAGATCCGCCGCACGTCGATGGCCAAAGGGTTTGAGCTGATCGAAAATATCTTTGATCACTTCGTAGTTCGACTGGACATCAGCGCCGAAAACGGTGGCGAAGAAGTTCAAGTTTTCATTTACGGAGAGGTCTTGGTAGAGCGAGAATTGTCCGGGCATGTACCCGATTCGGCCGCGAATATTCTTGAAATCTTTCACGACATCATAGCCTTCGATGGATGCCTGTCCCGAATCGGCAAGCAATAGAGTGGCCAAAATGCGAAACAAAGTTGATTTGCCGGCTCCATCGGGGCCGATCAAACCAAACAATGCCCCTTCCCCAACTTGCAGTGAAACGTTATCCAAGGCGAGATGGCCATTGAAAGATTTTGATATGTTTTCTACGGAAATCAATTTTTATCGGGATTCGAAGCATCAGTCCTCGTTTGGTCAAACACGACCTCACCCGGCATACCGATCTTGAGTATACCTTCGGGATTGGCAACGCGGATTTGCACGGCGTAGACCAAATCTGTGCGTTCCTTTTTCGTCTGAATGGTTTTGGGAGTGAACTCGGCCTTGTTGGCGATGCGGCCGATGGCGCCTTTCATGTATCGATACCCGCCCTTGTCATCATCGATTCGCACGGTCACCGAGTCGCCAAGAGCTATATTATAAAGCTCCGGAGCTCCGGCGAAGGCGCGGAGAGTCATCACCGAAAGGTCCGCCATTTGAAATAACGGGGTTCCGGGCATGGCCCATTCTCCCGCATCGGCAATGCGCAGCAATACCGTTCCTGTGGTTGGGGAGACAATCACAGCATTTTCAATTTTATTGTTAATTAATGCGATTTGCCTTTGATTAACGTCGAGCTCGCCTGCCAGCGGCAGGTTGTGTGACCGAGCCTCTTCGATGCGTTTATCCAGAACATTCTTTTGATCGCGAAGGTCATCGACTGTCTTCTGGGGAGCGGCACCGGATTCCGCGAGTTTGGAGAAGCGTTTGATATCGCGAAGGACGGCCTCACGTTGTTCCTGTAACACTTCGATTTGGGAGGCAATGCCGGGCGATTTGGATTTAATCATTTCCGCTTTGGTGTAGAGTTGCTCTTTTTCCAAATGCAATGCAGCGGTATCGATGTAGCCAAGCACCTGGCCCTGCTTGATTTGTGTGCCCTCCTGAGCATCGAACCGAATAATGTGACCCGCATGTGCGGCAGCCACGGATATTTCCGTTGCCTCGAAATTGCCGTATGCATCGGGGGTTATGCGATCGCTTTTGCACCCCGACAAAAAGAGGGTGCCTATTAAAGCCAAAATCGAAAGAGTGGTATAAACGAGTCTGGTCATGGTTTTTGATTTGAGTCCGGAAAAAGTGTTCCCTGTTGCAGCAAAAATCGAGCGCGCGTCCAAGCGAGTTGTGCCGCGTTGATTTGGAAGTTTAAATCAGCGGCCTGCTCGTCGTGAACCGCATCGATGAATGCGTTGGTGCCGACGATGCCCTCATCGAGTTGTTGAGATACCAACACACGGATCTCCTTTCGGAGATCCTTGAGTTCTTGATCCTTTTCAAGGGCTTGCCGGTACTTCGCAATGTCCTGTGCTTGCTCGGTCAGGTTTGCGTGGATACTTAACTCGAGACTGCGTTTGTCGGCCGCTATCATTTGCGATTGTAAATCAAATACTTGACGATCGCGGTGAAACCCGCCCCAAGCGGTAAAGTTCCAAGTCATATGCGCCCCGAACAAATAGAAGGGTGTTGTGGCATCATCGAAGAAGTTGAATTTGTTCGGGTATCCTGCACCCGCTTGAGCGAAGACACCGAGCTTTGGACGCCGTTGGGCTTCTCGGAGCTGCCACATGGCATCGAGTTGGGAGCGATGAGCATCGAATAAGTCCAAGTCGGGACGATTGAGATCGGCGTACACATCGCCTGCGTCGAGGTCTGGAATGCGTACGGGAGTTTCTGCATTGATATCGATGCCGGTGATAATAGCGAGAGCGTTTGCAGACCCCGCCAAGGCAAAGTCGAGGTCGCCCAATTGTTTCTCAACCTGCACGATTTCCGCTTGGAGGCTCAGTACGTCGGCACGGTCGGCAATACCCCCTTCAAAAGCCGATTGGAGTAATCCTTGCTTATCGATCAGGACTTCGCGCGTGTTTTGGATCACTCGCCGCCGGTCATGTCCCAAGGCGAGTGCGAAATACAATTTTACCACCTGCTCTTGAATGTATCGGAGCGAGGTATTGAACTTATTGCGCTCGATGTTCGACTCCGCTTCGGCGAGTGCCTTGTCCGCCACGATGGCACCGCCGTCATATATCAGCTGATCAACTTGGACGTAAGCTTGCCAATGTTCCCGAGGAAGGTCCAGCGATACGTCGCCGGGTAGGGTAAAAGGAAATGACACGACGTCCGATTGATAGCTCGCGTTTGCTTGAGCGGTAAGTTGAGGCAGATATCGGGTATTGAAGTTCTCAATCTTCAGAGCTAGAGCAGCGCGGAGGAGAGAATCATTTTTCAACGCAGGATAATTTTGCTCGGCCAGCCGATAGGTCTCAAAGACTGTGAGCGTATCGGATTGGCCCAAAACTGTCGACGCGCAATACACACCAAAAAAAAGGGTAATGATTAACGTCCAGAAATGCGTGCGGATATTTCGATTACCCATTTGCATAATTTATGGTATTTTGCCGTCCGGGGCGATGGCTCGTTTGATAAAATCTTTGACGTGTTCCGTCCGATCTCCAACCATGGTTTTGAATCGGCGACCATCCATGCCGAAGACGAGTTGCACCATGGGTTTTCCGACGTAGGGGAAAATGACCAAAGACAAAATGTCAAGAAGAAGTTGATGGGCATCAACGTCGCGAATGAGTCCGGCACGGCTCTCCACTTCAAGGGTTTCGCGAAATCGAGCCATGGTGTCATTGGCATTTGCCGTCAGGCCTTTGGCGAGAAAATGGTCGGGGTTTTTGCTCAACTCGTTTAGTACAAACCTCGGCATGGCAGGGTTGATGGCCAGAAACCTACTGTACTCGTCAACGATGCGATTGATCTTTTCGAACAAGGGGGATTCTTCCTCGAGAATCTCTTGAATGCGGAACAGCACCTTATTGATCGCCACCCCGAAAATGGTGTCGAAAAGTTTTTCCTTGGTTTTGAAGTAGTAGTGAAGAAGCCCTTTATTGATTCCGGCCTTGTCGGCAATTCCGCGCATGCGGGCACCTCCGTACCCTTCGCGGTAAAAAACTTCCTCGGCAGCACGGATTATTTTTTCTTCGGTACCGGCAGGAGGCGTTTTGAGTTCATTTGGTTTCATAGGCCAAAGGTAAATTATTTACCCATTTGGTCAAAATAAATTTTGATAAAAAATGGAGGCGGTGTTTTTCATCCCCGATTCGAATTTTGGGCCAGGCTCTATCCACGCACGACGCAAATAGCCCGGTAGATTTATCAAATGTGGTTTACACCGGCGCATCGGCATTCACGAAAAGGCGCACTCGTTCGCGTCCCACGAGTGCGTCGATCTCAGACCAAATTGATTTAACTCGTGGAAGTGCCCGACAGTCATTCACAGGATTGGAACGACTTCAGGGCAACGCAGCTGATGGACTTTAGGAACGGAGCTCATCCTTTTCCAATTCCCCTTTGACCCAGCCAATAGCCGCATCAATGTGTCGGAACACCAATACCTCATCGATGATATCGAAGAGGAGATTGGCTTGCATATCGCTTCTCAAATCGTCTGACACGCCCGAAAGAACGACGACGATGCCTTCATCCCCAAATATTTTGATGATCTCTTTCAACCGCTGGAATCCCGTGGTATCTATAAAAGGCACATACCTCAAGCGTATAATGACGTAATTGGGGCGCGTATTCGTATGGAAAAGAGCGTCCTGAAACTGCTGGGCCGCACCGAAGAATAGCGGCCCGTTGATCTCATACAGCTGCACCTTATCCGCTGGGATTTCCCGCTCACTGAACAGCTCTTCCGGGTGTTCGGATTCCATGAAAATGTTCTTCTGCTTTACACTGAGTGATTCGCTCATTCTCTTCATCAACAGAAATCCCGATAGCACCAATCCCACCTCGATGGCAATAATCAAATCGAATATGACCGTGAGTAAAAAAGTAGTGAGAAGGATGGTGATGTCGGCATTTTTGCTCTTCAAAATCGTCCGGAACTGTCTCCATTCACTCATGTTATAGGCCACCACCACGAGAATACCTGCCAAACAGCTCATGGGAATCAATTTGGCATAAGGGCCAAACAACATGAGAATCACCAAAAGGGTGATGGCATGGATGATACCTGCAATTGGAGTCCGGCCACCGTTTTTGACGTTGGTCGCGGTTCGCGCGATGGCACCCGTGGCGGGTATTCCTCCGAAAATCCCCGAGAGTATATTGCCCCCACCCTGGGCGATAAGCTCCATATTCGATCGGTGTCTTCCCCCTATCATGCCGTCTGATACCACCGCTGAAAGCAGCGATTCTATGGCACCCAAAAGTGCAATGGCAAAAGCCGGTTGAATCAAGGATTGGAGTTTCGAAAGGTTGAAATCGGGGAATGCCGGAATGCTGAGTGTATTGGGCAAATCTCCATACTTGCTGCCGATGGTATCGACCGGCAAATCGAAATACCATCCGACAAATCCGAATAGCACGATTGCGATCAGCGAACCCGGAATTAACTTAATGAAGTGATGAGAGAATACCGTGATAATTACCGTAAGCACGGCAATACCCGCCGCATAAATGTTTATGCCACCAAATTCACTGAAATACACTTGCCACTTTCCCACGAAATCGGCCGGCAACTTTTCGACGTCCAAACCGAAAAAATCATTGATCTGGGAAGAGAAGATAATGATGGCTATACCCGCCGTGAAGCCAACGATCAGCGGATAGGGGACGAATTTCAAATAATTGCCGAACCGAGCCAAACCAAAGCCGATCAGTATGATGCCCGCCATGACGGTCGAAATAATCAGCCCATCCATACCATGTTCACCTACAATCCCAAAAACGATGATGATAAAAGCGCCGGTGGGCCCGCCGATCTGCACGCGGCTACCGCCAAAGACCGATATGGCAAAACCCGCCACCACAGCGGTGATCAATCCCTTTTCGGGCGACACCCCCGAGGCGATGGCAAAGGCAATGGCCAAAGGCAACGCAACGATGCCGACAATGATCCCGGCAAATATATCCTTGACGACTACCCGCTTGGGAATGCCATCTTTGAGCAAGGAGAAAAACTTCGGTATGAATTCGTGTTTCATGAATCTGACAAAGAAATGGTCAACAAATCGAAAGGAATAGAGCCTCTTTCGAACATGCCACCGGTATTTACCACAGACTTACTGCGATTTTTGCGGGGCGATGAGAATCCATTGAAAGTTCAATATCCTGTTTATCACTGTACATATCGGATTTGAATTCCTCATTGCCCATATGCGCGAAAGTAATAGAATATGGGAAAAGATTCCGCCATAAAATCCGAGGGGTATGGAAATATAGGCCATGACCTTCGCCCACCCTTGAAGCCATGCTCGCGCCAACAGCACCAACTGCGGGATGGACGAGATTTTGGGGCGTGCCGCGGGAATCCCGGAATCACGCGCCCGGTGAAATAATCTTCTTTTGGCTACACTAAACGCCGGTTGAGGAACGGTTTCCATCGGGACGATTTCCATCCTCAAGCCACTGTACCGGAGGCAAATTGCGATCCGTTGAGCGTTTGAAAAGCTTCCTCGGGCCGCTCACGCCCACCTGCTGTTCCAATGCCCGCCTTACTGCGCTCCCCGAGATCCCCGCATCGACAAGCTCAATGCACCACCTTACTCAAGACAACATGAATTTTCAAGAGGCTGACCGACGGTCAACCTCTTGAAATTAATCCTCAATATCGGGTAATGGCCCCGAACCCATTGAATTTTGTCAATTCGCCTTTCGGAAGAAATACGACGTCACCTCCAAACCTCATGTTCTCCTCAATCATTTCATCATAAATGTCGTCGATGACTCCTTTCTTGGTTCTGTCACTCTCAGGGACGTATACGATTTCTTCTCCTTCCATTACGGCCGGCTGAAACAAACCGCGCTCAATAAAAAGCGTCTCCACCCTACCGTTGCGTATCGCTCTCCAGATATCATTGGTGTCGCTGAGGAATTGGTTTGCACTCACGGCTTTTCTCAGTTCCTCTTTTCGGGCATCGTTTCTGTTGATAGTGTATTTGCGAACCACCTCCCAAGATTCGGAAACGATGGCATGGGCCTTCTCTTCTATTCGGTCTTGGTTTAAGTATGTATCGTAAAATCCACGTTTATCGTCCGCCACCCTCAGATATACGTGATAATTTTCTTCCACGCCACAGATCAAAGTCGGAATGTGGTGTTCATTTCTCACGGCATTCACTGCTTTATCCACTTTATTGAAGAATTCCTCCCTGAGGTTGGTTTGACGCGTTGAATCCGACAGGTCTACACGGTTTGCAGTATCGAAAAGATCATTTTTCATGGGGAAGGGAGCACCGATTTCCCGCACCACGCCGTCATTCACCGCCTCTATCAATCGCACTTTCTTTTGACTCAAAACCAATACAAAATAATTCGTCTCCATGCGCATCGAACGAATCAAATCTCGGGTCGCAAAGGTATCGTCGATGATGACGCGATCTTCCACGGGAATTGCCATGCGCGTGAACTCCGCAACATCTTCATTTACGAAGAGTATCAAACTGTCCAAATTGTAGGTATGGTCGATCTTCTCCGCAAGTTTTTGCAATCGCTCTATCATGTTCCACCCACCCCGCTTATTCATGTCTGCCGTGAGCCTGGTTTCCGCCTCCTTCATGAGGTTCTTGAGAGTCAGCGCATCCTTCTTGTTATCGGGACTGGTGCGGTGTGTGTTCATAATGATGGTCACACAGTTTTCAGAAACGATATCTTTCAGTTTCTTTAAGGTAATGTTCATCTTCTTTTGTTTTAATTATCAAATAAATTTTGAGTTTTACTTTCAGTTGTTTCCCTCATTCGGTTCCGCCACCAGAGAGAAACCGCCATTCTCATCCGAGTGTACAAACTACTCAAATTTGAGGATGGCAAGAAAATACTAAACCCATATTGGTACCCAAATGTTGAGTTTAACCATTCTTGTGGATTTATGTAACAACCTCCACGACCTTTGAATGGACCTTTACGAAATTCGCAGTGCAAAGCAATTTCGACCCAATACCGCTAATAGTGAACAAAAGATAGGAGTCTAATTTTATCTTTTTAAAATATGAACTTACCTCTCTCATATTTCCAATCGCCTTCGAGGCATTGGGATCGGTTCATCGCAATATTCTCCTGTGATTGGTGACACTGCACCGGACTTCGAATACTACCGGCTGACTTTTATAAACTTGCTTTGTCCAACGGTTTTGTTTCCCGTGAACAATCGAATAATATACACGCCATCGGACATCGTGTCTATGGTTATCTCGCCGGAAGAACTTTCCAAACGTCCCGATAGGACCTCTCGCCCCAAGGTGTTGAATACTCTGTACGACAGCTCTCCCTTCGCACTTGACCGGTACAAAAGCACATTGCCCGATGTCGGGTTCGGGAAAACTAGGAATTCCGCACTTTCCACATCGATGGCACTCACCGCCGTTGGCCCTACTTCGATGGTTTGCGATATCGTATCGCCCTGCTCACAATGGCCAGCCACAAGTTGCACCTCGTAGGATCCCGGAGCCGCATATGAGTGCGTCGGAGAGGGCTGCGTCGAATTGCCCCCATCACCAAATTGCCATAAATAAAGATCGGCATGGACGGAGGTGTTGACGAAGTCAATTTGATTGTCACCGATACCGCCGTATTCGAAATCGGCCAAAGGATCGTACTCACCTACATGCCAAGTCCAAAGACTGTCGTAAACGACTTCGTGGTTGGCGGTTCGAATGTTTTCCGCAGTTTGCTGAGGGAGCCCTGCATCAAAAGCGTCGGAATTAAGGTTTTTGCGAAACAATACACTGTAAAAAGAGCACGCCGCGGCATAAGTACCCGCCTTGGAAGGATGGCTTTCATCGGATTGATACAATTCGATTTCGGGATAAACTTCACCGATGTAATGCCACACGGCACCCACCGGCGATAAAATTGCGTCATTGTCCTCGGCCATCATGCGGTACCGCAAATTCAACAAACTGTCCATGCCGGCATAGGTGCACAAAGGAGGAAAATTGGGGCAATTCATCGCGTCGCCGTTCTTGCGTCCCCAAGTCATGTAAAACACCGTCTCCGCGCAAGGATTTGCCGCATTTATCAGACTGTCCAATAAATGTGCAAAAGGAAAAACCATGGTTTCTACCTGTGATAAAGGAAACGAGGGCAATTGACTTTGTTCTTGCAGCACTACGTAATCCCAATTGCCTTGAGCTATTTTGTTTCGGGTTGTCGCGTTCGCCGAGTGGTTTTCAAAAGTGTATCCACCGGGCGTATTGGAGTCATATATTAAAGTGTCGCCCATCGAAGCCGCCAAGTCAGCCGTCATTTGCGGCAGGTTGTTCACGGCGGTATAGCTGTTGCCGATAAACAACACTCGTTTTGTCTGATGCTGTGCGAAGGCCTGCATACCATACAAGCCACAAAAGACGATTACCGCCAAAACCCTTGCCTGCATTCGTGGATTTACTTTGTTGAGCATCCGCATTTTATATTCTCCCATAGTGAACAATTTAATTTTCTACAGAACTTATGCGACCGTGGTAATAATTTGATTATCAAGTTACTAAAACGATAATTATTGACGTTTCAAAAAACCTTGGCCTGCAAAGGAAGGGTTTAATGCCCGAGAAAAAATGTCCCGCCGGTAAATATACCGGCTCATTTCATATATTAACCGGGTCCGGTCCGATGAAGTAGAAAATGACAATTGCACAAAATGTTGATGTTCCGCGCGAGGGCGGACGCCGGCATCCTCCATTTGCGAGCGGGTTGCGGAGTGCGGGCGAGGGACAGCGACCCTTCGTCAAGAGCTCAGGGCAGGCCCGGGAAGATCGTCGCTCGGCCATGCACCCGCACCGCTCGCAAATGGAGATAGAGGCGGTAGACCGACCCGGCAACGTCATTCGTGTTAAATGATCACATTGACTCGCGTGCGATAAATCTCATCGAGCGCATCAAAATGGACTCGCCGGGGCGCGCCCAAAAGACAAAAATCAAAAGTTCACGATGGAATCGAAGGCACCGTATTTCACCGCGACAAATGCGTGTTCGTTATAGACCGAAACCGAGCTTGACTTCCAACTCCTTCGGCAGTTTGGGCAGATCGCGACGCGGCAATTGCAGGCCGTTGAGCAAAGTGACTTCGGTAAAAATGTAGTGCTTGTCCAAGGCCCCTTTGAGGTAACTTCTGCCGGTGGATTTGCCGGTGCCAACGCGTGTGCCGATCATTCGCGACACCATGTTGATATGCCGGGTGCGCCACGTGGCCATCATCTCGTCCACGTCTTGAAGGGCGACGAGAAGCTCGGAGGGCAAGTGGAGAATGGGATACCCGCTGTACAGCATGATGAACAATGCGGCGCGTGAAGCCCGCGGTGACAATCGGCGTTTTGGGTCCTCACGTGTGCCAAAAAGCGTATGGTCAAACAGCTCCATGTTGGCTGCCTCGATGTCGAGCAGCGTCGATTTGTACGCGGCGCGGTAGCTTTTCCAAAAAGGGTGGTCTTCAATAGGCAGACCCTCTGCGCCGGGCCAATATTCTCCGTCGAAGTACGGCATGCGTTCCAACCAAATATTCACCAAGTCCAGCAAGTTGGGGTCCTTTTCGCGCGCTTTTACGCGTTCCACATCTTCGGTCCGCAATTGGGAAATGTAATATTCCTTCCCGTGACGATCCTCGTAATGAAGGCCGAGCTTGGCTTCGAGTTCCTTCCACTGGATGCTCTGAAATCCGCTGGCGGGACGCAAGAGGTCACGAAAGTCAAGAAAGTCCAGAGAAGTCATGGTCTCGAGAATGCTGATCTGGTCGACCAGGAGGCGCAGGATGCGAATGATGCGCCCGCCGCGGCCCACGACGGTCTGCATCGTCGGGTCATTGTCATTGATCGCCGGACGCGCCAAAAGGTTGAGTATACTGTTAAGTTCGTATAGCACTTGCTTGAACCACAGCTCATAAGCTTGGTGCGTGACGATGAAAAGCATTTCGTCGTGACCTTCAACGCCGGCCTTTTTGCTTTCCAATTCCTGCGCACCCAAGATTTTATCGAGCTGCAGATAATCCTTGTAGTAGACTTCTTTTTGGGACATAATGGTCTTTTTTAGATGGTCGAAAGGTAGGGAAAAATTGAAATAAGAAGCTTGGTGAGCGCGGTGAAATTAAAGCCATTGACGCAATTCTAAAGAACTCAATGACCCATTCATCCTTGTTTAAGGCTGCTTTTTGGGGCGTATCCCCGGCCCTTCCGGGGGGCCGGGGTCGGTCTACGGCCTGTATCTTTCATTCGGTTCGGCCGGAGGCGTATGGTGTGCAAGGAGCTTCTACCGTCGCTCTTGCACACCACGCCTCCAAGCCGACCCGAATGAAAGGATGCCGGCCTCCGCCCTTACGCGAAACTCAAATACGGATTCAATGGATCACTGGACCGTTCCGGGACGGATCCAAAACCCGTCAACTTCACTTCCAATAATCGTTGGCTTTGGCCACCGTTTGAAAGTGGACCGCTATCACTTGCGACGCCAAAGTCAAACTGTCGGCATTATTGGCGTATTCCGGTCGGAGTTTGTGCAGCACTTCGGGATCGGGTTGCGTATACTTCACGCCGCGTCGCGACAAAGTGATCGCCAGTTCAAAACCCTCTTGGGGCGTTTTGGTTTTCAACGATTTCAACCATACATCATCAGCCATAATTCTTATTTTTTCAAGGTTTATTAAAGGGTACCCCTAATTGATTTAGACCGTCGAAAGGTAGAAAATTCCCTACAATCGTGCAGTTTCCCTTGTACCGATACCATGCCAATCCAAACAAAAATTTCGAACGGAAACACGAATATCAATGCCGTTCCCCCGCGTCCGATATTGTGGCCGTTTCAGGCTACACATCTCACTATCATGGTTGTTGTTAAACGTTATCTTTGCTCCTCAAATAGGAATCTTATGAAGTACATTTTCTCCGCCATCTTCATCTGGGTGGCCATGACGGTATCCGCCCAACCATGGGTGCAAATGATGGATGACCCCGATGTGAACTTTTACGAAGTTCAAAAGTCATTTGACAAGTCCTGGGGAGACCACGGTTACGAGCGTGGAAAAGGATACAAACAATACAAGCGTTGGGAATTCTTTACCGAACAAAGGGTGTACCCCTCGGGAAATCGAAAATTGGCCGAGGAATTTTGGAT
>CAJDXB010000063.1_pt1 | contig 12638 bp, 11 predicted proteins | sample 7391691 | NCBI WGS metagenome assembly CAJDXB01 (sample SAMEA7055747, study PRJEB34461) | soil metagenome | biome: terrestrial ecosystem; feature: Peninsula; material: soil | place: Antarctica | collected 2016 | reverse complement strand
GCGTTGCTTTTCTTCGGCTTTTTTGAATGAAGTTCCCGGCCATCCGATCCAGAGGTTGTCTCCCTGCTTGTAGATCGAACCGAGTCCCGTCGCCAAACCGCCCTCACTGGTATGGTATTCCAGGTTATCCCCCTTGTGCTCGATGCGCACGGGAAGCCGATTGGAAACTATGATGGTCTTGGACATGGTGGCGCGAATAAATAAGACGTGGGGCCTCCGACGTCAGGTTTTTTTAAAGGTAGGGAATTTAATGCCGGACTTTGAATCTGATTAAATGATCCGCTTTATTTCTGATTGTCAATTATATGAAAATTCGATCAAAATGGTGGAAAAACGGAATATGAGGAAAAAACTTCATTGACTGTGGAGACCTCTCACCCCGAATTAATGGAAACCGTTTGGAATGCAGTCAGTGATGGCCGGTGATTTCAGCCATTCAATATCTCCAAGACCAATCGTTCATCGGATGTATAATCCTTGTATTTTCGATTGGCTTTTGCCGAGGGCTTGATATTGTCGTGCTCCACACAGTATTGAAGTACTGTGGGATGGATGTAATACTTACGGCAGGTCGCCACCGTATTGCCGAGGTATTTCGCCACGAGTTGAACCAGGGCAGTTTCCTTTTTCTTCCTCGGGTTGGCCTCGATTATAGCCATGGCTTCACCTTCGCATTCCACACAGGTGACCGTGCCATTCCATGTGCGGAAGTCTTTGGATGTGATGTATCCCCCACCCTTGTGAACCGAGTTTATATAGGTGTTGAATTCCGACGAATCTATCGCGTACATTTGATCGCCTTCTTGGTATCGAAACAATTCATACCCTGGCAATTCCGAACATTCACGGAGCAATTTCACGAGTTTTCGATCCTCGAGATCCAAATTTCTTTGCACGCCTTTTTTGCCTCTATAGCTAAAATGTGCAGTCGAATCGGTAAAGTCAACGTGTTTGCGACGCAGGGTCGTTAGGCCGTAAGAGTTGTATTCTTTGGAATAATACGGGTTTCCGATTCGCAGAGACAATTCATCCATCAAAGCCACCGCCAGAGCCAAGACCTTCGATCGGTCCCATTCTTTGGACTTTAGATCTTGCACGTATTTCTTGCGCAGTGCCGGCAAAAGATCGGCAAATTCGAGGATGTGATCGTATTTGTGGCGGTTGGCAAACACTTGCCACTCGGGATGGTAACGGTATTGTTTGCGGTGCATGGCGTCACGGCCGGTCGCCTGGATATGGCCGAATTCATTGCGGCAAATCCACACGTCTTGCCACGCCGGTGGAATGACCAAGGATTTGATTCGTTTGAGCGTCTTGGGGTTTTTGATGTGTCGCCCCTCAGGTGTGTAGTATGAAAAGCCGGTGCCGCGCTTGGACCTGCGGATTCCCGGAGCGCTATCGCTCACGTACACCAATTTTTCGGGCAAGTCTTCTTCGGTCATGGTTTTTGATCCGTTGGGAAACGGCAGAAATTTCATAAACCGTACCGGAGCGAATCATGGGTCTTTGATATTTTCGATATCCGCATCTCGCCGGGCCAAAAAATAATACTGCAAATCATTTAAAACGTGAGAATAACCCGGCGGCAGAGAGTCTTGTGAATTTCTGAAAACCAACCTGTACGGATGGGGATGATCGACGTCCAAACCAATGCGACCGTGGCGCGCAAAGTACGCATGACTGCCCCAATCGTACCACATGAGGCTATCGGTTGACACCACCGTTCCTTGGGGTAAGAATTGGGCGATTCGGCGCACGTCGCTCAACTTAGCGCCATCACGGCCATAGGAGCCGAATTTGATGACCGACACTATCGCCACTACCCCCAACCCCACTATGCCGAGGGTCATGACAATCCTCGCGAAAAGCTTCGAGGGATGGAGATCGGCCAGTCGAGGAACGGCATAGAGCGAAACCGCCAACACGAAATAAGGCAGGGAAGGAACCAAATAAAACGACCGCTGCTTTAGGGTGATCAACAATGGCAGTGAAGCCGAAAGTGCGATCAGCAAAAACACCCATGTACCGGTCGATCCACGAAAAGATGTGGTGCGACGAAATCCGAGGATGGCCGTCGCAATCACCAAAAGGATCGGCAAACTCAGTTCGGCCAAGAGCCGCTTAAGCAGATGAAAGTGGGACTGTGTGGTGATCTCGCGCTGTCCTTGTAAAGCGGGGATCAATTGCGTGTCGAAATAAGCCGTGAGGTTATCTGCCATTCCCGGTACCGCCCACCGGCCGATCAGCAAGAATATGGCAGGCCATAAAAAACCCAATACCGCCGGCAAAATCCCAACGCGATCCCTGCGGACAATCCACACAATCAGAGGTACGGCCGCCGGGAACAATCCGACGGGGCCTTTTGTCATAAACGCCAAAGCGGTAAACAACCCTCCGAGCATGCCGAAGGCAATCCCCTTTTGTGTCAAACTTTTCAGAAAAAAAAACACGGCGATCAGTGTCAACACCGTCGCAGTGTTTTCAAGCACATTGTTTCGGTAGGACCAAAACACCAATGGCATGGAGATCCACAAAAGTACCGGCAACCACCAAAAACGCTTCAGGTGTGGTGGACAGGTTGTTCGGTACAGCGTGGATAGCATCGTGGCGGAAACCACTGCCATAAAAAAAGAATGAATCCTTTCGGTGAGAAAGCCGTCTCCGAAAACCCTGAAAAACAACGATTGAATCCAAAAGGCAAATGGCGGATGCTCGAAAAAATGAGGGTAAAGCGTTTGGGTGTAATACGGAGTAAACATCGTGCCGATGCCCTGGGCCAAATTTCGCGAGATTGCGGCGTAGGTCACACCATCTAAAAACATGCCGCGCGTGACCAAAGAAGGTATCAGAACGGCGGCAAAAACCGCTGCGACAAACCATTTCATCGAAGCGTGGAAGCGTGGTGGCATAGGGTTTACTTGATTGGATTGACAAATTCGATGTCGGTGTAAAGGTAAGCACCTCTTAAAACCGACGAAGGAATCCATTTACCCATCGGGAATTCGGCTAACTCACTTTCAAGACGGCGAATACTGTGACATCAAGGCTTAAATCCCTTATCGCACCACGCTCACTCCGCGTTAAATCTGCACGCGATTCAGGATACTGTCGGGGAAATACCGATTCTGCAGTTCCACCATTTCATCGCCTCGGATATAGATACTCACGTCCACTTCGTCTAGGCTCTTTTTTCCCGCCGCGGCTACGAGTTCCATTACAGCACGCAAGGTGTTGAGATGAAAATTGGCCACGCGTTTGTATTTATCTTCCACCACCAAGCCCTTCACCAACTTCGGATCTTGCGTGGTCACGCCCGTGGGGCATTTATTCGTATTGCACCGCAGGGCTTGTATGCATCCCAGAGAAAACATGAACCCTCGCGCCGAATTGCACATATCCGCTCCCAGCGCCTTCATTTTCAGAATGGATGCCGCCGATAAAATTTTGCCTGATGCTATGATTTTGATGTGCTTTTTGATGTCGTAATAATCGAGCGTGCGCCGCACGAAGATCAGCGCCGGCTCCAAGGGAATGCCCACAGAATCGGAAAACTCCAATGGCGCCGCTCCCGTTCCGCCTTCTGCCCCATCGACGGTGATAAAGTCCGGATAGCAATCCGCACGAATCATGGCCTCACAGATCTCGAGAAATTCCTCCGTTCGCCCAATGCACAGCTTAAATCCCACGGGCTTGCCCCCCGAAAGTGTACGGAGCCGATCGACAAACCGCACCAACCCGTCTGCATCGGAAAAGGCGCGATGGCCGGGCGGTGACAAGACCATGGTATGAGGCTTGATGTGACGTATATGCGCGATCTCTTCGTTGTTTTTCACTGCCGGCAAAACTCCGCCGTGACCCGGTTTGGCACCTTGCGACAACTTCAACTCGATCATCTTCACCTGCTCGTGCTGCGACTTTTCGCGAAATAGGCCTTCGTCAAAATTGCCGTCTTTGGTTCGACACCCAAAATACGCCGTCCCGATTTGCCATACCAAGTCACCGCCCCCTGCCAAGTGATATGGACTGAGTCCTCCCTCACCGGTATTGTGGCAAAAGCCGCCCAACTTTGCGCCCTTGTTCAATGCCAGGATCGCATTCTTGCTCAAGGCGCCGAAGCTCATCGCGGAAATATTCAATACCGAAGCATTGTAGGGATGTTTACAACTCTTGTTGCCGACGATAACGCGTGGCGGCTCCTCTCGCACGTCGCAGGGATAAATGGAGTGACGGATGCCCTCATAATCGGCAGTCATGATGTCCAGTTCCGTCCCAAAGGGATGCGTGTCATTCACTCCTTTGGCACGCATATACGCCAGCGATCGCTGATTGCGCGTAAAGGGCACACCATCCGTTCGTCGCTCTATGAAATATTGTTGGATTTCCGGTGAAATGGCTTCAAACCAATACCTGAAATGCCCCAGGACGGGAAAGTTGCGGAGGATGGTGTGGCGCGATTGCAACACGTCGTATATTCCGAGAATGAAGATGGGAGCCACTACGACATAAGCCCAAAGAAACCCCGGATAAAAGTATCCGATGATGGCGATAATGATAAAAATGATAAAACTTGTTTTATAAAAAAGTGGCCTCATAACTTCGAGATGGTTTTTTAGATGCGCGGTGCTTGCCCGAAATATAAGAACAATGCAAACCGCTATCGGTTTCAATCTTTTTTATTTTTCCATTATCCCCGATACATTTAAGCATTTAAGATCCTATTTAGTGTCTGTCAATACAGTCGTGTGTCCGGTTCAAAAAGTCCAAGAGCAAAGCTTTCACTGAGCATTTGTCGAAGTGGCTTGCGAAACCACTTGAAACCGCAGTTTACTCAAGTAAATGAGGATTTCAAGGGGTGAGCGTAACGCAGCTATTGGACTTTGTGGACGGACACTATTTAAAAACTCCTTCCATCGTTTTTGGGCGCGTCGGCTCCCCTCACGGGTGGGGAGCCGTCGGGTCTTCGGCTATATCTTTTCCACCGGCCGTCGGGGGATGTATAGGCCGGCGGGGGCTTCCGTGGTCGCCCCGCCGGCCTTACATCCCCAACGACGGCCGGTGAAAAAGGATGCCGCCTGCACCCCTCGCGCAGTCCCAAATCCACAAATTACCTTTTATATGGCGATCAAACCGTTCCGGAAACTGTGCTTGCCTAGCCAAAATATCCCCGCTGAATTCTATGATTCGATTGATTTAAACATTTAAGAATCCTACCGGATTTCGAGCATAACGCAGCTATTGGACTTTATGTATGGACAGTCGCTACGATTCGGCAGCATCTTTCAAAAACCGATATATCAACCTCGCATCCTCAAATTTGGATACTGCAAAATCAACCAAGTCTCCCTGTTCGATCGTATCGGGAGGGTAGTCCGAAGTGAAGTAAAATTCCTTGTTGAAAAGCAGCGGCTCACTTTGAGCTGCGGCATTCAATTCCGGAGTGGGCAAGCGCTTGTTCGCCTCGCCTTGCAGTGCATGAAAAGTGCTTCGAAAGCCCGGTGCGTATATAGCTTCGGAAAATGAATCCCGATGAGCTTCAATGTAATTCCTGATGCGCATCAAACCCTCTTTATCGGGTCGATATACCCCACCGCCAAGCCTCATCTTTTCAGGCCCGAATTGAATATAAAAGCCCGGATAAGAAGCCGCCTTTCTGCCGCGAGGCGAAATGAATGCGCCGCGATGGAGCTTGTATGGCGTTTTGTCTTTTGAAAATCGGATGTCGCGGTTGATGCGGAAAATCGCCTTCTTCGCATCCATTTTCAAAGCGGGTTCGATACCCATCAACGCAGAAATAAGGTCGGTCGTAAATCTCTCAAAAGGCTCTTTAACGCTTTGAACGTACCTGCCGCGGTTTTCGTCAAACCACGCTTTGTTGTTGTTGGCCGCGAGGTCTCTAAAGAAGGCGTTGAACTCCGGTTCAAAGTATATCATAAGATGTAAAACATTTTTGCGACGCCCCTATTCCGTGTTGTCGAAGTAAGGTCCTCAAAGCAACAAGATCGCCATAAAATTGTTAATGTTTTTTTAAAGGGACGAAAAAAATATAGCTTTGAATTTTAAACCAATTTTTTAATTGAGTCATGACTATTCTAGAGGTTGGCAGGTTGATGAAGGAATACGAAAGTCAACAAATACCGCAAGGCACCACAAAAGGGAAGGGTTCAAAAGACGGAAATTCCCAACTTAACCACGATGGAATCAAGGACATCGCGAAAACCATTCGAAAGGATGCCATCTTGGCCGATGAATTGTATTCCTGCGCCGGGCACGACATGAAATTGCTCGCCGCCTTGATAGACGATCCCGAAAGCTATACGCTTGACGAAATCGAAGAGCGCTCGAATCAACTCTACCCCACAGATATAGGGGATGTTTTTTGTCAGCGCGTGATGGCCAAATCCCCACATGCGGTGCACTTCGTAAACAAGTGGATGGATTCCAAAGATGCGTCACACCGCAGTTTTGCATACCGCACTTTGGATGAATTGGCCAAGAAGAATGTAACTCTGGCCAATGGTTTTTTTCGTGCCCACCTGTCGCATATTGCAAGAGAAATAAAAAATGAGCCGCCCTTGGTTCAACATGCCATGGCGTCAGCGTCAGAGTCGATTTGCAAGCGGTGTCCGGACGTGCGACAATCTTGTCAAGAGGTAATGCACGGCATTCGCCGGTTTGCAGAATGACAAATTTCGCCGACCGCGAATACGGCGGCGATTCTTACTCACTAGCCAAGAAAGTTCAATTTATATTCGCCATATCAACATTTCATGGGTATGGAAGAATCACCTTATCATGGTGATGTGGCCGCGGTAGGTTTTGATGCCTCGGTCTTCCACGGATTTTATCCTCAAAAAGTAGATGTAGATCGAAGGGGAGGTTACGTAAGAACCACCCATGGTCGTGCCATCCCAAACTTCGGAGGGATCCTTGGATGAAAACACTTCATCTCCATTACGGTCGAGAATGGACAATTCATAAAAGGCGACTGCAGGACCGGAAATCCTCGGTTTGAAAACGTCGTTATAACCGTCGCCATTGGGCGTAAAGGCATTTGGAATAAAAACGTTCAACTCCTCGGTCACGGGTTCTTCGGCACTTTTTTGGGAAGTTTGGGCAGTGATTTGCGCCGATGCAAAGAAAGCAACGAGCAACAAGAGGTTCATAATGTATTTCATAGCTGTGGCAATTGTTTCAAAGTTTGAGACCCGTTGATCTCATTACTTTGACGGTTTAATTTCATTTTGGTTGTACTTGAATACAGACGGCATGAATTGCGCTTCGAGAATTTGACAATCATTAAATTTCAGGTTTCAATGGCTTCATCGGGGTATTCCATCAAGAAATGATTTCCGACCTTTGATACATAATCTCACCAACTGAAAATATCGTACCAAAGTGATGAAATACATATTTAGCCTCTTATCGATTTTGTTTATTTCCACCGCCATACAAGCTCAGCGTGGTTACGATACGTATTCGAAAACCGATGGTTTGGAAATCTCCACCAAATGGGGGAAAGCCAAGGATGAGAATGGGGCCCGTAAGCCGGCCTTGCTTCTTAGGATCGAAAACCACAACGATTTCGCCGTTGCATTCGGTTTTGACGTCAACTTTTATTACGAAGGCATCCTACGCGAGACGGGAGGTGTAGACAGTGAATGCATCGATGGGTTGAAGTCGCGGATTGGGAAATTGAACGGCATTTACTTCATCCCCGTGAAGTTCACGCCCGAACAGCTCAAGAACGGTGACTTCCACTACAGCATCGATGAAATAACAGTGGAGAAAAACCCTCCTTGTCCCGACGGTGACATTTCACCCGATGAAGAAGGTGTGGAAAATTAGTGTCCGTCCCTAAAATCCAATAGGAAGCGGTGCACTGAGCATTTGTCGAAGTGGTTTGCGAGTCATGTGAAAGCGCAGTTTACCCAAGTAAATGAATGCTTCGAGAACTGGTACACTGAGGCTCTCGAAGTGCTCAGCATGCCACATTTCAGAGGACTTGCGTAACGCAGCTATTGGAACTTTATGGACGGACACCGGACTGTGTTGATACTATAGACCCACCCCGATCAGGACTTCTCCACTTCTCGGGTCGGCTGTTGATCTTTCGATTGGTTGTCCTGCTCCAACCGCTTATTGAACTCTTCGATGAGTTCCTCGTCCGTCATATCGATGGTCTTGAGGCGCTCTTCGGCTTGAAGCGCCCAATGGTCACCTTGGTATTTTTCAATCACCTCTTCATAGGCTTCACGCGCCCTCTCAGTTTCCTTAAGGTCATCGTCGTATGTGAATGCCACCAAGAACGCGGTCTCGGGGGCTTTTTCCCAATTGGGATAGTCGGTCAAGATTTGGTCGTAAAGCTTGAGGGCTTTGGCCGGCAATCCCACCGCGCGAGATAGTGCGGCGGCTTTATAAAGATATTTGGGGGTATTCTCTTTGTCGCCAACGAATACTTTAGCGTAGCTCAAGTACGAGCGCAGCAACTCGCCGGTCGTTTCTCCTTCAATGTCAAAAGTGTCTGCATAGACAATGGCTTCGAGACTATCGATCTCAGCCAGCCACGAGGTTCGCGTTTGAAGATTGTGTTCGGCGTGACTTTCAGTCTCTTTGTCCGAATTTGATGAAGATTCGCAAGCAGTGAAAAACCACATCGCGCTCAATGCAAAAAGAAGGGTTTGGCCCATTTTCATAATCATGTATTGGCGTTTAAGTTAATTAGCGTTTGAGTTTTAATTTGGGAAATTTCATTTTGTAATCCACCTTCGTGGATCCGTGGGAAATATCGTTGAGTTTTCTTTTCAACATTCTTTTTTTCAGCGGGTTCAGCCGATCGGTAAAGAGCACCCCTTCGATGTGATCATACTCGTGTTGGATGATACGCGCCGCATACCCGTCAAATTCCCGCTCTTGGAGATTCCAATCGCGATCGTAATAACGGATGTTTATTTTGTCATCGCGCAACACATCTTCCCGAATATTCGGAATGCTGAGGCACCCTTCTTCAAAGGGATAATTTTCACCGAAGGTACCTTGGATTTCCGCGTTTAAAAATACCTCTTTGAAATCCTTCACCTTCTGGGCTTCGGGGTCTTCTTCGTCCTCACCGAAAGGCGAGGCGTCCACGATAAACAATCGAATGGACTCGCCTATCTGAGGGGCGGCCAATCCAATTCCCTTCGCGTTGTACATGGTCTCAAACATGTCATCGATAATGGTATCGAGCTCGGGATAATCCCGCTCGATGTCTGTGGCTCTTTTTTTAAGTATGGAGTCCCCGTATGCCAGAATAGGTAAAATCATGGTGCAAAAGTACGGATATTCGATGTTTTATAAAATTTGGGGAGCACTCAAAATTTGGCGATAACGTCTATGGTTGTGGAGTGATTGCAGTCGGGGAAAATAACAGCCCATTGCATAAGTTGGAAAACGCTAGAAAACAAAGGGTTATGCGGGATAAAATCCCGGATTGTACGTGATGTCACACAGTGTGATTTTGCGCGAGGGCGGACGCCGGCATCCTCCCTCTGCGAGGGGGTTGCGGGGCGCAGAGGGAGATACAGGCGGTAGACCGACCCCGGTAAATGGATGTTTTATTCAATAAAGCGGTTGGTTTTTATCGAAGACACCATGGATCGCAGGAGAGAATATCCCGGGGGCGCGCCCAAAAGACAATCCACTTATAGAGAATCCCGGAATGAATTCGACTGCATTTTTCCGATCTCTACCGCCTTGGAGCCGAGCAGTGCAACCCGGTCGTTCGGAGCATGGTCTCCGCGAAGTTCGTACCTTTGCCGACTGTGAATTGCAAGCGAGAAATATGACTACAGCGGAGAAAAATAAGCGCGCAACGGCGTCGCAACAAGGGTTTCAAAAGCGGGCTTGGGAGCTGATTTGTACGGCGCTGGCGATGACGGAGCTTTATGAAGACAATAAGGCTGTGACAGCCAAGTACGTACACGCGACTAGCCGTGGGCATGAAGTGATTCAGATCGCTTGTGGCCTGCAATTGAAACCGTGGGATTACGTGTTTCCATATTACCGCGACGACAGCATCCTACTGAGTATCGGTATGGAGCCCTACGAGCTGATGCTCCAACTCTTGGCGAAACGCGATGACCCTTTTTCCGGAGGCCGTACGTATTATTCGCATCCGAGTTTGCGTCGTGACGATATGCCGAAGATCCCCCACAATTCCAGCGCGACGGGTATGCAAGCCATTCCGTCGACCGGAACGGCAATGGGCATCAAGTACATGGAAAGCAAGGGATTGCTGGACAAAACCGAGTCGGCACCTCTGGTGGTTTGCTCCATCGGCGACGCGGCAATGACGGAGGGTGAAGTGAGCGAGGCGCTGCAAATGGCTGCGTTGAAGCAACTTCCAATCATATATTTGGTACAGGACAACGAATGGGATATTTCGGCGAGTGCGGACGAGATCCGTTCGGGCAATGCCGCCGAATACGCTCGAGGTTTTAAAGGACTGGAAGCGCGATCGATCGATGGCACCGATTTGGAAGAGTGCCGCCGCACGATGGAAGAAGTTTTTGACACTGTACGTCGTGAGCGACGACCGGAGTGCGCAGTGAGACTTATCGCGACGACTGGGACGAGCACGTGGAACGCGACCCGATCCCTAAAATGAGGAAATTCTTGCTCGACGATGGTTTTGAGGAGACGGAGCTCGACTCCATCCGCGAAGAAGCGGTCCTCCGTGTACAAGCTGATTACGAGCGGGCTTTGAAAGCTGAAGACCCGCGGCCCGAAGACCTTACCACGCACATCTTCGCCCCCACTCCCATCACGGAAGAGAAGGGAGTGCGCGAGCCTGAAGATGCGGAGGTGACTTTGATGGTGGACTGTGCTCTGTTTGCAGTGAGCGAAATATTGGAAGAACACCCCGAATCATTGCTGTATGGTCAAGACGTGGGCCACCGATTGGGCGGGGTGTTTCGAGAAGCGGCCACTCTGGCGCAAAAGTTCGGACGCGACCGCGTTTTCAATACCCCGATCATGGAAGCGTTTATAATCGGCAGCACCGTGGGCATGGCGGCCACCGGCGCGCGACCGATCGTAGAAGTGCAATTTGCCGACTATATATGGCCCGGGCTAAACCAACTCTTTACCGAACTGAGCCGCAGCTACTACCTGTCCAACGGCAAGTGGCCGGCCACCTCCGTAATTCGAGTACCCGTTGGGGCCTACGGCAGCGGTGGGCCCTACCACTCGTCGAGCGTGGAGTCGGTATTGGTCAATATCCGAGGCATAAAAGTTGTGTATCCGAGTTGTGGCGCGGATTTGAAAGGTTTGATGAAGGCGGCTTATTACGACCCCAACCCGGTGGTGATTCTCGAACACAAAGGACTGTATTGGAGCAAAATCCCCGGTACGGCCAAAGCAAAATCGAAGTTGCCCGACCGCGACTATATCGTGCCGATAGGAAAAGCGCGTACCGTGCTGCACGCCGACGAAGAAAAGATCAAGTCAGGTGAAACCATCTGCGTAATCACCTATGGCATGGGCGTATACTGGGCCGGCACGGCCGCAGCCAATCATCCCGGGCAAGTGGAAATCGTCGACTTGCGCTCTTTGTCGCCATGGGATGAACAATACGTGCACGAGGCGGTAAAACGCCACGGCCGATGTCTTGTGATCACTGAAGAAACTGCCGGGGCAACCTTCGCCAAAAGCGTGGCCGGCAGCATTCAAGACCAATGCTTTGAGTGGCTGGACGCACCTGTTCGCATCGTGGCATCTGTAGACACACCGGCCATTCCGCTGAATTCGACCTTGGAAACCACCATGATTCCAAATGCCGATAAAGTAGAGGAAGCCATGCAAGAACTCTACGATTATTAGCACTGCCTGAGGTGAGATGATTTTTATTGAATGTCGCTTATTTGCTTGGTGAGGATTGGAACGGCATCCACCACTCTCACGCCGCTATCCACAAAAATGAGAATCGATGGCTTTAGAATTTCTTTGGCGTGGATTATCTTGTGGTTTTGATGGCTTTTCATTCGAACTTTTCTCCGTCCACCACACGATAGACAAAGGTTGTTGCCCCCGTTATAAAACCGTATTTTTGCACCGTTTTTTATCACCTGCAGTTCCGATATATGGCTCGTTTTCATAAATTAAAAATCAAGGACATCCGTCGCGAGACCGACGATTGTGTTTCGATTGCTTTCGAGGTTCCCGAAGCTTTATCCGAAGAATTTCGTTACAAGCAAGGCCAGTACCTCACTTTGAAGGTGACGCGGGATGGCCAAGAATACCGCCGTTCCTATTCTGCGTGTTCGAGCCCGGCAGTCAACGAGGATTTGCGTATTGCGGTAAAATCGGTTGAAGGCGGCCGGGTGAGTCCGCATTTAAACAACGGCATCAAACCCGGCGAAGAAATCGAGGTGATGAAACCGATGGGGAATTTCTACACCGAAATGCCGGCTGAAACTCCTCAAAGTTATGTGGCATTTGCAGCCGGTAGCGGCATTACCCCTGTAATGTCCCTTTTAAAAACCGCATTGGCCACCCACCCCGACAACCGATTTACCTTGTTTTATGGAAACCGCAGCTACAAGGAAGTAATCTTCAAAAACGAACTCGACGAACTTTCAGAAAAATACTCCGATCGATTT
>CAJDXB010000157.1_pt1 | contig 12645 bp, 14 predicted proteins | sample 7391691 | NCBI WGS metagenome assembly CAJDXB01 (sample SAMEA7055747, study PRJEB34461) | soil metagenome | biome: terrestrial ecosystem; feature: Peninsula; material: soil | place: Antarctica | collected 2016 | reverse complement strand
GCTTCGTTCACCGCATTGCGGGTAGCGTCTTCAAAACCTTTTTCGGAGGAGGCAATTACTTCAATGACTTTGATAATACTCATGACATTTCGATTTTTTGGTTTGTGATATTTATTGAGTCTGTTACAGTGCAAATCCCAAGCCATCCCCTGACTTGCTTGATGGAAAGGGGGTTTGTATAAATCCCTCATTAGAAATGAGAAACTACCTCCCCGGACTGTGGAATTGTGGAGGGGATTCAATAGAAAATTCAATGTGACATAAAACATGAAAACCGAGGAATGAGATGCGGCTCCTCACTTTCAAATTTCCAAGTTGGACAGGGATTGCGCGAGGGCGGACGCCGGCATCCTCTCCCCTCGGTCGCATTGCGGAGCGCGGCGTAGAGGCAGCGACCGGCGGAAGCTCGCCTCTGCGCCTTGCGCACCGCTGCGACTGAGGGGAGAGATAAGGCGGTAGACCGACCCCGATCGACAACCTGTCAGGTTTCCGGCCAGTGAGCGTTAACCTGACAGGTTTGAGGAAGGGGGCGCGCCCAAAAAATAATGAGAAAAACGCAAATTCAGTTTCCGATATAGGTGTCGGCGTGGGTGATGTAGCGCAAAAACGCGAGATCGAATGCGATGATTTCGGCTTTTTTGAACGGCACCTTCCAGAATCCGTCGTAGGCGATGGTGGTGGGCAGGATCAGGCCGTCGCGTATGGCGTTGTGCACTTCGATGGTGATGTCGAAATCGAAAAGGATATTGCTGTAGGCCAGTCGGTATTCGCGGGCCATGACTTGCTTGGTGTCACGGTGAAAATAGGTGGTCATGTTGCGGATGACGGTGGAACCCTCGTGGCCGGGCTTGGCGTACGAACTGAATACGATGCACGGCACGGAATCGGGGAGTGTGGCGAGGTATATGGCGTAATCGTAGTGCGGCACCATGGCAGGATCGAAGATGGCCATTTTGTCGCCGATGAAGGGCACGTTGGAAATTTCGGCGCCGGGGTTGAAAAGCATTTTTTTGAGCTGTGACTTATGCTTTTCGAGTTTGGAACCCGACACGAGTTCCTGCTCGGTGGCGACGATACGGTTACTCGTTTTTTGCGGCGTGGTGGGAAAGAATACTTCGTCGAACATTTCAGCGGTCAGGTATCTCCATTCGCCATTTTTTTTGCGGATGCGTCCGTTGGTGCGCTCGTATTTTATATCGACCCACGTCTCCCGATTGGTGTTTAAAAATTGACGCGCACGTCGCTCCAAGGTGGCGCGTTGTTGCTCGTCCTTGTCGTAGACCATCATCGATGCATGGATGTCGTGGGGGTAGTATTTGAGGTTGAGGAAGGCCTTGTAAAAAGTGGTGTCATCCATGACTTGGGTGACGAAGTCCTCGACATCAAAATCCTCTATGGCCGCGCTGACGACGAATTCATCGAGCTTCACCACTTTGGCCACTTCGACTTGGGCGGAAGTTACTGTCCAAGAAAGAATACACAAGAAGAGGAATAAAATTTCTTTTCGCATCGCATTGTTTAAACGCCGCAAACCGAAAATGGGTCTGTACGGGGTTTTAATTTTTATTCACACGATTTTTTTAAAATCCCAACAAAGTTAAGCTTTCGGCCGGCGGCCGAAATGGCCTATTCAAAAAGAAAACGACCCGAGGGAACGGGTCGTTTTCGAATAAATAGAAATGGGCCTGTAAGCCGGATTCTGTCGGCGCGTGAGCGCCGGTCCATCATTTATCTAGCCCCGTCGTCACCAACGGGGTCCATCGGCCTACCCTCCCGGATCGGACGGGCCGTCCTCAAACCCGGGTTTACATGGCCTTTCAGCCCGCGGGGTTTACCGCCTCGACGCGTCGCCGCGCCGAGCTGTGGGCTCTTACCCCACTCTTTTCACCCTTACCGCATTGAAATGCGGCGGTATAGTCTCTGTGGCACTTTCCGTCATCCACCGAAGTGGACGCCTTCCCGTTAGGAAGCGCGGTGCCCGATGCTGTCCGGACTTTCCTCTCCGCGAATTCGCGCAGCGATGGACCGGCCCATTTCATACCCACAAAGATACCCACATTATGGCTGCCGATTTATTACTTTTGTAGCGCCGTCTTCAGGTACTTTCATCGTATAACTTGCCATTGTAATATGAAAAATCTCCGCAATGAAGAGGATTGGCGCATTTTGAAAAAACGCATGGAGCTGAGCCGCGAAGAGCGGGTCACGATATCGTTTTACAAATACGCGCACATCGTAAATCCTCATTTTTTCCGCGATTACCTTTTCGCCAATTGGTCACGACTGGGAGTGTTCGGCCGTACCTACGTCGCCCGCGAGGGCATCAACGCTCAGATCTCGGTGCCCTTAGAAGAGTTGGAGGCGTTCAAGCAACACCTGTACAACATCTCTTTCCTCGACGGTATTCGCTTGAATTGTGCGGTGGACGACGACGGAAAGAGTTTTTACAAACTCATCATCAAGGCGAGGGACAAGATACTCGCCGACGGGCTCAACGACGAAGAGTTTGACGTAACCGACCGCGGCAAACACCTCAAAGCCGGTGAGTTCAACGCGTTGATCGACCGGGACGACACCATTCTGATCGACATGCGCAACCACTACGAGCACGAGGTTGGGCACTTTGCGGGAGCCCTCACGCCGGACGTCGATACGTTTCGCGATTCATTGGCGCACATTCTCGAGAACCTGCGCGGATACGAAGACCGCAACATTGCGATGTACTGCACCGGAGGCATCCGCTGCGAAAAAGCATCGGCTTACTTCAAGCATATGGGATTTCCCAAGGTCCACCAACTCGACGGTGGCATCATCGAATACGCGAGACAGGTAGAACGCCAAAAACTGGACAATAAATTCATCGGTAAAAACTTCGTTTTTGATGAACGACTCGGGGAGCGCATATCCGATGAAGTCATCGCCAAGTGCCACCAATGCGGCAAACCCTGCGACGACCATACCAACTGCCTCAACAAGGCGTGTCACGTACTTTTCATCCAGTGTAAAGAATGCCGCGAGAAGTTCGAGGGGTGCTGCTCGGATGATTGTCGGGACGCCATTCATTTGTCTGAAGAGGAACAAAAGGCGCTGCGCGCCGGTGTGACGCGCACTCCTCAGCAGCTCTACCACAAGGGGAAGTCGCCGAGTTTGAGGTTTCGGACGGTTCACAATCCTAAATTAAGTGAAAAACTAAAAATGAAAAGTGAAAAGTTGTAGGAAATGAAAAACTAAAAGCGGTAAGAAGATAGGAGCATCGATATTAAGAGAAAAGAGTTATGATTTCGCTGTAGAAATAGTTAAGGCAGTGCGCACTATACAAAAGATCGAAAAAGAATATGTTTTGAGTAGGCAATTACTGAAAAGTGGAACTGCCGTTGGAGCTATGGTGAGGGAAGCGGAATTTGCCCAAAGCATGGCTGACTTTATAAACAAGATGAGCCAAGGCTTGGAAGAAGCCAATGAGACAGGCTATTGGATTGATTTACTTAAAGATACCAATTACATCTCTAAAGAGAAACATACTTCTCTTTTGACAGGGTGCAAAGAACTTATTGCCATGTTGGCCGCAACCGTGAAAACATCTAAAGAAAGAGGAAGGAATACTAAGTAAAAAGCGGTAGGAAGTGAAAAACGAAAAGTGAAAAGTTGTAGGAAGCTAAAAGTGAAAAGGAACCATCGTGAAGGAAGCAGAATTTGTCTTGAAATCAAAAATGAGATCGCAGGATTACAAATCCTGCGAAGCAAGCAAGCGATCAGGTAATGAATAAAACTTCTCTTAGATAACATGTTTCGCAGGATTTGCAATCCTGTGAACCTCCAAGAAAGACTCCAAAGTCCCAAATCCAATAGGTTTATGATTATCATATCGCAGGATTACAAATCCTGCGAAGCACAAATCCTGCGAAGCGTCTAAAAGTGATATACGAGGCCACTCGCGGGGACACGAGCGGCTGTGTACGACATAGAAAAAGGGGCTGCCGCCCCTTTTTCCGCGTTGCGGTAAACCGCAACTCTAAACCAAACACCAATCGCACGAATCAAATTTATGGCTGTGCCATATCAAATCATGCGAAAGACAAATATCCGATATTTTTTTGGAACAAACACAATCGGTTCGGCTATTTCAGATGTTATTGTCCGAATACCTTGCGCAAGAGTTCGGTAACGCGTGCAGCCGGGTCTTCCCTGATTTTTTCCTCCTCTTGGCCGATAAGCAAAAACAATCCGTCCATGGCGTGATCGGTCACGTATCCCGTCAAATCGGGGTTGATTTCTTCGCCGCCGGTGAAACGCGTAGCGGTATTGTATGCGCTTGCCAATGGATTCCAATACTTGGTCAATTCCACTTGGTCTATGGCCTTATCGACTTCGGGACGGAAAGTCATGGCGAGTTGAGTCGACGTCTTGCGGCGGAGATAATCCGTGGCGGCGTGGTCTCCACCGTTCAGAATTCCGAAAGCGTCTTGAATGGTCATTCCGGTAATCGCGTCGACAAAAATGGGTTTGGCCTTCTCTACCGCCACTTCGGCTGCGCGGTTGAGGGTTTTTTCAAAATCTTGGACTTGACGGTTTAATCCCAAATCCAAAGCCACATTTTTCACTTTTTGGGCTTCGGGAGGAAAGGGAATGTACAGGGAAGGATTCTTGTAAAACCCATCGGTCACCCCCGAGAAATCCACTGCGTTTCCGGTGCCGACAACCAATGCTTCGCGCAGACCGGCTGCCACTTCGGAGGTCGAGAGTTGACCCGATGAGCCCTCCAAGGTTTTATTGACGGTGTCGAGGGTTCGGCGCATCGATTGCTCGGAGCAAGAAATCCAAATCGGTGCGACAAGCAGTAAAATAAGAAATGTTCTTTTTATTTCCATGGTCGTCAGTTTCATATTGTTTGTGGACTTGCTTTTTTTCAGAGTTGCAGACAAAGGTAGATACGTTTGATGGAACACCCGAAACTCAAAATTTGTTATTGCCCCTAGCGGGTTGGTCTATTCGAAGGGGTGAAGGGATATCGATGGAATTCGCAAGTGACGTATGAATTGCCGGTAACCCATCACGGGTTAAAGGTGTCTAAAAGCTGCAAAATCCGGTTGATGGATTTCACAAAACAATTTTGGGGGCGATTGGATTGTATCCATTTGACTAAATTTGCCCTGAAAGCAAAGGATGCAATGATTCCCTTCCGACCATACAACGTGCTCATTCCCAAGTTTAAAATTGAAGACTTCATCAAAGGTGGCGTCGGATCTTTTCTCAAGGTTTTTCCCGAAGTGGACATCGTTCAAGACGAATACCTTATCGCCATTCCCGCCAAAAACGCCACCGAAGTCCGCGACATTTTCGAGCGGTTGCTCGGCTTGGGGTTCAGTTATGATGATGGAATTCAGCGAAGTGACGATTTTGCGGTCGCGGCCAAAGAGGGTTTGTGGTGGAATGTGCCGTGGCTCGTAATGGGCGGTGAAGGTCAGAGTTGGTTTATTGCGGATGTGGAAGCGCCTGCGGACTTTTCGTAGCGTGCCTCCACAAAATCCAATAGCGGCGTGACGCGAGCCCTCTGAAATGCTCATAAACTTGGGCCTGCTGAAATACTCTTTTTTCTTGAGTACGCTGCGCTTTCCCCGGGCTTTATAAGCATCGCTAAACTATAATATTCGGTAGATGTTTCTATTTTTTACGAATTGTGAAACCACAAAAAAAACATGGAAAACAGCGAAAAATCTCTTGAAGGAAAAGTGGTCTCGGTCGAAAATCCGAGGACGCGGATCAAGCGGCTGACGAACTCAACACTCTGTTTGAAGAAAGTGCCTTGGGCATCCAGGCGGACGTGCGCTTGCCGGAAGATATGCAACGCGCGGTGGAAACGGTCATCGACAGGTTCGGCAAACTCGACGTATTGATCGCGAACGCCGGATTGGGTCACTACGCACCCATCGATAAACTCACTTTGGATGATTGGAACCAGACCATCGACACCAATCTTACGGGGGTTTTTAATTCGGTAAAAGCTTCCCTTCAAGCTCTCAAGGATTCAAAAGGCTACATCATTACCATTGCGAGTTTGGCGGGCACGAATTTCTTCCCCACCGGGTCGGCATACAACGCCAGCAAATTCGGTGTGGTTGGTTTCACGCAGTCGATCATGCTCGACTTGCGCCAAGACGATGTGAAAGTAACGACGATCATGCCGGGATCGGTGGCGAGTCATTTCAACGAAAATGTACCTGGAGAAAAAGACGATTGGAAAGTGCAACCGGAAGACTTGGGACAGATGGTCGCCTGGCTGTTGCGCATGCCCCCGCGTACTCTGCCTTCCAAAATAGAAGTGCGGCCGACGAAGCCGCCGAGGAAGTAACGAAAATTCGACTTTACGCCCCCACCTTATCAGTCCTTTGATTTTTGCCGACGCTCGCTTCGATGTACTTGATGACGGCCGATGCAATATCTTTGCCGGTGGCTTCTTCAATACCTTTAAGTCCCGGGGATGAATTGACCTCCAACACCAAAGGCCCACGCGAAGATTCTATCATGTCAACTCCCGCCATCTTGAGCCCCATCGCCTTGGCTGCGGCGAGAGCTTGGGCGCGTTGGGCGCGCGTGAGTTTTACTGCGGTGGCAGAACCACCTCGGTGCAAATTGGAACGAAATTCGCCTTCGGCGCCTTGGCGCTTCATCGATCCCACCACTTTGCCATTGACCACAAAAGCGCGAATGTCGGCCCCACCGGCCTCGGCGATGAACTCTTGAATCAGCATATTGGCTTGCAATCCATAAAAAGCTTCCACCACGGACTGGGCCGCTTTTTTGGTCTCGGCCAAAACCACGCCTATGCCTTGGGTACCTTCGAGCAATTTGATGACCACGGGGGCACCTCCAATCTCCTTGATCAGGTTGTTCAGGTTTTTTGGGTGGCTGGTGAAAATCGTTTTCGGAATGCCGATGTCGTGCCGGCTGAAAATCTGCAAACTCCTCAGTTTGTCTCGTGAACGGACGATGGCGATGGAAGAGTTGACGCAAAACACGCCTTTCATCTCAAATTGGCGCACCACGGCCGTGCCGTAAAACGTCACCGATGCACCGATTCGCGGGATGACCGCATCAAAATCGTCCACGTCTTTTCCATCGTATATCACACGCGGATTTTGGTGCTCACCGATCACGGAACATCTTATGTGGTCCAATACTTGAACTTCGTGGCCTCGCTTTTCGGCGGCTTCCCGCAAACGGCGGGTGGAGTATAATTTTGGATTTCTGCTGAGGATGGCGATCTTCATTCTCTGTCTGGTTCGGGGGTGTGTTGCACGTAGCTTTTGGACACGTCTATCAAAAAATCGTTCCTCAAAAATCGGCGGCCCAAGAGTACGGAATAATTCATCGTAGAGCGGTCCGTTAACGTAATTTCCGTAAGTTTTTTTATGCCGCCCAACTCAATTTCCAAACGCACGACGTATCGGGTTTGAATAGTGCCATTGGAACTCTTGACTTTTCTCTTTCTATATTTTTCAAATCGAGTAACGCGTTTTGAGCGCTTGAGGAACCGGCAGCACAACACCTTTTTGCCACTCATTGTTTCGATCCAGATCCGATCGCAATGTGCCGAAGAACTCCTGGCACCACTGTCGATTCGAGCAACGATATTGAACCGCCTCAATCGGGGAAACGCAATTCGTTCTTTGCTACCGACGATTAATTTGCCGTCGTGTTTAAGTTCATCTTTTTGATTGGTTTCGCTCATAGGCGTTTAACGAAAGAGGGTCAAATATAACCAATTCGAATGCGGCCCCCACCGAGGGGCAGAAGAGGGTACCTGCCCCGGAAATTCGGGTAATGTTGTTTTCTCCGATTTTGAAGGACTTTTCCGAGGCGAGTGGTACATATCCTCCTCATCATTGTTTCCCAACCACATTAGCTATTAAACGCAAGTCCAAAAACATGCGACCGCATTTCGCAATCCAGCGAGGGAATCACCTTTGGTATATCGCTTATATTTGTTGCGTCAAAACGGCAGAACCCCAAGAAAAACTTTCCATCATCGCCAATAAATCCCCTGATTCTTTTCAAATTGCCGGTTCCACTCCCCCTCGGGGTGGCCGCACCCGCATCAACGTTCGCATTGCGCGGTTGCCGTCGGGCACGATGATCGAAATCCCCATCTTCGTGAGCCGCAGCAGACAAAAGGGTCCCACCGTGTTGCTTAGCGGAGGACTTCACGGCGATGAAGTGAATGGCATCGAGATCGTTCGCCGAATCGTCAGTGAGGAAAAGCAGGGGGATCTGGTTCGCGGCACGGTGATCGCCATCCCCGTGATCAACATATTCGGATTTCTCAACTTCAGCCGAGAGGTTCCCGACGGCAAGGACGTCAACCGAAGTTTTCCGGGAAATCCCGGTGGTTCGCTCGCATCGCGGGTTGCGCACTTTATGACCCACCAAGTATTGCCGCAAGTCGACATCGGTGTGGACTTCCACACGGGGGGCGCTTCGCGGTTTAATTTCCCCCAAGTACGATACGCGCAAGTCGATGAGCGGGCCGAAAAGCTCGCCAAGGCCTTTGCTCCACCGATGATTTTGCAGAGCTCATTGATCGACAAGAGTTTAAGAAAACAAATGTACAATATGGACAAAACGCTTTTGGTATTCGAAGGCGGCGAGTCCAAGCGTTTGGACTCCGAGGTGGTGCGGCAAGGGTTAGACGGAACACTCCGCTTGCTCAAACATCTAGATATGGTTGCAGATGCTCCCGAGCCACATACGCAGTCGATTTGGTGTCATAAATCGACTTGGGTGCGCGCCAAACGGTCGGGTATTTACACGAGTTTGGTCAAAGCGGGGAGCGCCATTCACAAAAAGGATTTGCTCGGCCGCATCACCGACCCCTTTGGGGAATTCAGCGTAGAAGTGAGGGCCAGGACCGACGGGTTCGTCATCGGCCACAACAACATGCCGGTTGTCAACCAAGGCGATGCCCTGGTGCATATTGGTCTTACGGAATAAACCGTTGGGAAAACACATCCGCCGGTTAGCCTTTGGTTAAACTTGAAATCTTTTTTCCATCAGAAACCGGGATAATTCTGCGGCGATTGCCACGCTTCTTTTAATTTAGCCCGACAGTCTACTGCGCATGATATCAGTTGAACAAGCCAAATTAGCCATTTCGGGTCAAATCCCCGAACCGAAAGTCGAAGTGGAAAACATCCGGACCGCTTTGGGCTGCATGACGTCTCGGGCGATTGAATCCCCGATTGATTTGCCCCCTTTCAACCAATCGGCCATGGATGGATATGCGCTGGGCGGACACGATCCGATTTCTCCGGGGGCGATATTTAACGTCATTGGTGAAGTAAGTGCCGGGAGCGAAAGCGTTTTTGAACTGGGTTCCGGACAAGCCGTGCGGATATTCACCGGTGCCGCCGTTCCCGAAACGGCGCAAGCCGTGGTGATGCAAGAACAGACAGTGCGCGAAGGCGATACCATTGAAATACTTCAACCTCTGAAGACCGGTGCCAATATCCGTCAACGGGGAGAGGAAATCCGACGTGGACAAATCGCTTTGGAAAAACACACTTTGCTCAATCCGGCGGCCTTGGGTTTTCTCAGCGGTTTGGGTTTGACTGCCGTGGAAGTATACGCCAAACCGATCATCGGCATTTTGGCGACCGGCGACGAGCTCACCACACCGGGGCAGCCGCTCAAACCGGGCCACATATATGAAAGCAATGCCGCCATGCTTGCCGCAGCCATGGAGCAAAACGGTTTTCCGGTCGCGGAAATCAATCGTGTCGAGGATCTCGCCGAGGCGACCGTTGAAAAACTACGTGGATTGGCCGATCGAGCGGATCTGATATTGGTTTCCGGTGGTATCTCCGTCGGCGATTACGACCATGTGGAAAATGCAATGGAGCAAATCGGTGTGCAGACGGTGTTCCACAAGGTGAACCAAAAGCCGGGCAAGCCGTTGTTTTTCGGTCGCCGCGATCGAAAGCTGTTCTTTGGACTTCCGGGCAACCCCGCGGCGGCATTGACTTCCCTGTACGAATATGCGCTACCTGCGGCGCGTCTGATGAGCGGACGACAAGATGCATTCTTAAAAGCGGAAACACACCGCGCCAAAAATGAGTTTCACAAAAAAGGAGACCGCGCCCAATTTCTGAAAGCGCGTGTGACCGAAGATGGAGTCCATATTTTGGAACACCAAAGTTCGGCCATGCTCCGCTCCTTTGCCGGGGCCAACGCCTTGGTGTATGTGCCCGCATCCCAACAATCCATTGCGCCGGGCGATGAGGTAGAGTGCCATCTGCTGCCCGGAATGGATTGATTTATTCGGTTTAATCATTTTTAACCGCAAAAATTGCAAAGGAGGGCGCAATGAACGCAAGGAATTTTGCGCAGTTCGCAAATTCGAGATGATTTGACTCCTTCCGTTGTCGTCAACGCCTGCTCCATCGTGAAATAAACTGAGCGCAGCTCAGCCACTTTCGACTTTGCGCCTTTGCGAGAAAAATCTTTTCACGATTTCGAGCGAAGTGAGACGGCATTACCGCCCCGGCTTCTCCGAGACATCGGCAAAACCTTCAACGACCGGAATTCACCAAAAAAACACCCCTTCTCCCCGTTTAATGAGCCAAATCATATTTCCGAGCGGTGAAGGCCTTTACATTTGATCGTTATTCATCGAAAAAAACAGCGACACATGGATTTGGATTCCTTTGCCATCAAATCGCGGATCTGGATTCACGGTCCCGACGGCGCCTTCTTGGGCGAAGGGCGAATCGCTTTGCTCCGCGCCATCGATCGCGAAGGATCCTTGTCCAAAGCTGCGGTTTCCATGGGTATGTCGTATTTGAAAGCGTGGCGGTTGATGCACTCGATGAATAGCCAAGTCAAACGACCGCTGACCGAACAAACCATCGGCGGTGTGGGTGGCGGAGGAACTCGGTTGACCGCATCGGGATTGGAAGCCATTGAGATTTATACCGGTATTAAAAAACGCTGTGAAGAATACTTAAAAAAAGAGATGAACCGTGTACGGCAAGATTTCTAATCGATCGAATGAGCAGGCATCCTCTCCCATTGCGGGTTTTATACTCGCAGGAGGGCACAGCCGACGCATGGGCCGAGACAAGGGTTTCTTGGACTTCGGCGGAAAGCCGATGGTGACATGGGATATTCGATCCTCCCCGATTTGCAACCGGAAATGGGCCCTTTGGGTGGAATCCACACTGCGCTATCGCATATGCAGGGAAGGCTTGCTGCATTCACGACTTGCGACAGTCCATTCGTAACTGCAGAATTGATGGGTTACTTGATTTCGCGGCTTGGAACGGCTCAAGCGGCGGTTCCCATTTTCCGAGAGCGGGCATTTCCACTCATCGCCGTGTACACCAAGTCATGCTTGCAGGCTGTGATGGAACACCTCTACAACAAGAAATTATCGGTCCGACAAATGGCCGAATCGATCGATACCCGCTGGGTCGAAATCGACGAGGGATCAAGTTTTTTCAGCGAACAACTCTTTATGAACATTAACTTCCCGGCGGATTTGGACGCAGCCCAAAACCACCTTGGTCACACTCCACAACAATGAACATCGATATAAAATACTTCGGTCAAGCCGGTGAAATTGCGGGTACGGACCGCGAAACATTGGAAGTCCCGACGGGTATGGACACTTCCGAACTCAAAGAATTTTTGAAGACACGAAGCCCCGGATTCAGAAATCTATCCTACCAAGTCGCGGTAAATAAAGAGCTCAATGTAAAAAGAGAATTGCGTGACGGCGACGAGATCGCGGTATTGCCTCCTTTTGCCGGAGGCTAAAAAGAACGGAAACGATGACCTTGACGACAGAGGAACGAGAACGCTACGCCCGACAAATAGTCCCGGACATCATCGGCGACTCCGGACAGATCCGTTTGAAAAACGCACGGATTTTGGTGGTGGGTGCCGGCGGTTTGGGATGCCCGATATTGCAATACATCACCGGTGCGGGAGTGGGGAAAATCGGCATCATAGACGATGATGTGGTGGAAGCGAGCAATTTGCACCGCCAAGTATTGTTCGGCACTTCTTCTATAGGTCAAAATAAAGCCACGGCAGCCACCCGCCGTCTCCATGACCTCAACCCACTTATCGACATCACACCTTTTCCCGTCCGATTGACCTCCGAGAATGCCCGTGGACTTTTTGATGGTTTCGACTTGATCGTGGATGGCAGCGATAGCTTGGAGACACGTCTCCTCATCGACGATACCGCACGTTCTACGGGGAAACCTTGGGTCTACGGCGCCATCCACAAGTTTGAAGGCCAAGTTTCGGTATTCAACCACCGCGGAGGCCCGTGTTACCGCGACGTATTTCCCGACAGGCCTTCGGCCGTGCCCAATTGTGCCGAAGTAGGAGTATTGGGAATACTGCCGGCATTGGTCGGGAGTCACATGGCTGCGGAAGTCCTCAAAATCTTGTTGGACATCGGGAAGCCGTTGTGCGGAAAGCTACTATTGATCAACGCATTGACCAACGGCTCGGAACTCATCCAAATCGGACGGGCCACAGAAAGTCCAGACGGACATGAAAGTCGAGCCGGGACAAACTCTGTAGCGGCAAATGATGAGATTATCGGTTCTCCGTCTTGTCCCGAGATCAAAGATATTT
>CAJDXB010000081.1_pt1 | contig 12781 bp, 10 predicted proteins | sample 7391691 | NCBI WGS metagenome assembly CAJDXB01 (sample SAMEA7055747, study PRJEB34461) | soil metagenome | biome: terrestrial ecosystem; feature: Peninsula; material: soil | place: Antarctica | collected 2016 | reverse complement strand
GTGCTATAGCTAACCGCCTCGTGAAGGTTCAAGCCCTTCCCCTACAGCTTTATATAAAAAAGCCTCTGCCAGTATAATTGCAGAGGCTTTTCTATGTCACCCACTACCTATGCTGTTCATAAAAATTCACAGGAACCGACTCTTTTAAAGTTTTCATTTCTTCGTTATTGAGTGGGGGCGTATCAATTGTTTCCACAGCTTCTTTCAATTGATCCATCGTTCTTATTCCTACAATGGCAGAAGTGACCGCCGGATTTTTTAATATGTATTGAACAGCAGTTTGCGCATTATTTCTTTCTTTTAAGGATATTGATTTTATGGCATTTGCCGCACCGGCTACCTGCTCCTCATTGTAATTCAAATAAGCTTTTGCAGGCTTATCAATAAGAAGCCCCGACGCTACGCTGCCTCTCACCAATACGCCGATATTGTTGTCATGCAATAAATTTAAAGTACTTTCTTCTGGCCTGCGATCCAACAAACTGTATTGGGTCATTACACTCACTATGTTAGATCTTTTTATAAATTCTCTTATCACATTAGGGCGTATGGATGAAAGACCGTAATACCTGATTTTTCCCTGTTGAAGCAAGATTTCATAGGCCTCAATGGTTTCGTCAATATTATCTTCCATAGTTCCACCGTGTGACTGATACAGGTCAATATAATCAATTTGCAAACGTTTTAAACTCTCATCAGCACATTTAAGAATATAGTCTTTGCGGGGATTCCAATCCCATCCGCTACCATCAGCGCGCCATTGATTTCCTGCTTTTGTTGCGATAATTACTTTGTCTCTTTTCCCCTTAAACGCTTTGCCCAATAAAGTTTCGTTTAAGCCTTTATCGTATAAGTCTGCGGTATCAAAATAATTAATTCCCTGATCAATAGCTGCATCTATAATTGTATTAAACCCGATAGCCATCGGATCTTCCTGTTGCGTCTTTAAAGACATACACCCAAACCCAATCTTACTAATTTTCAGATCAGATTTCCCAAGAATTTGATATTGCATTTTTTTAGGTAAATGTACTACTTTAAAAAAAGTGGTAATTTCAACTTACGATGTAATAATATTAAAGTAGAATTCTGGAGCTAATGTTTATCTCCATTGTATCAATGCTGAATTAAGTACTTCCTCCACCCTGATACGAGGCTTGTGGAAATAGATCATGCCATGGCCAGGAAGCATGATGTCCATATCTACCTTTGCAAACTTTCGCAGAGACTCTATGTAGATTTTCTTATCAAAATCTATAGACCCATCCCAACCAAAGTCACCTTTTAATAAAGTGCCGATGACATCGCCACTCACTGTCACATACTTTTGCTCTGTAATAAAAGAATAGGCCGTACATCCCATACTATGACCAGGAAGATGCATTACTTCTATTTCTACACCCAATAAATTCAGTTTCTCTTTGTCTTTTACAATCTGATCAACTGTTATTGGATGGAATAATTTGTGATATAAATAACCGCAACACCGTTCGTCCCCTGACGCAACTGCATCTGCTGTTTCCTGAATCGAAATAAATTTTACTCCTCTTTTTTTAAGCAGATGTGCCCCCCCGGCATGATCGTAATGGGGATGAGTAAGCAGGCAGTATCTGATTTCATCTGGATTTAAATCCCAATAATTCATGTTACCGAAAATTTGATCCATGGTATCTCCACACCCACAATCAAACATCAGTAAGCCAGATGGAGTTTGTAACACATAAGAATTACCATCATTAAACATTGCTCCCGGTTGATCGAAGGTGATTCCATTTATATCGCCTCCTACCTGGTATAGTCCTTTTAAAATTTGCATACTATCTTAGAAATTATTTTATTCAGTCAGCACGTGTTATGTTGCACATACATGGCCCGACCTCCCCAACAACAGAAGGATCGAAACTTTTTACTGTCCAGGTGATTGTGTAAGATAAGTTAGTAGTTAACATTTTAGAGTTGACATAATACTTATAATTTAAAACAAAATTAAAGAAAACACAGGGGACGAGTTCAAATATTTCTTTGCGGCTTTATTTGCTTAACCAAAATTATTTTGAATGAGTATTATTTATTTAATCTGTTAATTAATACTCTTTTGCAGCAGAAGTAAAAAACTAATCACCTATTTTTTAATCAGCCACACCTCAGCCACCTGCGCACCTCTTCCTGTTTCATCACAAGTCCATGTAAACTTTACAACCCCATCGGACAGAGCTTCCGGCGGTACGGGAAATTCATAAATTGCCTTTTGATCTCCTGTCTGAATAAAATCATGAACAAGGTATTTACTATCTGCTACCAATTTCATACTGGAATGAAAACGACCGGTGTAAGTAATTTTTATTACATAAAAACCTTTCGGATCAAGGTTATCGTATTGTAACTCTAACGGTGTATTATAATGAGTCGTAATCTGGCTTCTCCATGCCAGTGGTACCGTTTCTTTATCTATTCCTTTAAGAGACACACTAAAATCAATGATTGGTGAGTGATTGCTGCCAGGGTCCTCAGCCCAGGTTGTTGGAGAGACAATTCTTTTCCAGCTATTGAATGATCCAAAATTATCATAAAAGCCTCCGGGGCCTGGGTTAGTCCTGTTAAGTATTTGACCAATTGCCTCCAGCTTTGATGATTCAGTTTTCATTTTCCTGATCTCTGAAAACCTGGATAACATCCAGCCTACATTATTTAACGGCGCGTCAATATCATCAAGAAAATCTCCTCTTCCCCGTTTGGCTCCATATTTTTGTACAGAAAGTTGCGACCCGATATTTTTGAACAACGAATCCCCAAGAGCGAAACATCGTTTACGCAAGTCCTTCCTCACAGGGTAAGTTTGCGACTGGTCGAGTATTTTAGCGGCACTGCTAATTGCCTTATCCGCGCCAATTTCTTTTGCAGCGGCCAGCACATCCTTCGCATTTTGCAGTACGCCGGTCGCCCCCAAAATATGGTCTGACGGCACTGTGATGCTCACGTCAAAATTTCCAAAAGTCAATGTGAACTCCCCATTTCCGAGAAACTGTTTGTGTTGCCATCCATTGTGATCGTCGTATACCACCATGCGCGGGTAGAATTGAGCGATGGTGTAAATCGCATTGTCCTCCTCTTCGAACATTTCATATCCCGATCGACCGCCGACTTTCATTCGGTCATTGATGCGGTAGTGCCATTTGATTTTGAGCGATGTTCCTCCATTTGGTACCACGGCAGAAGGCAAGTCGACGCGCATCATCGTTCCGTTGATGGTATAGGGTATGTCGTTGGCGCGGGTATCGCGTACATACTCGATTTCAAATCCACCTTCGAACCACGGAACGATGTCTCTGAGATTTTCAAAAGTCATTCGTTCGTCGATTTTCGATTGTTCAATGGAGTTGGCATCGCTGTCCTTGGCGCGTATGTTTTGGTCGAGTTGGATCCATAGATAAGGCAATGAATCCGGGGATCGGTTGAAGTAATCGATGGTTTCTTCTCCGTATACCATTTGTTCATTTTCATCGAGGCGCACATTGATTTTGTAATCGGCGCGCTGTTGCCAATAAGCATGTCCCGGAGCGCCGGATGCCGTGCGGTACTCGTTGGGAGTGGGCAGCATCGTGCCGAGCTGCCGGAAGGGACTGGTATTGGTGTTTTCCTGGGCTTGCACTGAAAAGCCGAACAAGAGCAGCGATGTAGCGATAAAAATTCTTCTCATGGTATTCTTTAATGAGCGGTTATGAAGTCTAATTCCGATTATTGATCAGACATTAATCAAAGACAAATTTACAAATTACCATATTGATGGAGTGTTTTCGTTCCGAGGAGCCATGCGCGGATAAATAGGTTATCTGTGAATCGTGAAATGAATTCTGTGACGCTTGGTTGATGGGATTTTTGAAAGATTCATTCGGATCAAAAGGATTTTTGTTTAAACGTCCACTATCAACCCGTCATAAGCCAGCCGTATCCCCTGAGGCAATTCCCGATTTACCTCGCCGTGAAATCCCATGTAATGAGACATGTGTGTGAAGAACGTACGACGCGGTTTCAGTTCCCGACTCAATTCAACCGCTTCCTCGAGATTGAAATGGGATATGTGTTGTTTCTTTCGCAGTGCATTGAGCACCAAAACCTCGAGGCCTTGCAACTTCTCTTTCTCTACTTCCGGAATATGGTTCGCATCGGTGATGTATGCAATATCGCCGACGCGAAAACCGAGCACCGGCATGCGGTAGTGCAATACATCGATGGGAATAACCCTTTGACCGGCCGCTTGAAATGACGTTCCTGCTTGTATCTCGTTCAAGTGAATTTGCGGCACGCCGGGATATTTCATTTCGTCAAATACATAGTGAAACTCCCGTTTCAAAGCCTCAATGGTTGCGCCATTGGCATATACCTCCACCGGTTCGTGAAACTTGAAGTTGAATGCGCGAATATCGTCGAGGCCGGCGATGTGATCTTTGTGGGCATGAGTGAACAAAACCGTAGGCATAACCTTCGGAGTATTCCGGAGCATCTGTTGCCGGAAGTCGGGACCGGTATCTATAATGATGCACCACCCGTCGCCCTCGATCATCGCCGAGGTGCGCAAGCGCTTGTCGTGATAATCGGTGGATAGGCACACGGGGCAATCACAACCGATCACGGGAACGCCCTGTGAAGTACCGGTGCCGAGGAATGTCAATCGCATGAAGGCAAAAGTATGGTTTTGATTAAGATGTCTGAACCGCAAAAGAAAAACATCATCCATACCGACAATGTTCCCACGTAAGGGCGGACACCGGTATCCTCCCACTGTGGGCGGGTTGCGGATCGCAGGCGAGGGGCAGCGCCGAAGAAGCTCGTCCATCGGCATTGCGAACCGCCCCGCCCGCAGAGGGAGATAAAGGTGGTAGACCGACCCCGGCCCCCCCGGAAGGGCCGGGGATACGCCCAAAGCAAAAATTCAATGCGATCAGCGCTTTATGAATGTTTCGGTCGAAGATAGATTCCGGTTGCGAACAGTGATTTGATAGGTGCCCGGCGCCAAACCGGACACATCGACCTCTCTTCCGGCTCCCGGCCGCGAAAGAACGAGACGGCCGGATACATCGTAAATGTCCACACCGCGAATCGGTTCATCATCCGACAATGAAATAAAGATTGTGTCGTGTGCGGGATTGGGATATAGGCGCAAATTCACGAAGTCCTTTTGGACCGACTTGACATCGAGCGTTCCATCGATAAACAACCATTGGAAAGCCTCCGGAAACCATTCGGCCCAAAACCATTCGCTGTGTTCTCCGTTGGGATCGAATTCCACGTGCAGAGATTCGTCGGGATAACCCGCATCGGTCATGGTGTCGACCATGGCGTTAATGTCGTCGATAACGTCCTGTCCTTCTTGTCCTCCGGCGAGGAAATAAAACAAGCCCGGGGCCGGAAAACCGGCATCGGCTGCGAAGTCGTAGATTGAATCGGAAAACCAAAATGAAGGGGAGAACGCTCCGATTTTTGAGAAGACATCGGGCCTGTACAGCCCTGCATAAAAGGAAATCAACCCGCCGAGTGAGGAACCCATGATGCCGGTATTTTCCCGGTTGGTCAAGGTCCGCAAAGAATCGTCGATGGCGGGTTTGAGATAATCTACGATGAAATCGATATACGCTTGTCCTTCACCACCTCCATAGTTCGGATTGGCATAAGGAGTATACTCCGAGATACGGTAAGTGCCGCCGTTGTCGATGGCCACGATGATGGCGCCCGGGTAGCCCTCCGCCTCAAATCCTGCCATGGCCTCGTCCACCTGCCATTCACCGGCGAAGGACTCTTGATTGCTGAACAGGTTTTGCCCATCGTGCATATATAAAACTGGGTAATGCAGATCGGTGTCGGCATAGTTGAGCGGCAACAATACGCGAATGCGACGCGTGCGGTCAAGAGTCGGCATGTAAAAAACTTCATCGAACACGATCAGGTTTTCGGGCAAATCGTCGAACACGGCATCACCCTCCCAAGACAGGATGGACAAAAACAAAGTGTCGGTATTTGAGAAATCGAAACTGCGGTTCGACAAAAACCCTCCATCGGCATTGCCTTCCACAGTCTCCCATGAGCCCCGTGTAAACTTGCCCTCAAATACGTTGGGAGTTTCTGCAGGTAAATTGAGGATCATATTCTCAAAGGTCCAATTGCCATCGCCGGGATCCCATCCGTTGGCTGAGGAAGCGAGATATATTGTCGATTGAGGCGGAGTGTTTTCCGGTACATGGACGAGCTTTATCACGCGTTGTGCACAGACCGATGTCGCCAGCATCAAACCGATTATCAATGCAAGATATCTCATTAATTGGGTGCGATTGGGTGCGATTTTTCGTTGGGCCGTTCCGGCGAACCGGCTTCCAAGTTAAAAAAACTTCAGCAGGTTTTCATTGAAGCTCAGTTATGGCAATGATTTGATGGACTTGTTCCAACCTCTCATCGATAAGGACGTTTTCCACGAGGTATTCACAGTGGTTATGAACATTTGTTAATAAGTCACACCGTGGCAACCTCAACCAACCAAATATAAAAAAACCGACCTCCACTTATGAAGACCGGTTTTATAGAGGGTATCCTAACGACTGCGTTGCCGTTTTTAGTGTCGCAAATTATGCTCCCGCTCCCGTCATGTTCATTATGAAGGTAATGATAAAGACGATGAGAAAAATGAAAAATATGATTTTGGCAATACTGGCGAATCCGCGGGCAATGCCCCCAAAGCCAAGTACGGCAAAAATTAAAGCGAGTACGGCAAAAACGATTATCCAAGTTATCATGGCTGTATAAGTTTGATTTTGGTGTGTGATAGGCAAAATGAGTGCCGAGCCGACACATTTCATCCTTCATTTCCATATCTATCGGTAGAATGTGGCCATTATCCAACGCCATTAAATCGGCTTCAAAACGTGTGATATCGCATTAAACAAACATCCGGAAAGGAAGAAGTATTTCAAGTGGATATCACTTAAAATAAAATCCGGCCCACTCCAAAATCTGGAATATTTATCCATTTAAAAATTGGGGAAATGGGGGAATTCCGGGTAAAAACTTCCCCGAAATATGATTTTTTAACGGCCCCATCGGACGTCTTATGGCGAGGATGGGCGACGGTAAAGGTTGATGCCTCTTTTTGCCTCGTGTGTGAGTTTGGATTCAATCTGTGAAATCACTCGGGCAAGCGCGATAAATAGTATCGAATTCAAATGCTTAAAATGAAAAGGGGCGACCTGCCGGTCGCCCCATTTACTGATATTCCATTCGACGGCGCTCGGTCGGTTGATACCGAGCCTCGCGATTAATTATTTCACCATCAACTTAAATACCGCCCTTTCGTTGCTTTGGTTGGTAATGTTGAGAAAGTACAATCCGGAAGTCAATCCGGCCGTGCTCACAACGGTTTCCGAAGTCTTTTGAAGCGGAGTTTCGTTTCGAACGGTTTTGCCGGTGATGTCAATGATTGACCAAAACAAACGGTCTCGGTTCGGATTTTCTACAGTCACCGTGAAATGGCCGTCCGCGGGATTCGGATATAAACTTACCATGCCTACGAAAGCCTCTGTCAAACCTACCGGGCCGCAAGTACCGAAAGCTACCGCATCGAGGACTTCATCCTCACCCGTACGTGTAAGCTCGCGATTCCAACCTCCCGTTAGGCCGCTGGGAACATTGCATTCGAGTTGCTCTTCATTTCCATTGAACTCCTCGTTTGTAACGGTGTTTATGTCGCCGTTTACAAATTTATACTGAAAGTAAGCGGGGCCGGATACCAAAGCGGTAACTTCGTATATTCCATCACCGTCGTCATCGGTCATGCCGAGCGCTCCGTCTTGCCATACGGGAGAAGTAAAACCACCCATAACGAACACTCCCGTACCTGAAACCGTTTCATCCGACATATCCACGCGGAATGTAATATTGGCGGGATCAGGATTGGGAACGCAAATCTCCGTACACTGATTGAAACAAGCCGAAAAGGATGTGGGTTCACCTTCCTCAACAACAATCTGGCGATTGCCATCCACGGCACAATCGGCAGGTACATTTTCCCAACCGCCGGAACCGTTTTGAAATTTAAAAGGATAGGTTCCTGCACTGAGCATCATCTCGATCGAATAGGTACCGTCACCGTTGTCGGTCATCGGCGCGCTACTCCAACCATTGAACTCGCCGGCGATGTAGCCTCCATTGTCCACTTCCACGCCGCTCAAGTCCACCGTAATTGTGACGTTGGGTTCTTGGCAGGGCTCACAAGCGCCAAAGCAATAGGCCGTTGTAACCACTTCATCGGTACCTACCTCCACGGTTCGGTTGCCATCGGCACCGCACGCGTCGGGTACCGTTTCGGGAACATCCGGAATAATCCAGCTGTCTCCATTGATGAATTTGTATTGGTACGTGGCGTTCGGATCTACATAAGCAACGTATGCGTACCGGTGGTTACCGATAGAAGTCGTAGTTCCGTATTCGGGTGTCCAGTTCGGATCAATAAGGTCTCCGGCCACATGTACACTGTCATTGCTTACCGTTTCGTTGGTCATGTCGATCATCAGTTTGATGCCGACTTTCCCTTCGGGAGCCGCTTGGTCAAATACCACTGCCGGCAGGGGATATCCATCAGCCACATGATAGGAGGAGATGGCAAAAAACCGATTTCCACCAATACTCACTTCTGAGGGGGGTGATTCGTCATCTCCCCAGGCGTTGCCGTTCACAAACTTATACTGGTATTGATCCGGCACCAAGTCAACGGTCAACTCATAGATGCCATCGCCATCGTCATCCGTCATTATGGACGATCCCGGATCCCAGTTGCTGTCAAAGCCGGCCTCCCACTGCCAATCACCGGCAACGTGTACACCGTTGCTCGACACCGTTTCCCCATTCATGTCCACACGAAAGGTGACAAGGATCTGGGCTTGGGCCATGGCGGCAAACATAATGGCAAAAGCCATAAAGTAAATTTTCTTCATAATGTTGAGATTTTAAGGGTTATCCACACAGGGTTATTGTACTTCTTACACTAACAAAATTACTGTAATTTCCGCAACTCAAAAATTTTTGACGAAATATTCCATTTATATGGTTTTTTACCGTGCTGTGCCAACCTGCATTTCCATTTTAACGAAAGGTCTAATTTGCACTTTTGCATTGTACACTTGGATAGTGGAAGTATCTGCGCAAGAAGTTGTGTCGCAGGGTTTTGAGATCGCACCGGAAGTCGAAGGCGTCAAAATTGTCAATCACTTGGCATTGCCTAATCCAAACTATCTCCTACTCGATGTAATCATCGACCCCAAAACCAAACCGACCACGGTGACTTTCATTTCGACAAATGGCGAAGTGCGATTCGACTTCGACCTCAAATCGCGGCATTCAAAACCCCGTGGCCTCGACGGCTCCGACATCATTTACCTCGTCACACCGGACCGTTTTGCAAATGGAGATACCACCAACGACGCAATCCAAGGTTTTCACCAAGACCACATAGACCGAGATGATCCATACGCCCGCCACGGCGGCGATCTCCATGGATTGATCGATAACATCGACCATATTTTTGATCTCGGTGCCACCGCACTGTGGCCCAACCCACTGTTGGAAAATGATCAGCCTCTGGAATCGTACCATGGATACGCCATCACCGATCATTACCGCATCGATCCGCGGTTCGGGACTAACCTCCTTTTCGCAGAACTCACCGATACCCTTCATGCGCGGGGAATGAAAATGGTAATGGACGTCATCTACAACCATATCGGCGATAAACACCCTTTCTATACCGACATTCCCGACTCTTCGTGGTTTCATTTTTGGGAGCGGTACACCAAAACGAATTACCGCGCCACTACCCTACTCGATCCCTATGCCTCGGATTATGACAAGAAAATCATGACCGATGGATGGTTCGACAGACACATGCCCGACCTCGACCAGACCAATCCACGATTGGCCGTTTACCTCATCCAACAAACCCTTTGGTGGGTCGAAGAATTCGGTATCGACGCTCTGCGCATCGATACCTATGCCTATCCCGATCAAGGTTTTATGCACCGATGGGCCTTTCGTATCAAAGAAGCCTTTCCCGACTTGTTTTTGTTTGGCGAAACTTGGGTTCATGGTCCCACGGTGCAGGGATGGTTTCTCGGTGACGCACTCGGTCCCGAACCAAATGGTCTCGATGGCCTCACGGACTTTCAAGTCCATTATGCCATCGAGGAAGCGCTGACTCACAAACAAGGATGGACAGAAGGCATTTCTCGGTTGTATTATACACTGGCCGCCGATTATATTTATCCGCATCCCGAGCGCTTGGTGACCTTCGTCGACAACCATGACGTGGCGCGATTTTACGGGGAGATCAAAGAGGACTTCCGCAAGTTTCGGATAGGCATGGGCCTCTTGTTTACCATACGCGGCATACCGTCGATATATTACGGCACCGAGATCCTCATGTCGGAAACGGAAGGTCACGGTCTCATTCGTCAAGATTTTCCCGGTGGCTGGCCGGGTGACTCCGTCGATAAATTCACCGCGGAAGGGCGCAACGTCGAAGAAAATCGCGCTTACGACCTCATCGCACGATTAACCGAAATGCGCCGCAACAATCCCGCGCTTCACTCCGGAAAGACCACCCAGTTTGTGCCGCTCGATGGTCTGTACGTCTTTTTCAGATACACTGACCAACAAAAGATCATGGTGGCGGTCAACACCTCTGAGGATCCACAAAAGTCACCCATCTCAAAGTTTCAAGAAATGTTGAAAGGACAATCCCGCGTCCGCAATCTATTGACCGACCAATACGAAACTCTGGGCGACACCTTGGAAGTGGCCCCATGGGATATTGGGATATGGGAAGTCATGGAACACTGAGAATCGCTTTATCTCGCCACCGGCTTGCTATCCAAACGGCGTTTACGCAGATCCCGTCGCTCCGCTTCGTCGTCGACAAAAAGTACGAAGACCGCCGCCAAGGCCAAAGTTGCACCACCGAGCACCAATGCGAAGATGGCGTCGCCACCAAACAATTCACGCAAGAAATATCCGAGAATACCCGCAGCAACGATTTGGGGCAACACGATGAAAATATTGAAAACACCCATGTAGTAGCCCATCTTGTCCGGCGGCAGCACACCGGACAACATCGCGTACGGCATGCTGAGAATGGATGCCCAAGCAATGCCGACTCCCACCATCGACACGATCAGCCATTGAGGGTCCGTTACAAAAAACACGGATGCCAACCCGATACCACCCGCAACGAGGCAAACGGCATGAGTGCCCTTCCTTCCAATGCGACCGGCCAATTTGGGCAAAAGAAATGCGAATAAGGCTGCAATTCCATTGTACACCGCAAAGAGTACTCCCACCCAATCCGCGCCGTCGTTGTATTCGCGTTGAACGTGGTTCAATCGTTCGCTCAAAGGTTCAGAAATCGACAGTGCATGTTCCGGATCGGTGAAAAATTTGGCGAGATTCACGTCGATGACCGCAACGTCTGCCCCCGCGTATTTCTGAGACAGATCGGCAATATCGACACGGGCATGTTCCACCATTTCAACGTCAATCGAGGACACCTGCTCTCCGTTATCCAATACTTGCGTCATTTCGGCGAGTTGTGCGTGAGTCACCGTCATATCGTACAAGTGTGAGGTCACTCCCGCAGTGGTATAAATCCACATTGCAAACAATGCGAACCACGTAAAAAACTGGACCAAAGCGAGCTGAGCCATGGCTTTGGGCATTCGAAAAATACCGGCAAACGACTCAACCAATCCACCGAACACACTGCCGCTTTGCTGCTCGGCGCGAAAGGCTTCCAAATCCTTGGGCGGATCTTCTTCCGATTTCACAACCGTCCAAATCACTGCTCCAAGAAATGCTGCAGCACCCACGTAGAATGACCACTTGACCGAAGGCGGGATTTGATTGGCCGGCGCGGTATTGGGCACGCCGAGCCAATTGGTGAAAATATACGGCAACATCGACGCCACCACGGCCCCCGTGCCGATAAAGAAACTCTGCATTGCAAACCCGGCTGTCCGCTGATCATCGGGCAACCGATCGCCGACGAAAGCGCGAAACGGTTCCATTGACACATTGATGGAGCCATCCATGAGCCAAAGCGTTCCGGCGGCCACCCAGAGCGAGGGGCTATTGGGCATAATGATCAGCGCAGCCGAAGCGAGAATGGCGCCGACCAAGAAATAGGGGCGTCTTCGCCCCAAGCGATTCCAAGTGCGATCGCTGTAATAACCGATGATGGGCTGCACGAGCAGTCCGGTCACGGGTGCGGCGAGCCACAAGATGGGCAGGTCGTCTTTCGCAGCACCCAAAGTCTCAAAAATGCGGCTCACGTTCGCATTCTGGAGCGCAAAACCGAATTGGATACCGAGAAACCCGAAACTCATGTTCCAGATTTCCCAAAAACTCAACCGGCGTTTATGTTCCATATCCGTTCGATTTATCAATATCGCCGCGCAAGGTAAATATTCCGGCGATTTGAAATTTTAACGCAGAAAGATAGGTGGAGTAGTTTCATTTTTGATTTGGGCGTGTCCCCCTCGAATCTTGCGGAATTGACAAATCTTTCCTCCAATTACCGATTGTTGTCAGCCATTTAAATCGCCGTTAAAATGTGGGGGCCGGCCTACCGCCTGTATCTTTTTCCCACCTCGGCAGGGGGCGTATGGTGTGCAAGGAGCTTCCAAGGTCGCTCTTGCACACCACGCCCCCTACACCGATGCGGAAAAAAGGATGCCGGCGTCCGTCCTCACGC
>CAJDXB010000052.1_pt1 | contig 12795 bp, 7 predicted proteins | sample 7391691 | NCBI WGS metagenome assembly CAJDXB01 (sample SAMEA7055747, study PRJEB34461) | soil metagenome | biome: terrestrial ecosystem; feature: Peninsula; material: soil | place: Antarctica | collected 2016 | reverse complement strand
ACGGATTCCGGCAGTGTGATTTTGAGAAGGCTCCGCTTCTGAATGCATTCGATGAGAAAAGTATTGTGAGCTCCACCTCCCGTGACCAACACGCTGCCATCTTTGTGGAGCGAAGCAAGTGTTTCGGCAATTTGATCTGCAATGTGAATGGTGTAGGTGTGGAGGAGATCAATTGCGGAGTACTCTGTGTCAAACACCAAAGGTCTTATCTGCGCATCGACCCATTCCCGACCCAAAGATTTGGGCGCGGGAAGTCTATAGAATTCCAAAGACGAAAGGTTTTTGTACAAGGCGTCGACCATTTTGCCCGACCGAGCGAGATGTCCTGATTCGTCAAAGTCATGTCCGAGGCGTTGTGCGAGTTCATTGAGCACGATATTTGCCGCGCACACATCAAAAGCTATGCGGGTATTGTGGGTTTCATAACTGATGTTGGCGAAGCCGCCGAGATTGACACAGGCGGCGGAATCACCGAAAAGTATTTGGTCACCGATGGGGACCAAGGGGGCGCCTTGCCCACCGAGCGCCATATCGGCACGGCGAAAATCACAGACCACGGGGATACGGGTTTTGGCGGCCAAGAGGGCCCCGTCGAGAATTTGGAGGGTGAGAAGTGACTCGGGTTGGTGAAAAACCGTGTGGCCGTGGGCACCGATGGCCTGTGGTGAAAAGTCGTGTCTATCGAGCCGGTCATTTACTTGAGCAGCCACCCAATTGGAGTATTCATTTTCCAGTAAGGTGAGTTCAAAACCTGTAAGTGTATGGGCGTTTTTCAAACGTGTCCGCATTTCGTCGTCATAGGGCAGCGTGTCAAGGAATTCGATGGAATACTCTGATCCATCGTCAAAATGACATCCTGCGATGTCGAGTCCATCAAGTGAAGTTCCCGACATCAATCCGAGTATTCGGTTGAGTTTTGAGACTGAGGTAGTATGACTTTCCATGGAGGCCGGAATTTTTTGAATAGCTACATTTGTGTGCTGAAAACAAACCGCAAGAAACAATGAATTTTGAACTAACCGAAGAACAACTGGCCGTTCGAGACGCCGCACGGGATTTTGCTCAGAACGTATTGAAGCCCGGAGTAATTGAGCGAGACAACGAGCAGCGTTTTCCTGAAGAGGAGGTAAAGCAGCTCGCGGAGTTGGGATTTATGGGCATGATGACGAAGCCTGAATACGGCGGCAGCGGCATGGATACGGTTTCCTACGTCTTGGCCATGGAGGAGATTTCCAAAGTCGATGCCTCCACTTCGGTGTGTATGTCGGTAAACAACAGCTTGGTTTGTTGGGGGCTGGAGGAATATGGCTCCGCGATGCAAAAGGAAAAATACCTTATTCCTTTGGCCAAAGGCGAAAAGATCGGCGCTTTCTGCCTCAGTGAACCCGAAGCGGGTTCGGATGCCACCCATCAGATGACCACTGCAATCAGAGACGGTGACCACTATATTTTGAATGGCACCAAGAATTGGATTACCAATGGCCGTACCGCATCGATATATCTGGTTATTGCCCAAACAGACTCGGCGAAGAGGCATAAAGGAATAAGCGCATTCATCGTCGAACGTGGGATGAAGGGTTTCAGTGTTGGACCGAAAGAAGACAAACTCGGTATTCGCGGAAGCGACACACATTCATTGATGTTTCAAGATGTGCGCGTACCGGCGGAAAACCGCATCGGTGAAGAAGGTTTTGGGTTCAAGTTTGCCATGTTAACACTCAATGGCGGTCGCATTGGTATAGCGGCACAGGCCCTTGGCATAGCTTCGGGTGCCTATGAACTTGCGCTGGCCTACAGCAAGGAGCGCAAATCCTTTGACAAGCCTATTTATGAGCATCAAGCCATCGCTTTTAAACTCGCCGATATGGCCACGGCCATAGAAGCTGCTCGGCTTCTTTGTCTCAAAGCGGCACAATTGAAAGACCGAAACGAAGATTATGGGCAAGCTTCATCGATGGCCAAATTGTTTGCTTCCAAGACCGCTATGGATGTGACCATAGAAGCCGTTCAAGTCCATGGTGGGTATGGCTATGTAAAGGAATACCATGTGGAACGGCTGATGCGCGACGCCAAAATCACACAGATCTACGAGGGCACCAGCGAAGTGCAGAAGATCGTTATTTCGAGAAACCTTTTAAGGGACTGAGACCTCTCGTGAATACTTGTTCGGGGTAATTGTTCAAGCAATGAATCCTCGGTTCGCTCTTCATATTCCACGTTCTAGTCTTGTTGAAGATAGATTGAGAGGAAAGACCAACGGAAGTGATATGCTTCACAGCCATTCTACGGCTTTCTCCATTGCGATACCTCTGCTGCCCTTCAACAGAATAAGATGTCCGCGTAATTTTTCTTTTCTCAGCCAGGTTAAGAACTCCTCCCGTGTTGAAAAATAGGTGAGCCCGCGATTGTCGCAAGTGCCAAATTGATCTCCCACCAATACTGCAGGGATACTGAGCTTTATCACTTGGTCGATCACTCTTTGGTGTTCCATTTTCGACGTTTCGCCCAGTTCCAGCATATGACCGATAAAAGCGGTTTTTGGCCATTCGTCCATGGCCGCGAAGTCTTGCAATGCGAGCTCCATGCTACTGGGATTCGCATTGTATGCATCGAGGATCAATCGATTGTGCTTGGTATCCAGAAATTGGGAACGGTTGTTTTGCGGCACATAGGCGCTAAGGGCTTTCCGCACCAATCCGGGTTCTACACCAAAATAAATCCCGACACAGGCGGCGGCCAAGTAGTTTTGAAAATTGTATGTACCGACCATCTTGGCTTGTACCTCACCCGAGGATGCCCCACGATAGTAAAACTCGAATCTCACACGCGGCCCGGTATTGAGAATTTTTCCCGACACGAAAAATTCGGGATTGGCGCCGTATAACACACGTGGAATTTTTTCGGACAATCCGGTCAACATCGGGTCGTCGCCATTGACGAACAACTTTCCTTTTCCCACTTTTATAAAATCGTAGAGTTCTTTTTTCCCCAACTTCACTCCCTCAATGCCACCAAAACCCTCGAGATGAGCCTTGCCGATATTGGTAATCAACCCGTAATTGGGCCTGGCGATGCGGCACAAGTCGCGAATTTCTCCTCTGTGGTTGGCGCCCATTTCAACGATGGCGATGCCTGCGTCAGAGGGAATGGATAGAAGCGTGAGTGGTACGCCGATATGATTGTTTAAATTTCCTTCCGTTGCATAGGTATTATATTTCTTGGAGAGTACCGCTTTGATCAACTCTTTATGAGTGGTTTTCCCGTTGCTCCCCGTCAGCCCGATCACGGGAAACGAAAAAGTCTCACGATGGCGTAGTGCGAGGTCTTGCAAGGTTTGCAATGCATCTTCCACTACGGTGATGCGGTCTGTATCTTTCCATTTTTGGTCGTCGGATACCACATGCTTCGCGCCTTGTCGCAATGCTTCTTCGGCGAAGGAGTTTGCATCGAAATTGGGTCCTTTGAGGCAGAAGAAAATTTTGCCGGCTACCGATTTCCTCGTATCGGTGGCTATTCGCGGATAGTCGCGATAAATGGCATAAAGCTTTTCAATATTCATGGCCCCAAAATAAAACACCCGGCCGATATCGGCCGGGTGTTTGAAATATTTTCTTCACAAGGGTCCGGGTGTTATTTTTTTCGCTGGCTGAGCCCTTGCGGACTTCCTACGCGATCCATGGCACATCGGAAGCCGATTGTTGCGGTAGCTTTACGCTCGTCCATAAAGCGACGTGTACCAGGGCTGAGGTAATAAGCGCGATCGCGCCAGCTTCCACCCTTGTATACCCGTGCCCGATTGCTGATTAAAGTGGACGTACCATAATCATACATGCTGTTTTCATCTGCCGACGGACTGTTATAACTTGTACTTGAGATCAGGTCTCCGTCTTTGTAGGAAATGTTGTCCGCCACACGGTAATTTTCGCGATCGATGTTTTCTTCAGGTCGAACTTTCCGCATTCTAAGGCTACCCGGGGTGTTTTCAACAAATTGCCCCAATCCGCTGATCAATTCGGGTGCTATACGAACGTTTGCAGAGCGGATTTGCTGAATGCCATCGCGAATCAAAGTGTTGGCTTCCTCAGGTTTTCCTTCACTCATCCGCTCGGTGGCTTGCGCCGCAAACGTGTTGAGATTTTCGATCAATTGGGCCTCTTCGGGATTGAGTTGGCCTTCGGTCATCTTGGTAAAGGATTCGAGATAGTTGCTGACACCCTCAACGTCATAGGTCACTATGGTCAATTTGTCATCGACTCTGCCTTCGCTATCAAGAACTTTCGTTTTGTAAACATTGCCCCTGAAAGGTCGAAACTCGTCCATGTCTTCCAAGCTCAATGGTCGGTAGACATCCATTACCCATTCGCTTACATTGCCCGCCATATTGTACAGGCCATAATCGTTCGGGGCGTAGGCGTATACCGGCGCAGTGATTTCCGCATTGTCGTTCAAACTTCCGGCCACTCCCATATAGTCTCCTCGTCCTCGGACAAAGTTGGCTACGAATTCACCGTAAAAGCGGCTGTTGTTATCACCGTCGCGAACGAAGTGTCCACTCCAAGGATACACGCGTCTCTCAGTGATCAATTCTTCAAAAGTATTTCCAACCAGGCCATAGGCCGCAAATTCCCATTCCGCTTCGGTAGGCAGGCGATAACGCGGCAAGAGAATCCCGTCTTCCATTCTAACGTTACGGAATTCTTTATTGGGGTCGAGATCGAGCAAGCCTTCCACACGTTTACCGCTTTCGTATTGACCCGCCAAGTATGCATCTGTGTCGAAGTGCTCCTCATTGAGTTGGGCAGGGTATTGTTCGAACAAGGCCTCTCGGATTAAAATGGCTTCATTCACCCGATCGCTTCTCCAGGCGCAGTAGTCATTGGCTTGGAGCCAGTTCACACCTACAACGGGATAGTCGTTATACGCCGGGTGGCGCAGGTAGTAATCTACGTATGGCTCGTTGTATGCAAGTTTGGAACGCCAGACCAAGGTATCGGGCAATGCTTTTTTGTAGATTTCGGGATAATCCGCACCGTATACGCGTTGCAACCAATACAGGTATTCCAACCAGTTAATGTTGCTCACTTCCGTTTCGTCCATGTAAAACGAAGACACGGTAACGCGGCGTGGAATGTTTCGCCATTCTTCCATGACCATCTCCTCGGTGGCGCCCATGACAAAGGTTCCACCTTGAATCAGCACCAGCCCCGGGCCGGTTTCTTGTTCGTAGTATTGAACTTTTTCGAATCCACCGTTGCGCGAGTCGTTGTAGTTCCAACCTGTGGCATTCGAAGATTCATAACTGCAGGAAGAAAGCGACATTATAGCCGCCGTCGCTGCTAATACAGCCAATACATTGCCGGATAGGAATTTCATGATGGTATGGTTTCTATGCAGGTTAGCGAATTAAACTAAAATGCGGGGCATTTTATTGCCCGGAATTTTTTCTTCTGTGGTGTACAATTAAACGTGAACGCCAAAGAAATCTCGTGTGAGCCCGCCGTTTGGGTGGTAAATTTGCTCGTCGTCAGGTCGTAGCTGTAGCCCATTTTGAAAAACTCTGTTTCTACGCCAAGCAGTGCGATGAAAGAGTCTTTAAGTCTGTACCACACTCCTCCTATAAGTGGACCGCGCTTAACGTACAGTCCAACATTGATTTGTTCGAAGTCAAATTGTCTTTGATACATCACGTTGGGGGAGATATATGTCTCGGTTTCCCCTTTGATGTCTTTCTTGATCGGGAAATTCGCACCGGCATGTACCGTGTATTTACGTTCTAATGGGGCTTCTTCCACGATGAGGGATTCATTGGGTTCAAACAAGTGGTGTACGGCAACACCGCCGTAAAAGGTTTCACTGAACACCAATAACCCTGATGAAAAATCGACATTGTCCACTTTGTCACCTCGCGGAGTGTCTTGGGTTTCATATATGAATCCACGTCGAGGGTCGATCATGTCGCCAAAGGTCAAACTCGACCAATCCAAGTCCCGCTGAAAATAAGTCGCCTGAAAGCCTGCGATCATCGACACCGAACTCGACAGGGCCAATTGATACGAGTATACACCACTGATGTTCAGGCTTCGCAGTGTGCCACGAGCGGCGTTGTCTTGCATAACGTGCAATCCCAACCCCCCGCTAACGGCTTCAACGTATTGGTCATACGAAGCGCTGTACGTGACGAAATTACCTGCTAAGGCCGGCCATTGGTTTCGGTAGTTCATGACAAGCCGCGGACACTTATTGGTGCCCGCCATCGCAGGGTTGAGATAGAGCGGGTTGGCATAAAATTGGGAAAATGCCGGATCCTGTGCCCGAACTTCTTCAACCAAGAACAAATTGCAGAGAGCCAAAGCAATCACTGCAATTAAAGTGGGTTTACTCAACATATATGTGGGTAAATGGCAGTTCTTTTTCAAAGGCTCAAGTATACGAATTTTTTTAAACTCAAAACGACAAAATGACATGTAGGAGTGGAATTGTAATTCCCGGGCTTGGGGTGACCCATCAAGGATTGCCACTTTAAATGGTGTCCGTCCATAAAGTCCAATAGCTGCGTTACGCTCGCCCCTCGAAATCCTCATTTACCCGAGTAAACTGCGGTTTCACGAGGCTTCGCAAGCCTTGCTCTTGGACTTTATGAACAGGACACTTGACTGTATTGACAGACACTAAATAATTTGTGTCCTTCACTCCGGCAAATGCACATCGCATGAGAAATGAAATCGCTGAATTAGGCATTGTTAACCAAGTTTAAGCAAGGTGCAATATTAAACGTGCAAGAGGCGTTTAGACCCCGAATCTTTGTGAAAATTACGGAATAATCACCGATATTTCAACCCGATGAGAAGTCGAGAGTTTCGCGTTCGGGTGAATTTTTATCGAATGGAGTGGATGAATCGAATTTCTCTCACCGCCTTATTGTTTGCTATTTTCAGCTTGATGCTGCCGATGAGGCTGTGGAGCCAATCCACTCGAATTGTCGATATCAATTGGGAACCGCAAACAAGGGTGTTCGACTTGGATGGCCAAAAAGTCGAGATGCCTTCCTTTCAAGGGGCCTACCATGAATTTACCGACGGGTTTTTGCCACATTACCTCCAAGCCTTGGATGTTGGCAAGGGAGTGACGGTTGCCGATGTACAAGTGCAGACGGAATCTTTTGCTGCCGATATGAAAGGAAACGCATCCTTTGGAAATGCCTTGACGACAAATGAGGAACCGGCTTTTTCCTGGAAGGTTCGCGAGGGTAGGGGAAGAACTTATGTGGTACTTGATTATGTACCCATCGTTCGAAAAGACGGCGCTTGGCAGAAAATATCCAAGTTTAAAGTGAGTTATCGCATCTCATCGAAGAGCGGAAGCCCCAAAAGCGCCACATACGTTCAGAATTCGGTGCTGGCTTCCGGACAATGGTATAGAATAGGGCTTACCGAAACCGGGATATACAGAATGGGGGTGAAAGAACTCGAAGACGCCGGAGTAAACGTCGATGTCCTCAATCCCCAAACACTGAATGTTTTCGGATCCGGATACGGACAATTGCCATTGGACAATAGCGTGCAGCGACCGGATGACTTGCCGGTGAATGCCATATTCGTATCGAGTGAATCCGGAGAATCATTTGGCGAAGACGACTATATCCTATTCTATGGACGCAGCCCCAATCAGTGGAGCTACGACGAAAGCACCGGACTCTTCGACCACCATAAACACGAATACACGGACACCTCTTATTATTTTATAGGTATAAACACCGGAGTGCCGCCCAAGCGTATCGCTCCAATGAGCACGGCCGGGGGAACGCCTACCCAAGAAGTGCGTTCGTTCAATGATTATGTTTTTCACGAAGTCGACCGCGAGAACTTGATCAAAAGCGGACGACAATGGTTTGGTGAAAAATTCGATATCCAGACCGTTTATAATTTCAGCGGTTCGAAGTATACTTTCCCCAACATCCTGCCCGAAGCTGAAACTGTATTCCGAGCTAATTTCGCATCGCGAACCACGGTGTCGGGATATTGCAGCTTCACCATCGAAGTCAATGGTGCACAGACATCTCGGAATTATAGTTCCACGGGCGTGTCCTCTACGTCGTTATTTGCCACCGGGGGAGCCATGGAACTCTCATTGAATTCTGCGGCGTCGGCATTGAACATCAATATTTCCTATACTAAAAACGCACCGTCGGCCATGGGCTGGCTCGACTGGTTCAACATCAATACCAGGCGTCAACTGAAAATGTTTGGCGCGCAGATGAGCTTTCGCGATGCCGAATCTTTTGGGCCGTCCCAAGTGTCGAAGTTCATAATGAGCAATGCCACCGGCGTGAGCAGAGTATGGGAAGTCACTGATCCAACCAACGCCGCCGGCGTACAATTTTCTCGCATTGGCTCTGAATTGTCTTTTGTCTCGCCCACCGATGAGCTGAAGGAGTTTATCGCATTTACGGGCTCGTCCTATCTTACCCCTTCTTATTTTGGATCGGTGGCCAATCAGAACCTCCATGCCTTGGGACAAAATGGTCGCGTGGATTTGGTCATCGTAGCCCCCGGACAATTCATGGCGAAGGCCGAAGAGCTGGCTGAAATACACCGAAACCATCCGGTGGAACCGCTCAATGTGGAGGTGGTTCGCCTTCAAAACATCTACAACGAATTCTCCTCCGGGATGCGGGACATCACCGCCATAAAGTGGTTGATGAAGATGCTCTACGACCGCGCCAACGGCAACGAGGCACTCATGCCTCGCTACCTCACCCTATTCGGCGATGGGTCTTATGACAACCGCAACATCGGGCCGGGAAACACGAATTTCATCCCAACCTACCAATCGTCGGTTTCGCTGAGCCCCGTTAGGTCCTATGTCAGCGATGATTATTTCGGACTGCTTTCCGATGACGATGGCGATGACCAGACCGACGTAATGGACATCGGAGTGGGACGCTTGGTGGTAAAGAACATCACTGAGGCAAACTCCGTGGTCAACAAAATCAGAAGATACGTGGAGATTACCCCCACCAATTTTGATGACGGTTGTACCGTTTGCACCGGTACTGCATCCAATTTTGGATCGTGGAGAAACGTCATCGCCCTGGTGGCGGACGACGAAGACAACAATACGCACATGTCCAACGCGCGAGTGCTCAGCAGTCAAATCGAAAGCTATACGCGTGACTACAATTTGGAGCGCATCTTCATCGACGCATTCCCACAGGTGGCCACTCCGGGGGGTGCCCGCTACCCGGCCGTAAATCAAGCCATTGATCGACGAGTGCGCAACGGGGCATTCATTGTCAATTATACCGGGCACGGCGGAGAGCTCGGATGGGCACAAGAGCGCATCCTCGATATTCCGACCATTCTCGCGTGGGACAACGCTTATGCCATGCCCGTTTTCATGACCGCCACCTGTGAATTCACGCGGTTCGATGACCCACTCCGCACTTCGGCCGGAGAGCACGTTTTACTCAATGGAAACGGAGGTGGCATCGCCTTGCTCACCACCACCAGGCTGGTTTATTCCGGCCCTAACTTTACTTTGAACCAACGTTTTTATGACGCATTGTTCAATCGCCCGCCCGACGAAGTCGTGACCCGTCTCGGCGACATATACCGAACTACCAAGAACAACTCCATTTCTGCGAGTTTGCCCAACCACAGAAACTTCTCTCTTATCGGCGACCCGGCACTGCCTTTGGCCTTGCCAGAGTACAAAGCCGAGATCACCTCACTCACAGACACTTCCGGGACTCCAATTGATACATTGAAAGCCTTGGGAGTCGCTCGGGTCAAAGGGCGCGTGATCAATGAGAACAATGGCCAAGTCTTGACCGGTTTTTCGGGACGTGTTCAAGCCACCGTTTTCGACCGGGTCAAATCCAATACTACCCTGGCCAACGACGGCGGTTTTCCGTTTGTCTACCCTTCGCAAGAGAGTGTGATCTATCGCGGCAATGCCGAGGTGATCAATGGTGAGTTTTCATTTGATTTCGTCTTGCCCAAGGATATTTCTTTTGCCGTGGACACTACCGCAAGAATAAGTTTGTACGCGTTTTCTACATCGACGGATGCTACCGGCTATGCCGACAACCTCACCATCGGTGGCCGAGACGAAAACGCCGTAAACGACGGCCAAGGCCCCGACGTCAAATTATACCTCAACGATGATAATTTCGTGTTTGGCGGCTATACCAACAACGAGCCTATCCTCGTAGCCGACATTTTTGACCCCAACGGGGTTAACACCGTAGGAAATGGAATCGGACACGACATCACCGCAGTGGTGGACGACGACGTGTCCAACGCAATCGTCCTCAACGATTATTATGAATCCGATCTCAATACCTTTAAAAGCGGACGCATTACTTTCCCCTTCGAGAAATTGGAACCCGGCAGCCACAGCGTGAAATTGAAGGTCTGGGACGTACACAACAATTCAGGCGAGGCTTATACCGAATTTATCGTCGCCGACAATGAGGAGTTCACCATCGAGCGCGTCTTGAATTACCCCAACCCCTTCACCACACATACCGAGTTTTATTTTGAACACAATCAGAGCTGCTCATTCCTGAACGTGCTCATAGAAATTTATACGGTCAGCGGAAGGATGGTAAAATCAATCAACACCGTATCCAATACGGATGGATTTCGTAACGAACCCATCGCCTGGGATGGCCGGGACGATTTTGGTGATAAATTGGCTACCGGAGTGTATGTTTATAAAGTGTCGGTACGCAATCCTTCAGGTGATCACGTCGAAAAATTTGAAAAACTCGTCGTTCTAAATTGACGTTTCTTACTCAATGATTTATCTATATTTGCACACCCTATGAAAATACCCATGAAGCACTTTGTCCTTATGGCGTGGCTGATGATTCCCGCGCTTTATGTCGGCGCCCAACAAGTGGACTGCGCCGGAGCGGTCACCGGAAAAAATTGCGATGAATTGCGTGCCATAACCACGGCCGTTCCGTTTCTTTTGATCGGCCCGGATTCGCGTTCCGGTGCCATGGGTGATGCAGGCGTCGCTTTATCTCCCGATGTCAATGCGCAACATTGGAATGCTTCCAAACTCGCATTCACCGAAAAGGAAATGGAAGTATCCCTGTCATACAGCCCTTGGCTCCGTCAGTTGGTTGACGATATGCAACTCGCATACCTCGCCGGATACATGAAGCTCAACAAAACCTCGGCGCTAGGCGCGAGTTTGCGGTACTTCTCACTCGGAGACATCCTGTTTACCGATGCGACGGGCCAAGCCATCCGACCTTTCCGACCGGCCGAGTTCGCTTTGGACGTCAGCTATTCCCTCCAGCTTTCGAGTCGATTTTCAGGAGGCCTCACCGCCCGTTGGATCAATTCAAACCTCACGGGAGGAGTAGGAGTGAGCGGCGCAGACTCCAAAGCCGCCAACGCATTTGCAGTTGACTTGTCCGCCTATTACCGAGACAACGATATTTCCATCGGCGATAAGGACGCGACCCTCGCATTCGGTTTGGCGATTTCCAACATTGGTAACAAGATATCATACAGCAATACCGCTCAACGTGACTTTTTGCCGACCTATATACGACGCCAACAAACTTCTCGTACCCTCCCCGGCGCTGTACGATCAAAACACCGGTGCAGTACTGGCCGGACGCGACGATAACGTCGGCGTGGCTGCAGGGATATTCGGCTCATTCACGGATGCGCCCGGTCGCCCGCTTCGCGAAGAAGACGGAACCGTCATCGTTGAAAACGGCAAAGCCAAAATCGACAAGGGCAGCGTGCTGCAAGAAGAGTTGCGCGAAATCAACCATTCCGTCGGTTTGGAATATTGGTATGCCGAACAATTCGCCGTGAGAGGTGGATATTTCTTCGAGCACCCCACCAAGGGAAATCGAGAATTCTTTACCATTGGTGCAGGATTCCGATACAATGTTTTTGGGCTTGATCTATCTTATCTCATCCCTACGGAGCAGCGAAACCCTTTGGCCAACACTATGCGATTTACATTGCGCGTGACCTTCGACAAGACCGGAGGCGTATCGACCCCCATCCAAGACAACCGGTAAGTCCATGGATATTCGCGTGGGCTTCGGATTCGACGTGCACCGCCTCGCCGAGGGGCCACCATTCGCTCTCGGCGGTCTCATCGTGCCACATTCCAAAGGCTCGGTAGGCCACTCAGACGCCGACGTTTTGCTTCACGTCATTTGCGATGCAATGCTCGGCGCCGCCAACCTCCGCGACATCGGCTTCCAATTTCCGGATACCGACCCACAATTCAAGGGCATCGACAGCAAGATTTTGTTGCGAAACACATACGAACTCGTGCGTGAACACAGATTCCGTTTGTCCAATCTCGATTGCACCATCTGTCTGCAGCAGCCCAAAATCAACCCCTTCATCCCCGACATGAAGCGCGTCATCGCCGACATCCTCGAAGTCGAAATCAATCGCATATCCATCAAGGCCACCACCACTGAAAAGCTCGGGTACGTGGGCCGCGAAGAAGGAGTCAGCGCCTATTGCGTCTGTCTGCTCACACGCCAAGATTGACGTATTCTTGTTTTTTCGTGGTGCTTAGGGCGTGCCCCCGGTAGCCTTCTCCACTATCCTCACCTTCTGGACTTCTCTCAACTCCCCACCTTCTCCACCTTACTCTGGCCGGGGTCGGTCTTCCGCCTTTATCTTTTTCTATGGCCTGCGGGTGGCGTAAGGCGTTTGAGGAGCTTCCCGGGCGTTGCACTGAGGCCCTCGAAGTGTCGCTCTCATACGCCCACGCCACCGGCGCAAGCCATAGAAAAAGGAT
>CAJDXB010000042.1_pt1 | contig 12831 bp, 9 predicted proteins | sample 7391691 | NCBI WGS metagenome assembly CAJDXB01 (sample SAMEA7055747, study PRJEB34461) | soil metagenome | biome: terrestrial ecosystem; feature: Peninsula; material: soil | place: Antarctica | collected 2016 | reverse complement strand
GGCGGCATCCTGTGGCATGAACTTCAATTTGTTCAATGCATCGAGCACCCCTTCGCCACGGATGACGTCGGCGACCAGTCGCATTTTACGCGGAGAAGTCGGCACGTTGTTCAACTTGGCGATTGCCAAAGTCTTACGCTCCTCTTTTCGCTTGTCCGCTGCTATTTTCTTTCTGGATCCCATGATCAGTATCGTTTATCAAACGCTGCTTAGCGTCGTTTGTCTTTTCGGCTTCCCGCGTGACCTCTGAAGGTGCGCGTGGGGGCAAACTCACCGAGCTTATGGCCCACCATGTTCTCGGTGACATACACCGGGATAAACTTGTTACCGTTGTGCACGGCGATGGTCAAGCCCACGAAATCGGGGGTGATGGTGCTCGCACGCGACCACGTTTTAATGACCGATTTTTTACCGCTCGACTGTGCGCTCTCAATTTTCGCATCGAGTTTGTAGTGGACGAACGGTGGTTTCTTGAGTGATCTACTCATGGCTTATTTCTTTCTGCGTTCGATGATGTACTTATTGGACGCCTTTTTCTTGTTGCGCGTTTTGTATCCTTTGGCCGGAATACCTTTTCGCGAGCGCGGGTGACCTCCGGCGTTTCGGCCTTCGCCTCCACCCATTGGGTGATCCACAGGGTTCATTACCACACCGCGAACGCGTGGCCTGCGACCTTTCCATCGGCTGCGACCGGCCTTACCGCTGCGCTCGAGGGAGTGTTCGCCGTTCGATACCGAACCGATGGTGGCCAAACATGTGGACAAGATCATTCGAGACTCGCCCGAAGGCATTTTCAAAGTGACGTATTTTCCCGAGCGTGCGTTGAGTTGCGCATGGGAACCGGCACCTCTGGCCAATACTCCCCCTTGTCCGGGGCGCATCTCAATGTTGTGAACGACTGTACCCATCGGGATATCGCTCAAGAACATCGCGTTGCCCACATCGGGAGTGGCCGTTTCGCCGCTCATGACTTTCGCACCCACCACAATCCCTTCCGGGGCTATGATGTATCGCTTTTCGTCATCGGCGTACTTTATCAATGCAATGCGCGCCGTGCGGTTTGGATCGTATTGAATCGATTCAACAATACCTTCAATTCCGTGCTTGTCGCGTTTGAAATCGATGATGCGGTAGCGTCGCTTGTGGCCGCCACCACGGTAGCGCATGGTCATGCGTCCCTGATTGTTTCGACCACCTGACTTTTTGATCGGGGCCAACAGGCTCTTCTCCGGCTTGCTCTCCGTCACATCAGCAAAGCTGGTGATAATCTTATGTCGCTGTCCCGGTGTAGTGGGACGAAGTTTTCTAACAGGCATCGCGTTCCTTTTTAAATGTTGCTGTACACGTCGATGGTTTCGCCTTTGGCCAAGGAGACCAGTGCTCTTTTATGCGCCGGGGTCTTTCCCGACACTACCCCCGTCTTGGTAAACCGAGACTTGCTCTTGGGTGCGTACCGCATGGTCCAAACTTTCTCGACGTTTACTCCATAGAGTTTTTCGATGGCGTCTTTGATCTGAATTTTGTTGGCGTCATACTTCACCACAAAACCGTAGCGTTGCAAGTCTTCCGCGTTTGCCGTCATTTTTTCAGTGACGATGGGTTTGAGGACAATTTGGCTCATGACTTGGTATTAAATCTGTTTAAAGTATTCTCAATCATCGGCAAAGCACTTTCCGCGATGATCAGAGTGGGGTGGCGCAAAATGTCATAGGTACACAACTCATTGGCTACCACAATCTTATGCCCTTGGCAATTTCGGGAGGACAAAGATAAGGTATTATCCATTTCCCCCACTACGAAAAGAGGTTTTTGATCGGACAATTTCAGCGCATTGATGAAAGCCAAGTAGTCCTTGGTTCTTGGCGCGTCGAGTTTGAAATCCTCGACGACCATTATTTGATTGTCTTTGGCTTTGTAGCTCAGCGCCGATTTGCGCGCGAGAACCTTGAGCTTTTTGTTGAGCTTAAAGCTATAGCTTCTCGGTCGGGGGCCGAAAACACGACCTCCACCGCGAAAGAGCGGGTTCTTGATGTCGCCGGCACGGGCCGTGCCCGTTCCCTTTTGCTTTTTGATCTTCTTGGTGCTGCCTTTGACCTCACTACGCTCTTTGGCCTTGTGGTTTCCACTACGGTTATTGGCGCCGTATTGCTTCACGTCCAAATAAATCGCGTGGTCGTTGGGCTCTATTCCGAAGATATCGTCGTTGAGCTTGACCTTCTTGGTCTCTTTTCCTTCCCTATTGTATACTGCGAGTTCCATTAGTTCTTCTCCAGGATTAAAAAAGCTCCCTTGCCGCCGGGCACGGCGCCCTTGACGATGAGCAGTGATTGTTCGGGTATGACTTTCAGTACTTGCACGTTCTCGATGGTCGTGCGGGCATCACCCATTTGGCCTCCCATGCGCATCCCTTTGAATACACGGCCGGGGTCGGACGCGCCACCGATGGAACCGGGAGCGCGAAGACGGTTGTGCTGGCCGTGGGTGGCTTGACCAACGCCACTAAAGCCGTGACGCTTTACGACACCTTGGAAGCCTTTTCCCTTCGAGCGTCCGGTGACGTCGATGTACTCGCCTTCCGTGAAAATGTCGACGGTGATCTCATCGCCGAGTTTGTATTCCTCCGCGAAGTTGGAAAACTCAACCAATCTTTGCTTGGGAGTTGTTTTCGCTTTTTGGAAATGCCCTTTCAGCGGAGCGGGAGTATTCTTCTCCTTCCTTTCACCGTAGCCCAATTGAAGGGACTCATAGCCCTCTTTGTCTGCGGTTTTCACTTGCGTAACAACGCAAGGACCGGCCTGAATGATCGTACAAGGCAGGTTTTTACCATCCTCGTCGAACATACCGGTCATTCCTATTTTCTTACCAATTAATCCAGGCATTTTCTCTTTTGATTAAGAATCAAACTTTTATTTCAACCTCCACCCCACTGGGCAGTTCGAGTTTCATCAGCGCGTCGATCGTTTTCGACGACGAGCTATAGATGTCTAAGAGGCGCTTATAAGCACACAACTCAAATTGCTCTCGAGCTTTCTTGTTGACGTGCGGTGAGCGCAAAACCGTATATATCCGCTTGTGAGTCGGCAGCGGTATGGGACCGCTTACTACGGCTCCGGTCGATTTTACCGTTTTCACGATTTTCTCGGCCGATTTGTCGACCAAATTGTGGTCGTAAGATTTTAGCTTGATGCGAATTTTTTGACTCATCGTTCTGTATCCGTGGGTGAATTAAGCTTCTACTTTTTTGCCTTTAACTTTGGCAATGACATCTTCGGCAACGTTCTTCGGGGCCTCTTCAAAATGTGAGAATTCCATCGTGGAAGTGGCGCGGCCTGAGGATATCGTACGCAACTGGGTCACGTAACCGAACATCTCCGACAGCGGCACCTTACCTTTTACCACCTTCGCACCGGCGCGGTCGCCCATGCCTTCGATGATGCCTCGGCGGCGGTTCAAGTCGCCAACGATATCGCCCATGTTTTCTTCAGGGGTCAATACTTCGATCTTCATGATAGGCTCAAGCAATACCGGCTTCGCTCTGGGTATGGCCGCACGGAATGCAGCCTTGGCAGCCAACTCAAATGAGAGTTGGTCGGAGTCGACCGCGTGGAAAGATCCATCGCGAAGGACTACCTTGAGGCTGTCCATTTGGAAGCCTGCCAAAACGCCGTTCTTCATGGCTTCCTTAAAGCCTTTCTCAATAGATGGGATAAATTCTTTGGGGATGTTTCCACCTTTGATTTCGTTGACGAAATCCAAGCCGGTTTTCTCGGTGTCATCCACCGGGCCAATGCTTAACACAATGTCGGCGAACTTACCGCGACCACCCGTTTGCTTCTTATATAACTCACGGTGGTCTATGGTGGCGGTGATGGCCTCCTTGTAGGTTACCTGAGGGGCTCCTTGGTTTACTTCAACTTTAAACTCGCGACGCAGGCGGTCCACCAATACGTCGAGGTGAAGTTCGCCCATTCCGCTGATGATCGTTTGTCCGGTCTCCTTATCGGTTTCCACCCTAAACGTGGGGTCTTCTTCCGAAAGTTTTGCCAAACCGGCGGCGAGACGGTCCAAGTCGACTTGCGTCTTGGGCTCTATCGCCAATCCGATAACCGGATCCGGGAAGTCCATCGATTCCAAAACGATGGGGTACTTCTCATTGCAGAGGGTATCTCCCGTTTTAATGTCTTTAAAACCAATCAAAGCTGCTATATCGCCGGCGGCGAGTTCATCGATTTGGTTTTGTTTGTTGGCGTGCATTTGAAAGATTCGCGAGATGCGTTCTTTTCTGCCCGTACGGGTATTGAGCACATAAGAACCCGAAGGCAATACACCGGAATAAGCGCGTGTGAAGCACAGTCGGCCTACAAAGGGATCGGTGGCGATTTTGAACGCCAAAGCCGCAAACGGCTCGTCGGCTGAAGGCTTGCGGGACTCTTCGGCACCGGTGTCGGGGTTTGTTCCGGTGATGGCTTCCACGTCGGTGGGTGCCGGCAAAAGCTCCATAACCATGTCGAGCATGGCTTGAACGCCTTTGTTTTTAAACGCCGATCCGCACATCATGGGCACCACCTTGTTGGAGATGGTCGCCTCGCGCAGGGCATTCAGAATTTCGCGTTCGGTCAAAGACTCCGAGTCTTCGAAAAATTTCTCCAAAAGCGTATCGTCGAATTCGGCAACGGCTTCCAGTAGTTTCTCGCGGTGCTCGTGTGCCTCTTCGACCATGTCTTCGGGCACGGGTATCTCTTCGAAGGTCATGCCCAGGTCTTCTTCATGCCAGATGATACCGCGGAAGTTGATCAAATCAACCACGCCTTTAAAATCATCTTCTCCACCGCCGATGGGCAGTTGCAGGGGCAAGCCATGGCTGCCGAGCATGTCGCGCACTTGTTGGCAAACCCCGAGAAAATCCGCACCTTGACGGTCCATTTTATTTACGAACCCGATACGCGGTACGTTGTAGTTGTTGGCTAGTCGCCAGTTCGTTTCCGATTGAGGCTCCACGCCGTCAACGGCACTGAACAAAAACACCAAACCATCCAATACGCGCAGCGAGCGGTTCACTTCTACGGTGAAGTCCACGTGGCCCGGAGTGTCTATGATGTTGACGTGATACAGTTGCTCGCGGTACTTCCAGTTCAAGGTAGTAGCAGCGGAGGTGATGGTGATGCCGCGCTCTTGCTCTTGCTCCATCCAGTCCATGGTCGCCGAGCCCTCGTGGGTCTCACCCAATTTATGGCTGATACCGCCATAATATAGGATGCGTTCCGTGGTTGTGGTTTTCCCCGCGTCTATATGTGCCGCGATTCCAATGTTTCGCGTGTATCTCAGGTCTCTTTTCGCCATTGCTTGGTCTGTCTTTTTCTACTGTTCCTCTTTATTCCGCTTGGGTCGATGTATCGTTCAGGGTATTCTTAGAATCTGAAGTGCGAGAATGCCCGGTTGGCTTCCGCCATTCGGTGTGTATCTTCTTTTTTCTTGAAGGCTGCACCTTCGCCGTTGGCCGCAGCCATTATCTCATTGGCCAGGCGCAGGCTCATGGTTTTCTCATTGCGCTTTCGCGAATATCCAATCAACCATTTCATGGCCATCGACAGTCTGCGGCTATCGCGTACCGGCTGTGGTATCTGAAAAGTGGCCCCACCCACGCGTCGGCTTTTTACTTCCACGGCGGGCGTCACATTGGTCAGTGCTTTCTTCCACACTTCAATACCCGGCTCTTCACTCTTCTCGTCCACCATCGAAAGGGCGTCGTAAAAGATGCTGTAAGAGAGGTTTTTCTTGCCCTGAAGCATCATGTTGTTGACAAACTTGGTCACCAACACATCGTTGAACTTCGGATCGGGCAGCGTAATGCGCTTTTTGGCTGTTTTCCTTCTCATGATTCTAGATACCGATTAGTTCTTCGGTTTTTTGGTTCCATACTTCGATCGTCGCTGGGTTCGGCCATCCACACCCGCAGTGTCGAGCGCACCGCGTACAATGTGGTACCGCACGCCCGGCAGGTCTTTTACACGACCCCCACGCACCAGCACAATACTGTGTTCTTGCAAGTTATGTCCCTCACCGCCGATATAGGCGTTTACCTCTTTACCGTTGGTCAGGCGCACACGTGCCACCTTCCTCATCGCCGAGTTCGGTTTTTTGGGAGTGGTGGTATACACGCGCACGCATACGCCGCGGCGCTGCGGGCACGAAGTCAATGCGGCCGATTTGCTCGTTTTGGGCTTGCTCGACCTTCCCTTGCGTACTAGTTGCTGTATGGTTGGCATATCTTGTAAAATTGCTCGTAATCCGTCATTTAGCACTGTTATATGATTCCCCGTCGGATTATTGGGGGTGCAAATGTACAAGAATTAAAGAATAAACCAACAGGTGTGAACAATATTTTTCCCCCGGTCGCCATTGATTTTGGTGCATCCCCGTATCAAGCGGTGGCTGTGATTTCTGAAGTCCCGGATGAAAATGGAAATACGCGGATGGCGCATAATTAAAAATCCTGTGAAGGCCTCTCTTTTAAGTACCGTTTCGCGGGATTTGCATTCCTCTTCCTTTTCAAGGTGATTTCGGAAAGACTACGCCATTGGGTTTTCCATTTTTGGGCGCACCCCTGATCCCCCTCGGCGGACAACAATTGCATATTTTTAGTTCATTATCCGCAGACGGTTCATTCCCGTCCTTTTATGCCGGGTCGGTCTGCCGCCTATATCTCCCTCTGCGCGTGGGGCGAGTCGCAACGACGAGAGACGAGCTTCTTCGTCGCTGCCTCTCGTCGGCGCCACGCATCCCACCCGCAGAGGGAGGATGCCGGCGTTCGCCCTCGCGCAAACCGCATTACATATAAGTAGTGTCTGTCAATACAGTCATGTGTCCGGGTCAAAAAGTCCAAGAGCAGGGCTTGTACTGAGCCTGTCGAAGTGGCTTGTGAAGCCTCCATAATGAACAGGATTTTGTCAACGTTTTTCAAATTAACCTTCGACGATTCACTTTTGGCAGCAGAGTGTGGCGAAAATCCGAAAAAGGAGGGCAAAACATCCACACTTCACCGGACACTTCTAAAACATCGAAGAAAAACACCTTCTTGGCCATAATCATTCGGCACGCTGATACATAGGTAATTATAGCAAAAACTTCAGTGATTGTAACCGATCGATTTGAACTTGGCAAACGGTTTGGAATGCATGTCCTGTATACCAAGAGGTTCGCTAGCTTTGCGGCCTCAAAAAAACAATCCAACTAATTTAAAAAAAACCGCTGACAATATGAAAAAGCGAAACTTATTTACCTTGGGGCTCTTGGGAGCTTCCATACTATTAATGACCTCTTGTAGCGACGACGACGACGAGCCGGCACCTCTCGGACCCACCCTTAGCGTAACGGAAACCACCAATGGAGTAAACCCCGGTGATTTGACCATCACTGAAGGTGAGCCCTTGATCTTTGCCTGGGACGCGCGAAGAGGCGACAACGACCTGAAGACTTTCCGCGTATCGACCAGCGGTGTAAACTCCGTATCGCCCATTCCAAACAGCTACAAAGGAAAAACCTTTCCCTACACTGTAGAGAACACAAACAAAGAAATATATGTCGACACGTTGGGCTTTAACAACGCCGGCAACAACATCGGAATGACTTCATACACCTTTTCCATTGAAGACAAATTGGGAACCACTCGATCGGTAACGTTTGATGTAACCGTGGAAGCTTCGGAAAGCAATACCCCCCTCACCGATCCACAGAACTTCACTTGGTATCGTGCGGGTGGTGGCGTCGGAACAGGTTTGAGCCAATTTGGCCTCAAATGGACTTCCAACTCAACCACCTCGGCAATCATTGCCATCAACGAAGGAACCAAAATGGTAACCCTAACCAACAACGACTGGGTGATCATTGCAACGCAAGAAGAATTGGGAATAGCTGTTGACAACGGTACGGAAATCACACAATACACCGGAGTATCGGTTCAGCAAAGCGGAACATACAGCGACGTATTGGGAGTGGACTACAACGGCACCTATTATATCCTGAAGATAGAGCAAAGTACCGTAACGACGAGTGACTCCGGTACGAATGTTACCATCCTCGGCGAGTACAAAAAATAATTTCGGGGCATATTGAGATGCCACCGAAAGGCTTAAGCCAAGTACCAATGAAAAGCGCGGATGTAAAATCCGCGCTTTTTTTTTGGCCTTACTAGATCCTTTTACGCAAGATTGAAATCATCTTGAATGCAGAGGATTGTAAGTCTAAAATCGCAGGATTACAAATCCTGCGAAACACAAACGAAACATTCATTCTCTCTTCTCGAGTACCACGTTTCGCAGGATGTGCAATCCTGCGACGCACCAAGAATATCCCATCCCCCTCCGCCTGGCAGAATTTTCAATTTGACGACGCAGGATTGCAAATCCTGCGAAGCACACATTAAAAGTGAAATCGCTCTCTATTCATCTCGCAGGATTGCAAATCCCGCGAAGCACACATTAAAAGTGAAATCGCCCTCTATTCATCTCGCAGGATTGCAAATCCTGCGAAGCACACCAACGAAACAATTCTTCTCGCTTTTAGAGTATCCCGTTTCATAGGATTGCGGATCATGAACGTTGCGTGAGGGGGGACGCCGGCATCCTTTTCTCGTTTTCGGCTTGGGGACGGCCGACGAGGCGGGGCGATTTTATGAGCCCCCGCAGCGGCGTGCCGACCCCGCCGAAAACGCGAAAAGATACAGGCGGAAGACCGACCCCGGCACGAGAGAGGTGAAGAAGGTGGGAAAGGCGGAGAAGCTTGCCAAGTACGGAGAAGGTGGAAGGGATCTGCCGGGGGCACGCCCAAAATCCAAAAAATATAAGAATGGGAGCCGAGGGAGAGGGTTCGGCAATCGGGTGAACATGCTTACTTTTGTGGCAATGGATTATTTGGAAAAATTGAACGAGCCGCAACGCGAGGCGGTGAAGTATACCGAGGGGCCGTCGATGGTGATTGCGGGAGCCGGTTCGGGCAAAACGCGCGTGCTGACATACCGCATCGTGCACCTGATCAAAAAGGGTGTGGATCCTTTCAATATACTGTCGCTGACCTTTACCAACAAGGCGGCGCGAGAAATGAAGAATCGGATTGCGGAAATGGTGAACCCAAGTGAGGCGCGAAATATCTGGATGGGGACTTTTCACAGCGTCTTCGCCCGTATACTGCGCATAGAAGCGGAAAAGATCAACTATTCTCCGCGGTTTACCATCTACGATACGGCTGACAGCAAGAGCCTCTTGAAGAGCATCATCAAGGAAATGGGCCTCGACGATAAGCTCTATAAAGTGGGGTCTGTGCAAAACCGCATCTCGGCTGCGAAAAACAACCTGATATCGCCAAACGCATACCGCGAGAACTTGGAAATAATGGCGGAAGACGAGACCTCCGGCCGCAAGCACGTGGTGGACATCTACACGGAATACAACCGACGCCTGTTCAAAGCGGACGCGATGGATTTCGACGATTTGCTGTATAAAACGAACGTGTTGCTCCGCGATTTTCCCGAAGTCCTCCACAAGTACCAGCACAAGTTTAAGTACCTGCTGGTAGACGAGTACCAGGACACGAACTTCAGCCAATACCTGATCGTGAAAAAATTGGCGGCGCTGAACGAAAACCTGTGCGTGGTGGGTGACGACGCGCAAAGCATCTATGGCTTTCGCGGGGCCAACATCCAAAACATCCTGAACTTCAGAAAAGACTATCCGGACTATAAACTCTTCAAACTCGAGCAGAACTATAGGTCTACCAAGACCATCGTGGCTGCGGCGAACAGCGTAATCGACAAAAACCGCGACCAAATTCAGAAGACGGTTTGGACGGATAACGACAGCGGGGAAATCATCCGCGTGGTGCGTTCGCTGTCGGACAACGAGGAGGGGATGTTCGTGGCCAACGACATTTTTCAAGACAAGAACAACGCGCATCTCGACAACAAGAGTTTTGCCATACTCTACCGCACCAACAGCCAGAGCCGCTCGATGGAGGAGGCGCTGCGCAAGGTCAACATCCCCTACCGCATATACGGCGGACAGTCTTTTTATCAGCGCAAGGAGGTAAAAGACCTATTGGGGTATTACCGACTGACGGCCAACCCCAACGACGAGGAGGCGCTGAAACGCGTCATCAATTACCCGGCGCGGGGCATCGGCAAGACGACGCTGGAGAAAATCACCATTCTGGCGGCGGAAGAGCAAGTGAGCCCGTGGGACGTGCTGACCAAGCACGCGAACAAATTGCCGATAAACGCCGGGGCGCGCAACAAGCTCTCGGATTTCGTAACGATGATCCGCAGTTTTGCCGCGCAACTCGAGACCGAAAATGCTTTTGCGCTGGCCGAACACATCGCCAAGAGCACCGGACTGCTCGGCGAACTCTATTCGGACAAGAGCCCGGAGGGTTTGAGCCGGTTTGAGAACATCCAAGAATTGTTAAACGGTATCAAGGAATTTACCGAGAGCGATCAACCGGAATTCGACGGACGCAAGCCGACGCTAAGCGAATTTTTGATGGACGTGGCGCTGCTGACCGACGCCGACCAAGATGACGGCGACGACGACAAGGTGCAGATGATGACCATCCACGCTTCCAAGGGGCTGGAATTTCCTCGTGTGTACATCGTGGGAATGGAAGAAAATCTTTTTCCCTCTCAAATGGCCCTTTCGGAACGCAGCGAATTGGAAGAAGAGCGACGGTTGTTTTACGTCGCCCTGACCAGGGCCGAGCAAAAGGCCACGCTGACCTATGCCACCAGCCGCTACCGATACGGAAGTTTGAACTACTGCGAGCCGAGTCGATTTATCGATGAGCTCGACCCGCGCTACATCGAATTGCCGGCGGGAATCCCGAGCCTCGGGGCGAAGGCCGATTTCGACGAGCGTCCATGGGAAGGATTGGGTGCAGGCAAACGGCAATATGCCGGAAGCGGCCGGAGCGGTCGCAGTGGAGCCGGAACGCAAAAAAGTGAACCCTCCGTACCGAGCAACCTGAAACGGATGGATAAAACGGTGGGCGACCCCGGTGAAATTCAAGAGCCGGGCACCGTTACCGCGGGCACCAAAGTGAATCACGTCAAATTTGGCAAAGGCAAGGTGCTGGCCGTGGAAGGCACGCCGCCCAATGAAAAGGCGACCGTATTTTTTCCGGCTGTAGGGCAAAAACAACTCCTGTTGAAATACGCCAAGCTCCAGGTGATGGACTGATTGGGCCCTGCGGCAGGTCATGGGATTTTCGGGAGGATCCCATATCTCGGTCGGCAGTTTATCGACACAAACCGGTGCACCATTCAATTTTTTAAAAGTTTGTGAGAACGGCAAAAACGGTATTGAACCAAAGAATTTTCGGTGAACCGCTCTTCACTGCCCGCACCGGTCACGCGCATTAATGTCCGTCCATAAAGTCCAATAGCTGCGTTGCTCTCCCCCTTGAAATCCGCATTTGCATGAGTACCCTGTGGTTTTAATGAGCTTCGAAAGCCATGCTCTTGGACTTTCTGAACCGGACACAGAACTGTATCGAGAAACACGAATTAAACGCCTCGCTTTGTATGCCTGTCGAAAACCCTCCAAATCGCCCCCGAGTGCATGGGGTATTTTCCTATCTTTGTTTCCCGTAGTTACACCTGTAAATTTTTGGGATTCATGGGCCATAGTACCAAGTACATTTTCGTAACCGGCGGGGTCACCTCATCACTGGGCAAAGGCATTATATCGGCATCATTGGCCAAACTCCTCCAAGGGCGGGGCTATTCGGTGACGATTCAAAAACTCGACCCTTACATCAACATAGATCCGGGGACTCTCAACCCCTATGAGCACGGCGAGTGCTACGTAACCGAAGACGGCGCGGAAACGGATTTGGACTTGGGCCACTACGAGCGGTTCCTCAACATAAAAACATCTCAGGCCAACAACATCACCACGGGGCGTGTGTACCAAAACGTGATCAACCAAGAGCGCCGCGGCGACTACTTGGGCAAAACCGTTCAGGTGGTACCCCACATCACCGACGAGATCATCCGTTGTGTCAAGCTCTTGGGCAACACCCACGACTATGATTTCGTGGTGACCGAAATTGGCGGCACCGTGGGCGACATCGAATCCCTACCTTATATAGAGGCCGTGCGCCAGCTCAAATGGGAGCTCGGCAAAGACTGCGTCGTCATCCATCTCACCTTGGTGCCGTATCTGGCCGCCGCGGGAGAATTGAAGACCAAACCCACCCAGCACAGTGTGAAAGCGCTGCTGGAGCTCGGGGTGCAACCCGACATCTTGGTGTGTCGCACCGAACATGACCTCACCCGCGACCTGCGCCAGAAAATCGCCAAATTTTGCAACGTCTCCGAAAGTGCGGTCATCGAATCCATCGACGCCGAGACCATTTACGACGTGCCGCTGATGATGGAACACGAGGAACTGGACCGGGAAGTGTTGGAACACTTGGGACTGAACGCCGACGGGCACGCGGACTTGACCCATTGGAGAAACTTTTTGCAGCGCCACAAAAACCCCAAGGCCGAAGTGAAAGTCGGGCTGGTGGGCAAGTATATAGAATTGAAAGACTCCTACAAATCGATTGTCGAATCGCTGATCCACGCCGGTGCGGCCAACGAAGTAAGGGTAGATCTAAAATGGATTCACAGCGAGGACATCACCGAAGAAAACGTGGCGAGCACGCTCGGAGGTCTCTGCGCAATCTTGGTTGCACCCGGTTTTGGCGAACGCGGAATCGAAGGCAAGATCGAAGCTGTGCGCTATGCGCGCGAGCAAGGCATTCCCTTTCTGGGTATTTGCCTGGGCATGCAATGCGCGG
>CAJDXB010000195.1_pt1 | contig 12832 bp, 12 predicted proteins | sample 7391691 | NCBI WGS metagenome assembly CAJDXB01 (sample SAMEA7055747, study PRJEB34461) | soil metagenome | biome: terrestrial ecosystem; feature: Peninsula; material: soil | place: Antarctica | collected 2016 | reverse complement strand
AGCCGCTGCCCAACCGTAAGGCCGAACAGCGACTTCTCCCCTTAAACTAAACGTTTAATATCAGGAATTTTTTATGTCTTCTGAGTTATTTCACTTATTCCACTACGAGTTTCTTGGTCACTGATTGCCCCTCATGGATGGCTTGGACGAGGTATAAACCGGACTGAAGCGTTGTGCCTGCCATGGTGTTGGGCTCCATGTGAGAGAAGTTCAAGTTGGCGGTTCGGTTGATTTTTCCGGTGAGGTCCATCACTATAATTTCTACATTTTCTCGGCTGCCTTTCATGCGCATCTGTATCGGTTGGCCCGAAGCGATGGGCTGAGGGAAAATTTCGAGGTTGAGTGGGTAAGTTTTTTCGCCGAATCCGATTTTGCACTCGGCACCCCAATCAGTCCAAGAACTTTCGACCGAGGCGCGGCATTTAACGGTGTAGGTTTCTTGGAAATCGAGCATGGCGAGTAGTTCGGTACTTATTTGGTGTGTTGGGGAACTCAGGGTCAACTTCGATTTCGCGGGTGAATTTGTAGTGAATTGTATCTCATATACGGTGGCGCCGGGGATAGGTTGCAAAGAAATGACGTCGTTTTGCGGATCGATGAAATTATTGCCACACCACGGGTCTGTAAGGGTGGTGGTGAAGCCTTTGTCCTCGATGGTCAACCCACAAGTAGAGCCGTAAGGTCCCCAATTGTTTTGGTATTTGATTCGCGCCGATACGATATAGGTTAGACCGGACCGGAGACCGTCATTTGTATCGACAATGGTGTAGTTTGGACCACTTGAATAGAGGTTGGAGCGGGTAATACAAAACCAATTTCGCAAACCGCTCCTTCGCCTGAAGGAAATTCGGGGTGTAGCGCTTTTACGCTTACCGCATAGATTTTGTCGGGTCGGATGAGCGAAATGGATGTGGGTAGGAAGTATGGCAACTCGGTATCGAAGGTGAATCCATCCGTAGAACCGTTCGTTGGATTGAACTCCCAACGGTAGCCCTGGCTTTGGGCGACCGGGTTGCAGTGTACTTGTGTGGCGATTCCCACTTGGGATTGGCCGCAGAATGCCGGTGTCAACATCGTCGCATCGAGGGTGTCGCACCCTTCGGATGGAATGATCAGCGTATCGGTTAAAGTGCAATAATGGGCATCCAATACCGAGAGGGGATATTGTCCGGCGGCGAGATTGCCGAAAGTTGTTGCGGTGAATGTGTTTCCACCCGAAGTGATCTGATACGGCGGACTACCGCCGGATATGGCCAAGACGACGCTTCCGGTGGAGGCGGGGCCACAATCATCGGGCACGAGGTCTTGAAATTCGAGGGTGAGCGGGTCGGGTTGGCCCAAAACGATTTGGCGGAAAGTGGTGCATTCTTCCGAAGTCACCGATACATTGTAAGTTCCCGCCGTGAGACCATCGATGGAAAGTGTTGTGGCGCCTGTACTCCAAGTCACGTCGTAGTCCGCACCGTTGGTGCTCACTTCAATGGTGATGGATCCATCGTTCATTCCGGAACAAGAGGGCGGTGTAATATCGACGATGGAAATGGCGAGATTATCGCACGGAATACAATCATCCTCGGGGTCATCGTTGCATGTACCGCAATCGTCATAATAAGCTGATCCTCCCCAAACGCCTGCACAATCTTGTACGCAGTCGTCTTCGGGGTCATCGTTGCAAGTGCCGCACTCATCGTAATAAGCCGAACCACCCCAAACTCCGGCGCAGTCTTGTACGCAATCGTTGTTGGGATTCGTGTCGCATGTTCCGCACTCGTCGATATATGCGGTTCCATTCATCGTGCCTTCGCAATCGTAGCAACTGTCCCAGTCATCGGGATCGTTGTCGTTGCAATCCGTGGCGTTGTCCACATAGCCTTCGGGAGCCGAACAGGCCATGATAGAATCGTCGGGGTCGCCGTGTCCGTCTCCGTCTGTATCGGCGTACCAAAGACTCGGCTCGGCAACGGTGATATAATTGTTTTTGATTTCGACATGGCTGCCGAATGCATTGGTTGCGGTGAGGCGCACCTTATATTGTCCCGGCTCATTGTACAGAATGCCGGTGGGATTTTCTACCGATGAATTAAACGGCTGGCCACCAAAGAACTTCCATTCAAATGCGTTGGGCTCGCCCTCTGAGGTTTGTGTGAAGTTCACGGTTTCACCTGAGCATGGGTTCGTGTTTGATGCATGGAAGTCCGCTACCGGAGGTGTTCCTTCCACGCCGAGGCAAAACAATTTTGATTCTTCCGAGCCGAACTGCCCGCCGGAAGCGAGTACATTTCCATCGCCATCGAGTATTTTGTAAGAGCCTTGTCCGTTTTGGCAACAAATGCCGTTGCCGCCGGCATCTAAAATCATGAAGTCGTAACACCCATCCGGCAGGCACAGGCCGGTGTTTCGAATGCTTCCCGCTTGATTGTTTGCATATGGTCCGCCTTGGGCCACGGTGTTTTGGTTTTCGTCCAATACTTTCCACGTGGTTTCGGCACCCGAATTATCGAGGGTGATGCTCACCGTGGCGGAATTTCCGTTTTGGAGGGCCGTGTATTGAGATTCCGATCCGTCATTGGAGGGATCGAGATCGGCGAGTCCATTGGGTTGATGGCTTTCCGCCTTGAGTGTTTGCGTTCCCCAGCCACCCTCTATGGCCGGAAGGGTCAATGTGGTGGATTGTCCTTGTGTAAGTACGCCGGTCCAGGGTAAAGTATGCCATGAACCCGAAGTTCTGTATCGAATGGTCGCTGAAGAGATGGTGGTGGAACCGAGATTTGACAGGGTTACCTGAGGCGAAATTTCAGAAGAGCAAATGTGTCCGGTCGGAGCTGAAATGTCGGTGATGCCTGCATCGGCTGCCACCGTTTCCACGGGAACGCACCCATTGGAATTGATCAGGTTTTGCCGCGCGTTCAAAGCGGTCATGCGCATGCGGTCGCGTTGTCCGGCGGTAAACTTGTCTTTGCATATCTCCGAGGTATAGTCCATGTAGTTTTCCACTTGTTGGGTTCCATTGCAGGCCGGACTGTAACAGTTGGAGCTGTTAATGGTCGGTGGTGTATCACAGACGCGGTGACCTTGCAATTCGCAGTCGGTCTCCGTGCAGCTCATGCCTTGGAATGTATGGTAGAGCGCCAAACCGTGACCGACTTCGTGGGTGAGTGTCCGGTTGCGGTTGGTGTACGACTTCAACGTACCCGTTGTACCGATGGCATTAAACAACAGCACGACCCCATCGAGAGGGGAAGTGGTGGGGAAGTAAGCGTAGCCTTGGATACCCGAACCTCCGTTGTTGTTTTCAATTGCACACACCACCCAGATATTGTAGTATTCTTGATTGGGCCAGCGCGAAAGATTCTTGACGGCCATTTCATCGGCACCGTATCCATAGACAGCGCTAATTCCGTTGTCGCAATATTTGGGAACTCCACAGCCGCTTACGCGATTTATGCCGTTGGTCGGATTTCCATCGGGGTCGCGCTCGGCGAGACAAAATTCGATGCCGGAATCCACTCCACCGCCGTCGCCATTGGTACCGGGCATCTTGCGATAATCTTCGTTAATCGCGGTAATGGCGCTCAATACTTGTTCGTCGGTGATGTTGGTTCCAACGCCGTATGGCTCACCTTTGTGGATGATGTGTATCACCAAAGGGATGGTCAGGATTTCTTGTGATTTGGCTTGACCGGAATGTTTTCCGGCTTGCAGTGCTTCCGTGAGTGCGGCCTCTCGGGCGATTTGCTCGGCGCGATAAACCGGGTCTTCATTCATGAGTTTGTCATGAATTTCGGAATGCGCGCATTGGTCTTCGGCCTCGGGATTGAGGTATTCGTTCGGTATGGTGGCATGGCCGTTTTGCGCGGCGCCATTCGGTCCGAATGTAATGAAAAACAATAGAAAAAGAGCGGGGAGTATATTTTTAGTCATGGTCTCGTAATGCAGATCACGACTTTTTACTCTTATTTTCCCCTATGGGTTACTTATCGGCCGGTAGATTTGATGAATGGTGGGTTTTGTTCGCTCGAATTCAATTTTACCGGTGACGAATGGCTTTTTCGATTTCGTCCCACATCGCGGGGGGAACTTGTTCGAGTTGGTTGAATTGTCCGGCACCTTTGAGCCATTCCCCACCGTCGGGTTGAGAGGGACGCGTTTCTCCAAGGCCAATTTGTCTTTGAGCGGTCCGGGCACCAAGCGTTCCCAAGCGCCTTTGGTCGGGAAAGGCCCCGGGGCGATGGCGTTGAAACGTATTTTATACTTGGCCCATTCCACGGCGAGACTTCGCGTCATGGCCAATACGCCGGCTTTGGCACATGCCGACGGCACTACGTAACCCGAGCCCGTAGACGCATAGGTGGTTACAATATTCAACACGGTCGCCGGTTGTTCCTGTTTGATCCAATGCTTTCCGAAGGTGAGCGTGCAGTTTACCGTTCCCTTCAACACAATATCGATAATGACCGAGAAGGCATTGAGGCTCAGCCGCTCGGTGGGGCTGATAAAATTACCCGCCGCATTGTTGAGCAATCCGTCCACATGTTGGAATTTGTCGAGGGACACTTGAAGCAAATTTTTTACGTTTTCCTCATCGCGTACATCGCATTGCACCGCCAACACGGGAGTTTTGGTCTCCGCTTCAATTTCTTGGGCCGTCTTCTCCAAAACGTCCAAACGTCGGCCGGCGATTACAATGTTCGCGCCGAGTTTGGAATAATAGGTGGCCATGGCTCGTCCAAGCCCGGTTCCACCACCGGTCACGACGATGGTTTTGTCGCGCAAAACCTTATCTTTAAACATTGGGTCGGTATATTTCATGGTGCCTCGAATGGGGTTGAAAAGCCGAAATTAGTCAAATTGAATTGGAAAGACGAGTAGTATGAAAATACAGTATCCGGCAAAAGTCGTGGTCGCATGGGCGGAAGCCATCGACGGAAATAAAAAAATCAGGGAATGGCTTTTGACCAATGGCTACCGCGAGTTAGGTGTTTTTGTATTTGCATTGCACAACAAGAAAGACGCGAAGCAGTGGCTCTTGGAAAATAAGTTTCCCCATCTGGCGGCTACGATTGCGGGAGCCGAGGGGGACAAAAACGCGGTGGAATGGCTGGAAAAACATAACTTTGATGTCTTGGCCAAAGTCGCTCGTGTGGGCGATGGAGACGAAACATCGTTCGAATGGCTTGTACATCATGAGCACCGAGAAATGGCGATTTTGGGAAAGAGAATCCAAGGGGTCAAGGACATGATCGAACGCGATAACAACGATGTACACAAAATCAGCAAAGAATAAAATTGACCGAATCTCAACCTCGAAACACCAATAATATAACAAACATGAAAACCATGCGAAACATCATCATCCCTTTTTTGGCCTTATTTTTTGGAATGGCAACGACCGTTCAAGCTCAAGACAATACCGAGCGTCCAAGTCCGGCCCGAACTATAACTGCTCAAACTCCCGCGGGTGAAATTATCATTGACTACAGCTCACCCGGCGAAAATAGGTGGGAAACTCATCCCCGCCGGAAAATATAGCTTGTTCACCATCCCCGAGAAAGATGAATGGACCGTGATCCTCAATTCCATATGGGATCAATGGGGCGCTTATAATTACGACTCGAATCAGGATGTCGTTCGCTTCAAGGTGAAGCCCGAGATGGTCGATGAAAGCCAAGAACGTCTGCAATACACCGTATCACCCAATGGGGACGTCGTTATGGCTTGGGAAAAACTGCGTGTGCCCTTTAGGGCCGAGTGACCGAATCGGATGGCATCGCTTTGCCAAAAATGATGCCCAAAGAATCACGCAAGTGTTCGTGTTGGGTTTCGTTTTGTTGCCAATACGTAGACTTGATGGTCTTGGTAAGGGTAGCGGTCGTAGTATAAACATTTATTGAATCTGCAGCCAAGCCTCGTGCCTTTTCTTCGAAACCGAGATTCACTCTCGCATCGGATGGTCATGGTGCGTTTTAATTCCGGGTAGGTCAGCTTGTATGTGTAAAACTCTTGTTGTTGACCTCCCTTATCACTGACTTGAAGAAACAGACTGGCCTGAGCTTCGTAGTGCTTCATCGCCCGGTGATTCAATCGGAGGAATTCCAGCGAGGGGATCATCTTGATCTTGCCCAATGGTAGGGTTTGCGGGTCGAGGCGAATGCGGTTCCATAAATCATCTTCCAAGTATGTGGACGGGATTTCGTAGATTTTGTCTCCTTCAGATTGGAAATATGAAAACTGGGAAAACTCTAAGTTTCGACCCCGCGTATTGAGTTGCATATACACTTGCCCGCACCAATCTTGTGATGAAAAAGCCACCTTCAAACTCGCGGGATGAGTGAAGTAATCAACAGGAGTAAAGGCACTCGTCATCAAGGAATAGTCGTAAATACCCGTTGTGAATCGTTTGAGGTAGTTGAGCTTCATTATAGACAAGGAACTTTTGTCCCCGAATTCTTTTTTGACCTGCCGATAGGGTAGAAAATCTTCGGTGACGAAAATCATGATGGCCTCACCTCGTCGCGGTTCTCCATAGCGGCTTTGAACAAGCTCGAATCGGTTGAGCTCTGCCGCATCCGCATACCAGTAATTTTGAAATTCTTCGGGGGGGACATATACCCTTTCTTTCTTTTTCGGTTTGTTCTCTTGAGCATCGCAAGAACTCATGCCGACAATGGTCAGCATGAGAAAGAGCCCGTGGATAAAGACGTTAGGGTATTTCATGGGTAGTCTCATATGTAGTCTGATATGGTGAACTGAGGTGCCGTCCCCTCTGTACAAGGTAGCGAAACAAAACGATATCTATCAAGGTATGAGCGATACATGCAGCCCAGATTCCTTGCCACTCCACCAAGTACCCGAGTATTGCGATCACCGCGGTCATGTACAAGCCGTAAACGGATATCTTCCATTGAAAGGGATTGAGGTAACCGTGGATGGCGACGAAGATAAGTGCCGTAAGCCAAATACCCAATAGCGGCTGGACCGCTCCGCGAAACAGCAACTCCTCACCGAAACCGGCGCAAATGGATAGAAATACGATCGCCGGCCCGGACAGACGGAGACCGTGGATCATTCGCGAATATTTTTTTTCGATCGAACGCATGAAAGGCCTACGAACTACCCACCAAGCGCCGCCGCCGGCGGTAAGTCCCACAGCTATGCCGATGATCAACTGTTGCCACAAAGGAGCACTCGATCGCGTCATCACTTCCACAGGCTCGGAGGTGAACCAACGCAGTATAAACCAGCCCAGCAGCGGAAAGCCGATCAGTGTCACCAACCCGGCAAAGTATAAACGTCTCACCATGGCATTTCCGGCCCATCGTTTTCATCGTCATCCTCTTCGGCGGAAAACATGCCGGCCAGTATTCCGTTGAAGCTTACGCTCTCTTCGAGATTCGATTTGTTGAGCAGAGAAAACTCCGCCAAGCCATGCAAAACGAGTTCCATCACGCGTGAAAGACTGTTCGCATCGGCGTTCGGAAAATACTTTTTCGCCACCGCATTCAATCCTTTCACCTTATCCAACTCGGCACGGTAGTTTTTTTCAGAGAGATCCGCCGGCAGGTTCACTTCCGTGTTTTCGACGTATGCGATGATTTGCGTGTATGGATTCTCCTCCGCTTTGCGCTTTCTGAGTCGTTCGGGATTGGGAAAGTATTTGGCAAAAGTATGGCGCAGCGCCTTGTTGATCAGGCTATATGCCACATTTACGGCACCTTCTTGTTCGCCTTCGTATACCAATTCCACTTTTCCCGTGATGGCGGGAACCACAGCCTGCAGATCGCCGATACGCGCCGTACCTGTGGATTCGTCGTTGAGCAACATCCGTCTTTCCACCGCGCCAACCAAAAGTTCGTAGGCTGAAATTCCCAGCCGCGCCGACACCCCGCTTTTCTGGTCGATGTATTCATTGTTTCTCGCTTCCACGGCGATTTGCTCGATCAACAAGGCCAGGAGTTTTGGCACCTCGATCGATTTGCGCTGTAAGTCGCTCAGCACGGCCTCTTGAGCGGTTATCGCCGAGGACACCTCGATGTCGTCGGGATAATGAGTGAGTATCTGGCTCTGAATGCGGTCCTTGAGAGGAGTGATAATCGCACCGCGGTTCGTGTAGTCCTCCGGGTTGGCCGTAAACACGAAAAGCACGTCGGGATGGAGGCGCAGTTTAAATCCTCGGATCTGAATATCGCCCTCCTGCAGAATGTTGAACAGAGCAACTTGGATACGCGGTTGCAAATCCGGCAATTCGTTGATGACAAAAATGCCGCGATGGGCCCGTGGGATGAGCCCGAAATGGATAACTCGCTCGTCGGAATAATCGAGCTTGAGGTTGGCTGCTTTGATAGGATCGGTGTCTCCGATGAGGTCGGCCACCGTCACATCCGGCGTAGCCAGCTTCTCGGTATAACGCTCTGATCGGTGTATCCATTCGATGGGGGTGTCGTCGCCCTTTTCTGCGATCAAGTCATGGGCATACCTCGAGATGGGCTGCAAGGGATCATCGTTGATGGGCGAACCGGCGATGGCCGGCACGTACTCGTCAAGGAGATCGGTAAGTTGTCTCGCCATCCGCGTTTTTGCTTGCCCACGCAATCCGAGAAAGTTGATGTTGTGCCGAGCGAGAAGGGCCCGCTGAACTTGCGGAAATACGGTATGCTCATAACCGTGGATACCTTCGAAGATATCGCTTCCTTCACGTAAACGCGTGATGAGATTTTCGCGAATCTCGTCGCGAATATTTTTTGGTCGGTATGTGGTGGATTTGAGTTCCCCCAAGGTGGTTGGCTTGCCTTGTTCTTTCTGTTTTTGCGCAGTTTTAGCACTCATGCTCTTTGTACCTTTGTTCCGTTTTTATTCAAATTTCAAATCCCCCAATGCCAATGATTCCACGTGAAATGGCATCTCGTTCAGCTACCCGATCTCACTTGCTTTTTCCGATGGCATGTCTCGCATCGGTCTTGACATTCGCCGCTTGTGAGACAGGTTCTACCGACGGATCCCATGCGCACACCGTGGAAATACGCGGCGAAGCGCAAGGTACAACCTATTCGGTAAAATACATCGATTCCGTGAATGTGGAACCCGCCGAAATCGACTCCATTTTATTGGAGATCGATCATTCGCTTTCCGCTTGGGATGACGCATCCGTGCTGTCGGCATTTAATCGATCCGACACCATCACCATACGCGACAGCCTTTTTCTGCGGGCCTTTTGGCTGGGACGCGCCATCAGTGGGCGTACGTCGGGAGCTTTTCACCCCATGATCATGCCCTTGGTGCGCGCTTGGGGATTTGGCCCCGAGGGCGGGCAACTGAAAGAAGGGGCCAATCTTGATTCGCTGATGGCCCTCGTGACTTTTGACTTTACCGCACATCCGCTATCGAATGATTCTTCAATCGGCCCCGTGTATTTTTCCAAGCCCCAAGGCGTGCAGCTCGATGTCAATGCATACGTTCCCGGGTACAGCGTCGATTTGGTGTCCGGATACCTCATCTCCAAGGGTGTCAAAAACTTTATGGTCGAGATTGGAGGAGAGATATACGCCCGTGGTCACAACGAGAACGGTGAAAACTGGCGCATCGGCGTCGATAAACCCGTCCCGCTCGATGAGCCGCGCTCCCTCGAGGCCATCGTGTCTTTGCACGATGCGGCATTGGCCACTTCGGGCAGCTATCGAAAATTTTATGAAGTTGACGGAAAAAAGTATTCACACACCATCGATCCCCGCACAGGCAGACCGGTGGAGCACCACTTGCTGAGCGCCACCATCATGACGAAAACCTGCATTGATGCCGACGCATATGCCACGGCCTTCATGGTTTTGGGTGTGGAAGGATCGAAGAAATTTATGGAAGAACACCCGGAACTCGGGTTGGAAGCGTATTTGATTTACGATCACGGCGACCACATAGCGACGTACGCCACTTCGGGTATGCGCAGCATCATTGAGGAACTTGATTAACCTCACCGTTGAAAGCGCGCCTTAATCGTCTTTGAGACATTGTTCGGTAGGCCGGGCGCCGCATGCGCCACAAGCCACGCCATCCTCCTGAAGCATAGGATTATTGCTCGCGCAAGTGCCGGCGAATTTACCGTCTTTTTTCACCAATATCTTGATGGCGATACCCGCGAACGCGAGCGCCAACATTACGATCGATACCAATACGAGTTGAATCATCTTGTAATTCTTTGTGCAAAGATACGTAATTGTGAGCAAAGTGCATAGTGGCAGGCTGGATAATCACTGTTGGATTTCTGATGTTATGAACTGATGAATAGCGTATTGTCCTCTATTGTTAAATAAGGATAATTTTATCCATTATTGTTTTTGGGCCTTGATCGCGCTATCCGCTTTAGCCGGCACATCGTATGGCAGACTCGGGCATGCCCAATGCCATACGATGTGCCGGGCTACCGCTTCTATCGCGGGCAGGGTTCCATTGTAATTCGAGAATTGCTTTATGACCTATTACATCTTTCGGCGATCAATGGAACTTTGTCCTCATTTTTGAAACCATCCACCAACCACCAACCACCATTTAATACGGCTCCACATTGCCGGTACCCACCACATTCGTTTCCACCATCTCAGGGTCGCCGGCGTATCGGATACTACCACTTCTGCCGATGTATCCAAACAAATACTCATCGGCGTAAAGCGTAAGGTCTTGAACCGAGGAATTGTTCGACAATACTACCCGTGCGATCAATCCCAGAGCATCGAGGGGACCCGAGCTGCCGGTATAGAGCTCTGCGACATCGGTAAGGCCGACCGCTAAAATGTGCGTATATCCGACATGGGCAAAAATCCGAGCGGTATCGGTGACCAAAACCAAAGTGATCTCCCCGTTGGACTGCCACTGCTCGTACTTGAAAACCGGTGCGCGAAGCGTATCGCGAAAAGTCAAGTCACCGGAGAGTTGATTTTCCATATAACTGAACTTAGGGGCATAAATCGTGATCTTGGGTACTTTGCCGGGATCGCGCAAGCCATTGCATTTGGTTTCGTTGGAAACGTATAGTGCCGAACCGCTTTGATCGGTCTTGATTTGGGCGATCAAGTTATCGCCAAAGACCACCTCCGCCCGGTAAGTCGAGTCGAATCGATAATCTACGTCGATGCGACCTTCGAGGTAGATTGCGTCAAAAGGATCCAGTGTGCGGATTTCCGTCACGGTGTCGCCATATGACGTGAAGCAACCGGCTTCGTCTTTGGAACATGCCCAGAGCAAAAGAATCGACAAAATGGAAGTGATGTGCACGGCTTTCATTGCAGCAGGTTTGTCGATTTTTTTGAGTGCGTGCCATAGAGGCGGTAGACGAGACCAACCTCGATATTGTCGGCACGGGCGTAGTGTGATTTCAAGCCGCCGAAAATCTGCCAATCGCGCCATTGATAGACGAGATGGTAACGCAAGAATAGATTGCCATCTTCGCGGAATTTGGGATTGATGTAGCTCCCGACCCCAAAACGGATAATCAATGGTTCGAAGTGGAGTTGATACACTGCTGCGAGATAGGGACGGTAGTTGTACGCTCTCTCACCCGGTGGCCGGTCGATATCGGCCAAACGGAATCGTAAACTCTCATTGTAATTCAGTCCTCCTTCGGCGCCGAATGAGGATTTTGGAGACACGCGCATCGTCCATAAACCGATAAGGTTGATTACGGCATATTTCGGCCCACCCAAGGGTTTGATCTCTTTCGCTCCGCCCGACACACCGACGAAAAAGTCGGATCGCACCCCGCCAAAGTCCGGGCTGCGGCGGTGGGGATCCATATGTTCCACCGGTCGATATTCCAATGCCAAGGACAATCCAGGCATGTTGATGCCCGAATTTGGCATTTTGAAAGCGCCGTTGGAAAAGTGGTGCAATCCGATGCCGGGCTTGAGGTTGAAGTGGGGCCCCAGTCCGATGCGCACGTATCCCTCGGCGCCCAATGCCGCGTTGAGGTGGGAGCTGATGGCCGAGTTGTGGATGTTGTCATCCAAATCGAATGTTTTGCCGACGTAGCCGGCGCCGAAGGAAATCTTCAAACCAATGCGCTTTTTGGAATCCAATGGAAGGTCAAAAAAGATTTTACCCGCCGCGCCGTGCCCAAGAAAAGGAGACCCGAAATCAAAAAGGTCGAGTGTGAAGCCCCATTGGGGGAAATTGTAATAATGATGCCAGTCTTTGGATCCATCGGTGGTTTGCGACGCCGACAATTCCAAGGCCCACAGCCGCTCGTGCGGCATGTACCGCATCTCGGGGTGATGGGCGATGATGAACCCGGTGAAGGGTGCCGCAGAGAATTGCCACGTCGCAGTGGTATCCTGTCCGGACCCCGACGAGGGAACCAAACCGACAATGCCGAAGAGGAAAAAAAATAGAATTACTTGGCGCATGAAGTGCCAAAAATAACCGTTGGCCGGCAATACACGACATTGGATGTTGAAAAGAGGGTTTTAGTAACCGGAGTCACTACTGCGATCTTGATTCGTGTGAGGGATGGAAGCGGCAGCCCGGCGAAGTGGGCGGGGAGTTTTCCGCGGGCATCCGGCTGCGACCTTGGAAGCACCCGGAAGGCCCTGCGGAAACCCCCGACCACGAGCCGGCTATAGCGGACAGCCCGACCCTCCCCAAATGGAAAGATGAGATCAAAAATGACCCGGCCAAGAACCAATGGCATGGAAGAGACCCTAATGGAGTCGGTGAAAAGGGGAGGGGCACACCCAAAAACAACATCGCGAAAAATCTGCGTAATTTTGTAGGATATGAAAAATCGAGAGGCAAAATTGGAGGCTTTTGAGAGGCTGCTGACCATCATGGACGAGCTGCGGGAAAAGTGTCC